>Ga0307492_10000391_pt1 | contig 18686 bp, 14 predicted proteins | sample SI3LmetaG_FD_202365 | JGI IMG/M metagenome (GOLD analysis project Ga0307492, IMG submission 202365) | Sea-ice brine microbial communities from Beaufort Sea near Barrow, Alaska, United States - SI3L | ecosystem: Environmental > Aquatic > Marine > Coastal | place: USA: Alaska | collected 2017-05-06 | reverse complement strand
AGTTAACGGCACAAAATATCGCCTTTAACGAGGTTGCCCGTCAGGCCATTACCAGCGATCCCCACTTTAATGCCGGCTACTATTTCAAACACCAAACCATTCCGCGCAAAGGGCTGGCTCTAGCACGGATGTTGGGTCACATTACTTATCTCAGCGATGACAGCATGCGCGAGAAATTCGGTCGGGATCTGGCCACCGGTCAGCTGAACTTCAATTATGAAATCGAATTTGAAGTCGAGAGTTATCTGCGCTATCAGGGTGAGCAGTTTTCTGACACCTTCGATGCCAATACCTACCTGCTGATGACCAAAGCTCTGGACTACTTCGACCCAGCGGCCGACTATGAACACGATCTAAGTCAATGCCTGCGAAAAAGCCAGTGCAAATTTCTGGTAGTGTCTTTCTCGACCGATTGGCGCTTTGCGCCCGCGCGCAGCAAAGAAATAGTCGATGCCCTGTTACGCGCGCAGAAACCCGTCACCTATCTGGAGATCGATGCCCCGCAAGGGCACGATGCATTTCTGTTTCCGATCCCGGAGTACGTCAGTATTCTGCAAAAATTTTTAGCCCACCCGGGAGAATTCGATGCGCACTGATCTGCAATTTATCAGCCAGTGGATTAAACCAGGCGAACGTATTCTCGATATGGGTTGTGGTGATGGCGCACTGCTCGCCTATTTAACAAAGCATCAGGCGGTCACCGGTTATGGCATGGAGATCGACACCCAGAAAATCATTACCTGTGTCGAACGGGGCGTCAATGTCATCCACCAGAACCTGAATGATGGCCTGCGCTATATCGATGATGCCAGCTTTGATACCGTGATCATGACCCAGTCGCTGCAACAGACCACCAATCCCGACAAAATTATCAACGAAATGCTGCGCATCGGCCAACGGGCCATTGTCACCTTTCCCAACTTTGGTCACTGGACCGCACGACTATATCTGGGCTTCCGCGGTATGATGCCGATGTCAAAAACCCTGCCCCTACGTTGGTACAATACACCCAACATCCACCTGTGCACCTTCAAGGATTTCGAAATACTGTGCCAGGAGCAAAAGATCAATATTTTAAAACGTACGGTGGTCAATAACGATCACGTTGAAAGCTGGCAAATAAAACTCTGGCCCAACCTGCTTGGGGCCATCGCCATCTACCATATTGAAAAACAGGAAGTCTAATATGTTACGCCAACTCTTAGTCGCCGGTACCCTGGCCCTGCTCAGCACCCTGGGCTGGGCCGAACAGAAGGTCGATTTTTCCGGCCACGAACTGCATTACATTATTTTAAACACCACTGAGCTGCCGGCCGCTGTAGCGGCGCGTTACCAGATCGTTCGCTCCGGTAAACGGGCCTTTATCAATTTATCAATCTTGGAAAAAACCGCAGATGGTTTCGGTACCCCGGTCAGTGCTCAGGTGAGCGCTCGCCAGCGGACACTCATAGGTCAGATTGCAGATATCAAGCTGCAGGAGATTCGCGAAGGTGATGCGGTCTACTATATTGGCTCGTTTGAAATCCTGAATCGGGACAATCTTTGGTTCGATATTGACCTGAACGTGACGGACGGCCCCGCCTTCGAGTTTTCCTTTCCGCAACAGGTTTGGCAAGAAGCCAAGTAGCTCCAGGTTCAGCAAATACAGGGGCGGCAAAAAAAAGGGTGGCCACAGGGGCCACCCAAAGGAACAAACTTTATCCTGGCCTCGGGCCAACCAGATTAGGGTTGATACACAGTAACCACCCTAGTGCCGCCCAGCAGGGTGGTGGCCAGCGCATTCACTTTAGCGGCGGTGATCTCGGTTAAACTATCTTCAAACTCATCGTATTCAACCGCCGGTATCCCATAGAGAAGGGTGTCGGTTAGGGCTGAAACCGCGCCGCCATTGGTCGATAGGTTCTGTTGCATTTGCTCACGGTATTTGGCCGTGGCTTCAGCCACTTCAGCCGCACTGAACGGCACTTCGATCACCCGTGCTAGCTCAGCATCCAAGAGTGCCAAGGCCTCATCCTGCCGCTGCGGATCGGTACTGAAACGAATATGTAGGCGCCATTGAGACTCGTTGAAATACTTGACGTTTTGAAACACCAAGGTGCCATAGGCCAGACCCGAGTCTTCTCGGATAGACTCTAATAACCTTTTATTCAGGGCCTCATCGAGTACCTTAGATAGACCCAGACTGAGGCTGCTCAGGACCGGCTCAGTAGCCGAGAAGACATAACGTATGTCGGTGCGGTCCTCAACCTGCCCGCTGATCACCAAGGTCTGTGGCGCCTTAGTAATGGGCCCGAGCGTCTTGGGTTCACTCGGTGCCAACAGCGGTAGACCGGCCAGATAGACGGTCAACAGTTTCTCGACGGTCGCGATATCCAGATCGCCGACGATGACCACTAGGCCGCCCTGATGCGATTGCAGCAGGTTTTGCTGTACCGCCTGGACGTCGGCTAGGGTTACAGTGGCCAACTGGCTACCCGACCAATTGGAAAAGCGGGGATCGCTACCGTAGACGGCGGCGAGGTACTGGCCGGAGAAGTTGCGATCGGGCGTCTTGTCAAATTGCTCGGCCTCCTCTATCGAACTATTCTTAACCAATTGAAACAGGGTTTCGTTCAGGTCCGTCTCCGTCAGGGAGCCGGCCGTGAGCTGGAGCATACGATCGATCTGATCGGCTGGACCGTTAACATCCACGCCGGCATAGAGATAGTTATAAAAGAGTCTGTAGCCGATCCCCAAGTTCTGTAAGGCGTCATCAAAGTCTTGCCCGGATAGACCCGCCAAACCGGAACGGCTTCGTGCTTCAACCCACGATTCACTGGCCATAACCAGCTCATCCGCCACGGCCCGATTACCCCCTAACAGAACCGTTTGAACGTAGGCCCGACCCGGCTCCAGGTCGGTCGGTTTGAACACGACCGAAAGCTCATTTTCGAGTGTCCACAGAATCAGCCCTTCGCTGTCCAACCGATCGTCGGTGCTGGCAATGGCACCGGGGAAACGATAGGCGTCCTCCTGCACAACGCTCGCCACACTGCCACGCGCCACCAGCTTCTTTTGCCAGCCCGCTAAATAGGCAGCCTGAGCCGTTTCGGCGTCAAACTCCGAGTCCATCGGATGAAAGAAGTAGGCGCGCAGATGATCAGGCTCAATCGCCTTGCCGATGACCCGATTGACCACCGCGAGCGGGATGGCGACTAACTGTTCTAGGTTCGCCAACTCCGCCTGAGGATCCTCAGGCAACCACTCACCGCTGACATCCGACATCAACCAGTCGCTGTGATCCGCCACACTGGCACCTTCCAGACTGGACAGCCAGTTGTCAATTTCGGTGCGCATCTGACCGGTTATTTGCTGATACTCAGCGGCACTGATACCCAGTTTTTTCATGCGCTTAAGCTCGACAGCCATGGCTTCCAAGGCTTCGTTGCCACGACCATCATAAACCGTGCCGTAAACCTGCAAAGGGCCCTGGCCGTCTTCCAGGCTATCAATCGCTGCACCGCTGTCGATCAGCGCCGCGTTGTTCTGCTCACCGAGTCGCTGTAAGCGACCGCTCAAGGCGCGGGTGTATAGGTCTTCGATAAAGCCCAGTTCGTTGCCAGCGGCACTATCACCGTCATAAGATAGGGTCGGCAGGTAGAGCAGCCAGAAGGAACTCAATTGGTCGCTGTCGCTGACGTCCAGAAATTCGATCCCGGCCAGGTCCACCGCGTCCGGGTCGCTGGCCTCGCTGTCGGCCAGACTCGTCTCGACCTGCCAGTCGGCAAAGGTGGACTCTATGGCCGCGACCGCGTCCACACTGCCCTGTGGATAGACCACAACGACATCGATAGTGTCGGGCCGGTAATGGCGTTGATAAAAGGCGCGCAATTGCTCTGCCGTGGCCGCCCGAACGATGTCCATGTCGCCGATCGGCATGCGCTCTGGGTAGGCAGTGTCGGTATACAGATGGTTAAAAAACTGCAACCCAGCGCTCTGTTCGGTGCCCTCACTGAGGCGCCATTCTTCGACGATCACCGGGGCCTCGCTGGCCACCTCGTCGACCTCAAAGCTAATCGCGCTCGACCAGTCGTACAGCACTTCAAAAGCAGTCGCGATCAGATCCGGTCGATCGGCGGGTACCGTCAATTGGTAGACCGTTTCATCAAAGCTGGTGTAAGCATTAATATCACCGCCAAAACTCATGCCGGCGGATTCAAAAAACGCCACCATCTCGTGCTTGGGGAAACGAGCGGTGCCATTAAAGGCCAGGTGCTCGACCATATGGGCCAGGCCACGTTCGCTCTCTTGTTCATCGAGTGAGCCAGCTCGAATGCGCAAACGCAGCTCAACTCGGTCCCTATTATCATTGTCCGGCAGTGCTTTAACGGCCCAACGCAAACCATTGTCGAGCACGCCCTGTTGCACGAGCGGGTCTGGGGTGGGTTGCCAGGAGGTGTGGGGTTGATAACGGTCCATGTTAATGCTCGGACCGGAATGCGAACTGAGCAGGGCGCAGCCGGCAAGGGAGCTTACTAGCAGGCCAAGGGCCAGGGCTTGTTTATACATCTAATTTCCTTATCATTATAAATTCTTTATCATTAAAAATTAAAAACAACAACCGGCGCGGCCGGCAAAACTAAACCATACCGATCATTGCACAACTAGGCATACGAGCAGGGGCGGCCTGCGCTTGGCGTGTGTCTGGGCATAGGATGTGCTATCCGACGCTGGGTTGCGATCGAGTTTTGACGACCAAATAAACGGGACTGTTTGTCAGGGTGCTGATCGGCCAATGCGGTGGTAATAACAACGTCCTTGTAGGGATCCATCTGCTTGCACACAGACAGTGCCTGATTGAAGTATTCCTCACTTCAGGCAAACTTCATGTTACCTAAAAAAATATAAAAAACTAAGTGTAATTAGGTACAAGGTTGATTTAGTGTAACCCACCACACTCTATTCCATCGCCTCAAACGAAAAAAACTTTAAGACTCATTGGGCCAATAAACACATCAACCTCACAGGAGCTACGGTTAAACTAGAAAACCCTCTTAGCCCATTTTTTATTTTTTACCAGTGAAAATTGTGCAATATTTTTAACCTACTGCTCGGCCAATAACTCTGTACCGAACAGCGCTGAAAATCACTTCTAGTTATTTTATGGGCTAACCAAGGCTAATATAATATATTAGTTTTCTCGATACTTTTTCTTGTTTGACCGGCCAAAGATAAACCTTCGCCCGGCTAGCACCTCTCCGCACAGCTTGGGTGCCTTGGCGCCGATAGTACCCTTAAAGACGGGCGGTGGTGTTTAGGCAGCGATATCGCCCAGCAAAAAAACGGTAAAGACCATGACCATTCCGCCCTCTAGGTGCTCTATGCTAAAATAACCGCCATTATCAATGGCCATGAGACGTACACCATGTATTGCACCAACCACTGGGTTCTGGCATCCAACAATGCCGGTAAATTGCGCGAATTTAACCAACTGCTCGCGCCGCTGGCGATCAACATTCAGCCGCAAGCCGAACTCGACGTCCCCGATGCCATTGAAGATGGTCTCAGTTTTATCGAAAACGCCCTAATTAAGGCTCGCCATGCTGCACGTCTGACCGGATTACCGGCCCTGGCGGACGATTCGGGTCTGGAAGTCGACGCGCTGCAGGGTGCCCCCGGGATCTACAGTGCCCGCTATGCTTCGATGGCGGGCGGTGAAAAGTCCGATCTGGCCAATATGGACAAGCTTTTGGCCGACCTTAAAGATGTCCCCCCAGCCCAGCGGACCGCCCGCTTTCACTGCGTGCTGGCCTTTATGCGCCATGCCGAAGATCCCACGCCGATCGTCATACAGGGTACCTGGGAGGGCACCTTGCTCGAGGCGCCCGCCGGAGAGGACGGCTTTGGTTACGACCCTATTTTTTGGGTCCAGTCGCACCAATGCAGTTCGGCCCAGTTGAGTAAGGCGGAAAAGAACCAGCTCAGTCATCGGGGTCAGGCTGTGGCCGCTTTCCAGCAGCGCATGGCGCGCTTGCTCGCACCCGCGCAGGCGGGTCGCTAGATGTCACTGCCGCCGTTGGCGATCTATGTCCATGTGCCCTGGTGCATTCGCAAATGCCCCTATTGCGATTTCAACTCTCATGCCAGCAAGGCCGAGGACATTCCCGAGACCGACTATCTCAATCGGATTCACGAGGATATTCGCCAAGATGCTTCATTAGCGCAAGGCCGCAAAGCTCAGTCGGTTTTTTTTGGCGGCGGCACGCCCAGCCTGCTCAGCGCCGAGGCGATCGGACAGATTATCCGCTGGCTCGAACAGTATATTGGCCTGCACGACGCGGCCGAGATCACCCTTGAAGCCAACCCAGGTACAGTCGAAGCGCATCGCTTTGCCGGCTTTAGAGCCGCCGGCGTGAATCGGTTATCGATCGGGGTGCAGAGTTTTAACGACCGGTTCTTACAGACCCTGGGCCGAATTCACTCCGCCGGCGAGGCAATTCGAGCGATCGAGATTGCCCGACAAGCCGGTTTCGACAACTTCAACATCGATCTGATGCACGGTCTGCCGGAGCAGTCCGAAGCCGAGGCCTTGGCCGATTTGCACCAGGCCGTCGCCTTGGCACCGCGCCATATCAGTTGGTATCAGTTGACCATTGAGGCCAATACCGAATTTTACCGCCACCCACCCACCTTGCCTGCCGATGAGACCCTGTGGGACATCCAGCAAGCGGGTCAGCTCTACCTAGCCGGTGAGGGTTTTAGCCAATATGAAGTCTCAGCCTATGCCCGCGCTTCCGAACAGAGCCAACACAACCTAAATTATTGGCGCTATGGCGACTACCTGGGCTTCGGCCCGGGCGCGCACGGCAAATACTCCCGCCCACTGACGGGGGGTGGCCTGAGCATCATTCGGACCAAGAAAACCCGATTGCCGAAGGATTATCTGAATAGTGACCGACCGCTGGTCCGTCAAGAAGAGAACATTGGCCTGGCCGATCGTCCGTTCGATTACTTTATCAACGCTTTTCGCCTGCGCGAAGCAGTGTCCCTGCGCCAGTTTGAACAGCGCACTGGGGTGCCGAGTGCGACCCTAACACCTATTTTGACCCTGTTGTTGACGCGCGGTTTGATCAGTTGGCACAATGATTTAGTAGCCACAACAGACAACGGTTACCTACACTTAAATGATGTCCTGTCTTATTGGCTGGAGTAAAAGATGAAAACACGCCTTGCGTTAACGACCTACTCGCTGATCTGGTGGTTGCTGCTGCCATTTGTGCTGCTGCGGCTGTGGTTAAAGGGCCGCCGGCAACCCGATTATCGCCTGCGCTGGGCCGAACGCATGGGCCATTGGCCACTCTATCCACAGGGTTGCCTGTGGATACATGCGGTCAGTGTCGGCGAAACCATCGCAGCCAAAGGCTTGGTTGAGCAGTGGCAGCAGCGCCACCCAGACATCCCCATTCTGATCACCTCAATGACCCCGACCGGTTCTGCTATGGTGCGTAAGCTGTTTGGCGCCACCGTGCACCACGCCTATCTGCCCTGGGACATGCCCGGCCTGCAACGTAAGCTGGTCGAGCGCTTGCAGCCCCGACTGTTGGTGATTATGGAAACGGAGCTGTGGCCCAACCTAATCCACGCCTGCCGCCAGGCGGAGGTGCCGGTGTTACTCGCCAATGCTCGCTTATCGGAAAAATCTCAACGCGGCTATCAGCGGGTTTCCGCCTTAACTCGCCCGATGCTCAACAGTCTCACTGGAATTGCGGCGCAACACACGCCCGATGCCGATCGCTTCGCCGCCCTCGGTGTGGATGAACGCAAATTGCAGGTTACCGGGTCGATTAAGTTCGATATAGCACTCGACGCCCGGGCCGGCAAACGCAGCAAAGTGCTGTTAAAGAGCATCGGCACGAGGCCCATCTGGATTGCCGCCAGTACCCATGAAGGAGAAGATGAACTGCTGCTCAAGGCACACAGCAAGTTAAAGATCAAGTTGCCCGATGCCCTATTGATCCTGGTGCCGCGCCATCCGGAGCGCGCCGACCGAATCGGCGGCCTACTCTATAAACAGCATTTTCAGTTTGCCCGGCGCTCGCTCGACCAGGTGCCGAGCGCCGATCAGTCGGTGTTTTTGATCGACACCCTAGGCGAACTGATGACCTTCTTTGGTTTGGCCCAGGCCGCCTTTATCGGCAACAGTTTCAAAGGCGGTGGTGGTCAAAACCCCATTGAACCGGCCAGTTTGGGCGTACCGGTGTTGATCGGACCGACCTATACCAACTTTCAGACCATTATCGAGGCGATGCGCGTCGAACAGGCTGTAGTGGTTGTTCAGTCGGTCGATGAGTTACGCGATCGACTGCTCGGTTTGCTGCAGTCCAAGGACCTGCGTGATACCTATGGCCAACGCGCCTACCTGTTTTACCAGCAGCAACAGGGCGCACTGAAACGCCTGCTGACCTGGATCGAGAATATCATTAATCTAGACTCGACGCCGACCGGCCAATTGCTCTTATTGCGCCGCAAGCCAGTCAATGAAAACCGTCAATAAAAACGCTCAACAAAAACTGCGCAAGTCCTTGAGTCGTGGCGCAATAGTTGTATTCTGGCGGTCATTAATTGAGGTCCAGAAGATATGTGGTCGGTGTTAAAGTTCAGTCTGTTTGCCAACCTCGCAGCCGCAGGTCTGCTCGCTCTACTCTATTTAGGGGTACCGCAGATTCACCAGGCTGAACCGATCGATCTGTTGTTTTTTACCGGTCTGCTGTTCTGGCTCGGATCGACCTTAGTGCGGTTGAGCAACCGACGCTTTAAGAAAGGCTTGCGTGCCGATGACATCGGCCTAACCGACCCGCAACAGGTCTTACAGGCCAACAGTCTGGCATTAAAGTTATTATTGGCCGGCGTTCCCGCCCTGCTCGTGGCGGTGCTAGGTGCCCTGCTATTTTATTAGTGTTTATTTTATGAGTGATGAGTGCCTATTTTATGAGTGTCGACGCCATCAGTTCCTACACCCGCTTACATACAGCATAGACCCATACTGGAGACCCCCGATGGCCACCCCCGCAAAAACCGCCTGCGCCCGCCACATCCTAGTTAAGACCCGAGCCGAAGCCGAATCGATCAAGCAACGCCTCGCCATGGGAGGGGATTTTGGTCAGCTGGCGAAACGCTTTTCTACCTGTCCCTCAAGCAAAAAAGGCGGTGATCTGGGCGAGTTTAAACGCAACACCATGGCTAAGGCATTTGATGACGTGGTGTTCAAGAAGGAGGTTTTGGTCGTCCATGGTCCGGTTAAAACTCAATTTGGTTTTCATCTGATCCAGACGATTTTTCGCACCTAAACTCTAGCGCGGACTAACTCAGACCGGCTGTTCGGGGGCCATCAACTGCCTGAGACGGGCCTTTCTCTGCTTCATCCTGCTGTCCAGTCCCTTGGTACGAATAGCGAGTGCTGGTCTGAACGCCTTAGGGCCGGCCTTTGCTACATCATTCAGCAACTTCAAATCGATAACCGATTTTGGCCTGGCGCTCTTGTCCTTTGCCATGCTTTGGCTCAGCTGAAAGACTTGACTAGTATCATTCTGTTCCGGCCAAATTTTCGCACTACCGAGCCCAGCAGGTTACACACAAAAACTGTGGATAACTCTCTGGATAAACTTTTGAGAACTTCCTACAGTCCACTAACCACCTGCTATACAGCGATTGGGTCAAAAATAGCCAGTTCCAGCATCATCCAGAAAAACACTTTGAAATCAATCGCTTATCCAATGTTATTTGAGTTGTTTGTGAACCAATCAACGAAATAGATTAAATATTAGTCAACTTGCAGCTAGCGGTGGACAAAAATACGGTGCCGATCAATGTCAACTGGTAATTGGCCGTGTAGGCCAAAAATATCGATCAACTACTAAGCCTAAAGAGTACTAATCAACCTCTAAACCTAAAGAGTACCGACCAATCTCTGAACCTAAAAAAGACCGCTCGCGCGGTCTTTTTTTCGGGTCATTGCACCGCTCTCACTCAGAGGCCCCAGGCCATCACTGGCGCACCAAATCCACCCCTATGGTGCCTAGATTGGCCGGATGGACCGAATCGGTACCCAGGCTGAACGCACCATAGTATCGATCACCGGGTAGGGATCCAGGCAAGACAAAACCAATATCGGCGCTGAACAGCTCTCCGGCAGGCTGGCTATAGGGCACGGTAACCGTCATATTGCCACTGTCGCCGGTCACTACCGCCAGATGTAAGCTGAAGTCCTGTGGACTGCTGTGCCCGCCCTCCCAGTTTTGCACCACCACCCAGAGCGGACCCGCCGGTGGATAGTCCATATTCAGATATTCCAGAGCACTGCCCGAGGCGGCATAGTCCAACAGTGTGGCAAAGCCGGGTACCGAGCCAGAACCCACGAAGAGATCCAAATCCTGGGACTGTGACGCGCTTATTTGGGCGACAAAGCGACTGGCACCGGCTGGCACATCGAGCATAAATAACGCCTGACCGCTCACCGCAGGGTCGAAACCGCCATCAAAGGGATCGCCATTGGTCGGATCGGAAATGGCCGCATCGGTATAGCGAGTCGATTTGGCCAAGCCGCGAATATCGATACTGGCGGCGGTAATTTCAATCGCCTTTAGGCCACCCAGGCTGACCACATCTGCGGCCTGCCCGGCACTGATCTCAATCGAACCAGGCAGATTGGATAAGGCCGATAGCGCCGCAACCGGAAAGTGGACATCGGGCACTGCCGGGCTTTTTGCCTGAACCACAACCTGATCGAATAACCATTGGCCAACGCCAACGGTTGAGGCATCGGCGACAAAGGTCAACTCAGTGCTGGCCCCGGGCGCTAGACGAAAACGTTCCGGACTGACCGCAACTGCGGCGCTCGACCGAGCTATCCAGTTGGTGTCATGCGACCCCACATTGGTGACGGTCCGGGTCCAGCTGCAATCAACCACACACGCCGGATTCGCCAAGGACGCCAAGTTGAGCAGGGCCGGATTGCCGCCAAAGTAGGGATCGGCGGCTAGGAAACCGGGCAGGGTTTCGTCCAACAGAAGTGCGGCTCGGGCCGCGCGCGGTAAATCGATACGCCCCGCGCCGACATCGAATGGGTCCGCCTGGGTCTCACCATCTTCCTTGAAGTGGGTCAAGTTAGCAGTGGTCATCATCGCCGATTGGATCTGCATCGGCGTCCAATCAGGATGCAAGGCCTTCAGCAGAGCGCCGGCACCCGCTATATGCGGACTCGACATTGAGGTGCCTTGGATAATGTTGTAGTCCTGCTCGGCTTCGGAATAGGCCTCATGAAAGGCAGCAAAGATGGCCCGGCCCGGCGCGGTAATATTGGGTTTGACCACACTCGGTACCGTTGGATTGACGCCGCGCGAGCTGAAATAGGCGAGCACATCGGCATACTCGTCGGCGCGCACCTGGGTGGTGCCCGTCAGACTGGCTTGATGGCCGGAACTGGCGGCCAGCCAAGCCCGTAATCGACTGGCGTCCGCATAGGTGATATGGGTCGCGGGTAAGACATGGGTATCGGCCTCCAGATAACCGGAGCCATCGGCCGACAACGGTGGACGCGTCAAGATCAGTCCACCGGCGCCATTGTCGAGCACGTTTTGGCCCTTGGCAACGCGGGCAATGATGCCTGCATCGCAGATAACAATTTCACCCTGAAACGGCGCACTAAAGCCGTTGGCCAGACACAGGGGATTGCCATAATCGGCCGCATCCACCAGCGCAGCAGGACCGTAACCGGGCGTGATCGACTGGCCGATGATATCGGGCAAGCGGTTGCCCGCGGCATCGGCCAAGTCCACTAGGCTGTTTTTGTAGAAGTAGTTGTGCGAACTGGCGGCAACGGAGGTCAGCCAAGGCGCGTCAGCTGGGCTGCCGAGTGTGGCAAAATCGGGACCGGAATTACCCGCCGAGGTGGCGACAAAGATGCCCGCATCCATGGCCGCCAGAAAAGACAGCGAATCGAAGTCGTCCCAGGGATCATAGGCACTGCCACCAATCGAGTAGTTAATTACATCCACACCATCGATAATGGCCTGATTGATGGCAAAGAGAATGGCGCTGCCATAACAGCCTTCTTCAGCGCAGACCGAATAGGCGATAATATTCGCTCGTGGCGCTACGCCGGCGATGGTTTTGCTGACCGAAAAACCGGTTGGGGCGCTAACAGTGGCTTGGTACACCAGGTTGCCTGCGGCCGTGCCGGCCGTGTGCGACCCATGACCATTTTGGTCGCGTGGGCTGCCGTTATTGATGTAGGGAACACCCCAGGCCCCGATTAACTTATCGTTGCAGGGGAAACTCCGGTCATACATTTCAGCACTCGGATCGCAAACGCCGAGATAGCCGGACAGAGGATTGCTGTGCTGATAACCGTCATCCGATACCGCCGCGAAGGACGCCGAAATGGGGTTGATCCCAGTATCGATCACACCCACGATAATCCCTTCACCGCGCGTCGGTTCCAGATCTGCCGAGCCGTACCAGATCAACGGGGCACCAATCCACTGGAAACCGCCTTCGTAGAAACAACCCACCAGACCCAGGCTCGATGTCATCAGGGCAAACAGCGCCAAGTTCCGGCCGAGCCAGCCGCGCCGCCAGGCAATAAAGGTTGCTAGCAGCAGCACTCCCACGACCAGTGCCACCAGCGACCAGAATGGATTAAAGGGCGTCGCGCCGGGCACGGCATAGCCGCCGAGTGATTCCGATGCGGCCAACTGCAACAACCGATCCGGGGTCACGCTGCGCACACCCTGCAGCTGCGCGACCCGCACCGCTTCGGCGGGGGTCAGCTCCAGCACCAGAGTATTGCTGGCCATCGTCAAGGCCGCCAACGGTTCGACCTCTCGACCGAGCACCGGCGTGATGGCCTGCACTAGCTTCTCCTGGGTAGTGGCCAAATAGGCGCCATAGGCTTGGGCGTTACTGGAGCGAATATCCAGCCGCGATTGGCCGCTGGTACTGGTTGCAGCATAGCCCGGCACTCCGCCTCGATAACGGGCCACCGCCGGGTCGCGTAAGGCCACTAAATAGCGACTTCGACTCGGTTCAACAGCGCGAGCCAGCAGCGCGCTGTGGCCCAGGTTGGAGCCCGTCGCGGACTGAGGCGAAAAGGTTTTTTCGATTAGGGGACGCTCAACTATGGGCCCCTTGACCTGTACGCTGCTGTCCGCCCAGATGGGTGCACTGAACGTTAGGAGATAGAGCGCTGCGACCAATAAGGTACCGCGTCCGGCGCGGCCAAAGCGACGAGTTTCTGTAATGGGCTTCATACATGGCCCCCTGCTAGTTGTTTCATAGGTTGTACCCCTTAGATGAGACTGTGAAATAGTTTCTAATGCTGGGCGACGGCAAAGACCTGCGTCACTGGAACTGGCAGGGCCAGGCTTGGTTCTAAGGGATTGGAGATTGGGGACAACGGGGGCGAGCGCCTCCCTCTCATTTCCGACAACATCCTTATTTGTCTGGCGATTCCTAGACAGAACCCCGCATAAAACCTAAAGAAGTCCTCGGTATAGATCAAGGTAGGGCAAGATGGTTAGATAGATATTTGTGATGTGTTGGGCAAAAAGAGCCAAAAATAGTGCCCCGCCGGACGACCGCCCATTAACCGGCCACTCTGTTAGACTTAGGCTTCGCATCAGCAGGAATCATCGAAATGTCGAAAATACTGGATCAAAAGGGCCTAGTAGGTCTGCTAGGCCTAATGGCCTTTCTGGCGCAATTGGCTTGGGCCGAACCCTTGTTGTCGCTGGTGACCATCGATGATGGCCTCAATCCAGAGGCGGCAGATCCCCGCCCCGATGACTATATTCGGCTCACACTGATCATCCCCAGCTATCAGACTATGGCAACACTCGGTGAGCAGATCGACCGTTGGTTGGGCCCGGGCATGGTCCAGATCCGCAGCAACAGCCTGGTGTTGGTGCAGGCACCCCGAAACGCCCAAGCACGTGTGCAATTTATTGCCGCCCTGCTTGCTCTGGATTTGGCGCTCTGAGCCAATCCGAGCAGGCCATGCAGCGATTGCGAGAAATAGTTGGAGGAAATAACCGCACCAAGGAGGTACCCGTTGGCAATATGGAAGGGTTAATGACGCATCCGTAGATCGGGCCAACCGGCCCGACGTTTTCATGCCGTGTGGGTTATCCTCGCCCCGGAATTGATTGGGCCATGATTAATGCGAAATACATCAGCCCGAAGAATTTTAACGCAGCGCCAATAACATCCGCTCTGGGGTCTCCAACCACGCCTTCCAACTGTTGTTAAAGCGCGCGATGGTACCGCCGTCTATAACCCTGTGGTCGCCCGACCAACTGACCACGATAATCTCGCGCAAGACCAACTGATCCTGGGCATCGGGCCGGGGCAAACGTTGAATCCGACCGATGCCCACTATGGCGACTTCCGGAGCATTGATAATAGGCGTAGTCACGGTCCCGCCGATCGCGCCAATATTGGAGATGGTGATAGTACCGCCGCTTAAGTCCGCCGGGGCTAGACGACCGGCGCGACCAGCCTCAGTCAGCCGTTTTACCTCGGCCGCAACTTCCAGCAAACTGAGGTGATTAACCGCCTTGATATTGGGCACCAGCAGGCCCATCGGCGAGTCAACCGCCATGCCGATGTTATGATCGGCGTACTGTGCGAGCTCGTCGCCGGCCTCGTTCATATGGCTGTTGAGCAGCGGATACTGCCCCAGTGCGAGCGACAGACTCTTCATAAACAAGGCCATCAGGGTCAGGCGCGGCTGCCCCTCGGCCAAGCCCTCATTCAAGCTGCGGCGCAATAGATTGAGTGCACTGACGTCAATCTCTTCGGCATAGGTAAAGTGCGGAATGGTGCGCACCGAGTGGAGCATTTTTTTCGCCATCAACGCGCGCATACCCTGCATCGGGATGCGTTCGACTGGGTTAACAGCAGTGCTGTCCACTTTGACCGTAGCCTCAGCCGATACGGCAACCGGCACAGCAGCACCCTCGACAAAGGCGACCATATCCTGTTTCAGGATCCGACCCTTGGGTCCGGTACCCACGACTTGACGAATATCAACCTCCTGTTCTCGAGCAATGCGCCGCACTGCCGGTGTGGCCAATACCTTAGCACCACCCAACTCGGTTGGCGCGAGGTCGCTCTGGCGCGCGGACCAATGACCGGGCGACGAGGTGGCCGGCGACGGCACCGGATGGCCAGGCTCGAAACTGGCGGTGCTCTCTATCTCCATCTGAAACAGCGGCGCATGTACCTTGGCCAATTCGCCCTGATGGACATAAAGCTTACTGATCCGACCGGCGTGTTTGGCCGGTATTTGGACCAGCGCCTTGTCGGTCTGAACATCGGCCACCGGCTGGTCTTCGACGACCAGCTCGCCTTCGTTGACCAGCCACTCGATCAGTTCACATTCGACAATGCCTTCGCCGATATCGGGTAAAATAAAATCTTCAAACATCGGAAATCCTCAATAGTTAACGCAGCGTTTAATCGCTTCGAATACCTTGGTGGCATCGGGCACATATTCAGTTTCATGAGACAGCGGATAGGGCGTGTCCATACCGCACACGCGCAGTATCGGCGACTCCAACGAGAGGAAGGCCTGTTCCTGCACCGTGGCGACAATCTCGGCGCCAAAACCACTGGTCAACGGGGCTTCGTGCGAGACCAGCAGGCGACCGGTTTTCTGCACCGAACGTACCACTGTCTCGATGTCCCAGGGCAAAATACTGCGCAGGTCCATAATCTCACAGTCGATACCGACCGCGTCGGCCAGGGTCGCGGCCGCGGCGATAATTTCGACCTGTGCACCCCAAGCCAGCAGCGTGATGTCGCTGCCTTCCCGGACCAGGTCGGCCGAACCGATGGGCAGTTCGTAATCGTCGTCGGGGACTTCACCGACCGAAGCCCGATAGAGGCGTTTCGGCTCAAAGAAGAGTACTGGGTTGTTATCCCGAATCGACGCCAGCAACAGACCCTTGGCTTGATAGGGATTGCGAGGCACGACGATTTTCAGCCCCGGGGTATGCGCAAAATAGGCCTCCGGACTCTGCGAATGGTAATGACCGCCCTTAATCCCGCCGCCATACGGCGCGCGAATGGTCAGCCCACCGACATCGAATTCATTACCGCTGCGGTAGCGGAACTTGGCACTTTCATTGACGATCTGGTCGAAGGCCGGAAAGATATAGTCACTGAACTGCACTTCGGCCACCGGCTTGTGGCCTTGCGCGGCCAGGCCATTGGCAAAGCCGACAATGCCCTGTTCGACCACGGGGGTATTAAAACAACGGTCACGACCGTACTTTTCCTGTAGCTGACTGGTGGCACGGAACACCCCGCCAAAATGCCCGACGTCTTCGCCAAAACAGACCACTTTTTCGTCTTTTGCCATGGCGATATCGAGGCCATTATTGATTGCCTGCAATAGGTTCATCTGACTCATGAGTCCAGCCTCCCAGCCGTTTTCGGATAGTTGGCCGGATAAAGCCGAATATGCCGCTTTAGCGCGTTGAGTTGCTCGGTCAGTTGCTGCGGAGGCTTGTCGTAAACATCCTCGATCAGGTAATTCAGACTGGCAATCGGGCGTTTTTCGGCGGCCTTCATCTGCGTCAGCAACTCCTCCCGATAATCACTGTAGAGCGCCTTTTCCTCGGCATCGCTCCACCAGCCTTGCAGCGTCAGCCAATGTTTGAACCGCAGCACAGGGTCCAGCTTGGCCCACTTGGCCTCTTCATCCTTACCGCGATAGCCGGTCGGATCGTCCGAAGTGGAATGGCCCCCGAGCCGGTACGACATAGCCTCGATCAGCACTGGCGCCTGTTCGGCCAGCGCATAGGCACGGGCTAGCTCGGTGGCGGCATAAACGGCCAATAGATCATTACCATCGACGCGCAGCGTGGCGATGCCATAGCCAACACCGCGACTGGCTATGCCATCGCCGTGAAACTGTTCGGCGGTCGGCGTCGAGATAGCGTAACCGTTGTTGCGGCATAAAAAGATGGTCGGGCAATTGAGTACAGCGGCCATATTCAACCCGGCATGAAAGTCGCCTTCACTCGCCGCGCCTTCGCCAAAGTAACACAGGGTGCAGGCCGCCTGGCCCGAGAGCTTCTGGCCATAGGCGTAACCGGCGGCCTGCGGGATCTGGGTCGCTAACGGGGATGAGATGGTCATATAGTTGAGCGCCTTGGAGCCATAATGGATCGGCATCTGTCGCCCCTTGCCGAGGTCGCGCTCATTGGAAAAACATTGGTCCATAAACTGCTCGGCGCTGAAGCCGCGAACGCGCAGGGCACCCTGCTCACGATACTGGGCGAAGATCATATCGTGCGGCTGCAAGGCTGCGGCTGAACCGACCGAGGCGGCCTCTTCACCGAGCGAGGCGAGATAAAAGGGAATCCGGCCCTGGCGTTGAGCATTGACCATGCGCTCATCGAGTACTCGGGTAAACACCAGGTCTTGGTATATCTTAATGGCAGCGGCCTGATCGAGCTTTGGTGCCGTGGCACCCGGGTAGAGGCTGCCATCCTGTTGCAGGACCTTGAATGTCGGGATGTTGAGTACATCGCCGCGCATCAATTCCGCCTTGTGAACGGTTTTTTGGGTCATCTTCTCAATCCATAGGGCTTGATCGGTTGCAGGTTTCGGGACCTCGCACTGTGCTGGGTCCCGGATGAGTGTGGCTAATCTTAGCCAGAACGAGCCTAGAGGCCCCGCTCCAGCAGTGCTTATTTTGTGCTCGACTGGCCATCTTAGTAGCCAGCCAGGGCCTGATTGACCCGCGACACTACCGGTTTGCCCAGTTGCTGATACAACCATTGGCCGGCCTGGACCAGGCGCGGCAGATCCAGCCCGGTGTCCCAGCCCTCCTGCTGCAGCAGAAAACAGACCTCTTCGGTGGCGACATTGCCGCTCGCGCCGAAGGCATAGGGGCAGCCCCCGGCGCCGCCGATACTGGCATCGAAGGTGCGAATACCCTGGCCGAGAGCCTGCATAATATTGGCGATGGCCATGCCATAGGTGTCATGACAATGCAGCGCCAAGCGATGACTGGGCGTGGTCGCCAACAGCCGATCCAACAGGGCCGCAATCGATTTGGGAGTGCCGCGCCCGATGGTGTCGCCGAGCGATACCTCATAACAGCCCATCGCTAATAGCCGGTCGACCACCTCGGCGACCGGCTCCGGCGCGATGCCCCCCTCGTACGGACAGGCGATCACACAGCTGACATAACCGCGCACGCGAATACCATCGACGCGCGCCCGCTCGGTGATGTCCTGGAAACGGGCGAGACTCTCGCCGATCGAACAGTTGATGTTTTTTTGGCTAAAGCTTTCACTAGCCGAGCCAAAGATCGCTACCTCGCGCGCACCGGCCGCGACGGCCGCCTGATAGCCCTGTAGATTGGGCGTGAGCACCGGGTAGGCAATCGGCTCCGCGGCCTCAGCCTCGCCCAATTGCGCCAAAACCTCGGCCGTGTCGGCCATTTGCGGCACCCACAGCGGTGACACGAATGAACCGGCTTCAATAGTGCGCAGACCGGCTTGGGCGAGCCGGCGGATCAGCTCCACGCGCTGATTTGGGGTGAGGATTCTAGACTCATTTTGTAGGCCATCACGCGGGCCAACTTCGACTATTTTGACTATTTTGACTGAGCTCATTGGCTATTCACCTCGGAT
>Ga0307492_10000390_pt1 | contig 18727 bp, 13 predicted proteins | sample SI3LmetaG_FD_202365 | JGI IMG/M metagenome (GOLD analysis project Ga0307492, IMG submission 202365) | Sea-ice brine microbial communities from Beaufort Sea near Barrow, Alaska, United States - SI3L | ecosystem: Environmental > Aquatic > Marine > Coastal | place: USA: Alaska | collected 2017-05-06 | reverse complement strand
GTAACTTTTGATTGTTTTCATTGACGATACGCATTGAGTTGAAAAACTTTTAGCGTTTATTAAATTCTACCAAGCAGTCACACCACCATCAATGGCTATGGTTTGCCCCGTCATATAGGAATTACCTGGAGACAAAATCAATAACATGGCATTCACCACTTCTTGTGGTTTAGACAATCGTTTCATCGGTGTACCTTTAGCTAATTGTACTTGGCTTTCTTCTGATGCAAATTCACCTAAAATAGCAGTTGGGCTGTAAAAGGGACAAATCGCATTACAGCGTACGCCTTTTCTAGCATATTCCACTGCGGCGGTTCTGGTTAAGCCTACTACCGCATGTTTAGCCGCAGCATAAGCTCCGACTTTTGGCGCTCCACCTAAGCCGGCTAAAGAACTGATATTTAATACATGACCTTCGCCCTGTTTTAGCATGGCTTCAATTTGATATTTCATACCAAACAGTACACCGTTAACGTTGACATTAAACTGGCTTTGCATAGTATCTTCAGTCAACTTATGTAAAGGAGTCATATCGTGAGCAATGCCCGCATTGTTGACTCCAATATCCACCCTTCCAAATTTTTCTAAAGCGTTGTCTACCATGTTTTTGCAGTCTTGTTCTTTAGAAACATCACATAACATTGATATTGCATTACTTTGCTCTGGTAAAGAGGCATATGTTTCGTCTAAGTTTTGTTGATTGATGTCACTTATTACCAACATACATCCACGTTTGGCTAGCCCTTTTGCTAACAAACGGCCAAAACCACCACCGGCTCCGGTGATCAACGCTACTTTTCCGGTAAAATCTAATAACTCATCCATCAAATTGTTCCTGTTTTTTTATATTTGAGAAATATAATAAGGTTGGCATTTATTTAGGTTAATAATACTTAAGCTTGTTGTTTGTTAAATTAGGCTTGTTGGTTTTGTTTGTAGGCTCATTTTACTGAATCAGATTAACATCATGATTTAAATAAGTAAATGCATCCAAATATCATGTAAGACGCTATCTAAATACTAAGATTTTGAAATAAATTGCCCTCAAGCCCTGTATACTTCTCTTTTTAAATTTCGTCAGCCAATAAACTAGACCGTAAAGCCATGATTAGATTCAAAAAGCTGTCCCTTTTTCAGGGTAGTCTTGCCCTTTTAGAAGACGTTAACCAAACACTTTACCCCGATCAAAAGATCGGTGTGGTGGGTAAAAATGGTTGTGGGAAGTCGAGTTTGTTTTCGATGCTTCGCAAGGAGTTAGCACCAGAGCAAGGCGAGTTGGAATTTCCGCCAAAATGGCGTGTTTGTAGCGCAAGACAGGAAACGCCTGCAAGTCCGTTAAGTGCGATTGATTATGTGCTATCGGGTCATAGTGAATATGCGCAAATCCAAAAAGAGCTAAAAATTGCGGAAAATTCCGAAGATGGGATTGCAATTGCAAATCTTAACGCCAAGCTTGATTCGATTGATGGTTGGTCATTGCCAGCATTAGTCGCAAAAATGTTAACTGGATTAAGTTTTACCGAAGAACAAATGAATACTACCGTTAGCGAGTTATCTGGTGGTTGGCGAATGCGATTAAATTTAGCTCAAGCTTTGATTCAACCTGCGGAATTGTTATTGCTAGATGAGCCAACTAACCATTTAGATTTAGAAGCTGTGCTTTGGTTGCAGAGCTACTTAAGAAGCTATGAAGGAATGCTTTTAACGATTTCACATGATCGTGATTTTTTAGATAGTTTTTGTTCTCATATTTTACACTTCGAAAATAAAGGTATCGATTGTTATAGCGGTAACTACTCACAATTTGAAAAACAAAGACAGGCCAAGCAGGTATTACAACAAGCTGAGTTTGAAAAACAACAAAAAGAAATTGAACATTTAGAAAGCTTTATCAGTCGCTTTAAAGCAAAGGCGAGTAAAGCGACTCAAGCGCAAAGCCGAGTGAAAGCACTGGATAAAATGGATAAGGTAAGCGCCGTTCAAATTAGACAAAGATTTGGTTTTGAGTTTAAGGATATTAATAAAAACATTACTGAGTTGATTGACTTGGATAAAGTTGATGTTGGCTATGGCAGCGGCACTAATCAAACGACTGTTTTACACAAAGTTCTTATGCGAATTATGGCAGGGCAAAGGATTGGACTGTTAGGCAGAAATGGCGAAGGAAAATCAACATTGATAAAAGCGATTTGTGGAGAGCTAGAAAGCCAAGCGGGAAAAATTTCCCGTAATAAACATTTTAAAGCAGGTTATTTTGCGCAACATCAAGTTGAACAGCTAAACCTTGACCAATCACCCATTTGGCATATTCAGTCTTTAGGTGATGGCATTAGTGAGCAAGAAGCGCGAAATTTTTTAGGTGGCTTTGCTTTTAACGGAGACAAAACCTTAAACAAGGTCAATGGTTTTTCTGGCGGCGAGAAAGCACGATTAGTTTTAGCCATGATTACTTGGACAGCACCCAATTTATTACTACTGGATGAGCCAACGAATCATTTTGATATTGAAATGAGAGAAGCATTATCGTTAGCTCTACAAAATTATGACGGTGCGGTAATACTGGTTGCGCATGATAAAAACTTATTAGAAAGTGTTGTTGATGAATTCTGGTTGGTGAATGATGGTAAAGCTAATCCATTTAAAGGCGACCTAAAGGATTATCAAAAGTGGTTAAATGAAAACCGCTGGGGGAAGGAAAAAAAGGAAGGTGGTTTAATTAATGGTGCTAAAACAAAAGATAATGTAAATAGTGAATCCGACCAATTAAACAACAAGCTATCAAAAAAAGAACAGAAAAAAGTTGACGCAGAAACAAGAAAATTGAAAGCACCATTAACTAATCGACTTAAAAAAATAGAAACTGAAATTGAAAGCTTACAAAAGAATAAAAGTGAATGTGAAGAAAAGCTATCTGGCAGTGAAATTTACGAAGAAAAAAATAAAAGCCAACTAGCTGACTGCATGCGAAAATCGGCCGACTTAACTTCTAAAATTGATGATTTAGAAGAAGAGTGGATGGAAATTTCTACAGAGCTAGAGCAGTTGTAATTTCTCATAATGCCGCACAAAAGCTAAAGCAAAGCGTTCAGCAGATTGTGAGTCCATATTAAAATAAAGAGACGGCTCAATTAATTCTGCTTCCATTAATGCAAATTGCTCTTCTTTGGTATCTGTTTTTAGTCTAACAAAATCTAGTCTTGCGTAGAGTGTTTCATAAGGAATAGCCGTTAGAACCTCTTTTGCTGTTTCAGTTAGCAATCTTTCTGGCTCGATCAAAGATAAGTGACTGCCAAATTCTTCTTGCACTCTAAAGTCATTCTCATAAGGTTTTTTTAATATTGCGTGACTATATTCCCGATTAAAATAAAATAAAGAATATTCTCCCTCATCAACAATTGCTGAGACAAAAGGTTGAATCATAAAATCTCTATCAGTAAATAACGTCTCTAATTTTTCATGGTCAATAATGTCAGTTTCAAAATTTAATCTAAAAGTATCTGATGCGCCCGCGCTAACGCAAGGTTTGACGATAAGCTCCTTTTCTTTAAAGATCTCTATTGCGCTTTCAATGAATTTTTGACTGTAATCACATCCCCACACTGTTGGGACAATCAAAATGCCATTTTTTTCTAATTCTGCTAAATATTTTTTGTTGATATTCCAAGCAACTAGATCGATACAATTTAATAAAACAGCATTAGATTTTTCTATTTCTTTTAACACGGACATAAAGGCATCCGAGTCGTCTTGATAGTCCCAAGGCGACCGAATAATAACGGCATCAAATTGATTCCAGTCGACCCTAGTCGTGCGCCAAGAAATTTCTTCTGCTCTCCAACCAAGTTGCTCTAAAGGTTCGATTAATAGAGAATCATAACACTCAAAATCGTTCATGTTATCCATGGTTAAAAGAACACAGCTTTTCATTAATTTTTATCCAAAGGTATTTTCATTTCAACTTGATAGCGTTGGTTTATTTTGTTGAAGGTAATAGAAGCTTGAGTCTTAAAAATAACCTCAAGTCTTTGCTCAATATTATTAATAGCAATTCCTTGCCCTTTATGCGATACATGTTTTTGGGTTTCTTCTGGTACCGGGTTAGTTACACGAATAATTAAGTGCGTATCATTTTTTGTCACATTAATCTGTAATGTACCGCCACTTGTTAGTAATTGAATACCATGGTACACCCCATTTTCCAATAGAGGTTGAACTGATAAAGGCGGGACTAATATTTGTTCACAACCATCCTCTACATTCCATTCAACTTTCATTCTATCGCCTAAACGTAAAGACTCAATGGAAAGATATTTTTTACCGTTTTCTAACTCTTTGCTTAATGGAATTAAATCATCATTATTGTCTAGCGTTGCTCTAATTAAGTCACTTAAATCCTCTATCGCGGTTTCTGCTAGCTTGGGATCTATTTGAGTTAAACTTGCAATCACATTCATACTATTGAATAAAAAATGGGGGCGAATTCTTGCTTGTAAAGCATCAAGCCGAGCGGCGGATTCCAACCCAATTGTTTTGACGTACTGTTGTTGCAAATAAAAATAACGTAATAAAACACTTCCAATCAATCCAGCGATTACCCAATTTTTAATTAAATATTGAAGTTGAAGATGCTGAGTTAGATCGAACAAACTGCCATGATAAAAAACAATTGAAATATAAGTGAAAATAAAAGTGGTAAACAAAATAATGCTTAAACTAACTAAGCCAGCGAAAAAATCACTGAATGTAGAAAGGTAAGTTCGGCTCAAACATAAAATGCTAACAGAACTTAAACCCACGGTTTGTAAAGAAATAGAATATAAACCTAACAACTGCCATAAATCACCATACGGTTCGGTATTAAGTAAGGTGAAAATAACGGCTAATAGCTCTCCAATTAAAATCACCATTAAAATCGATTGGGGATTACAAAAGTCAGGTAAAAAGAACTCAGCTAGTGTTTTATTTGATTGTTTTAAAGTTGAAGGTTTATTTTGCATAATCTGTTTACCTTGCTTTTCCTATTCCTTAAGAGTGTTCAGGTTTACAAATAAAACGAACACTCGCTCATTTTATTTAACTCCTTAGCTCTTTTCAATTTACAATTCCTAGTTAATTGATCTAGTATGCTATACCTTTTTTGATAAAAATGAATTAAAAAGATGGCTAAAACGATCTCAAGCGTTGATCAATCAGTACATTATCGTACTTGCACCCTCTGCGAGGCAATGTGTGGAATAGAAATTAAACATGTAGAAGGTAAAATTACCTCGATTAAAGGTGATAAGCAGGATTCTTTTAGTAACGGTCATATTTGCCCAAAGGCGGTTGCGTTACAGGATTTATATACAGATAAAGATCGGTTAACAGAGCCAATGATGAAAGTTGATGGCAAATGGGAAAAAGTGGGCTGGGAGTTTGCTCTATCAGAAGTCGCAACACGATTTAAAGCAACTCAAAAAGAGCATGGAAATGATGCGGTTGGTGTGTATCTCGGTAACCCTAACGTGCACAACATAGAGTCTATGCTTTTTGGCTCTGATTTTTATCGCTCTTTAAAAACAAAAAATAAATATTCCGCTACTTCAGTAGATCAACTCCCTCATCATTTAGCCGCTTTACAAATGTTTGGACATCCTCTTTTAATGCCTATACCCGATATTGACCGCTGCAATCATATGCTCATCATGGGTGCTAACCCGATTGTATCTAATGGCAGTATTATGTCGGTTCCTAATGTTAAAAAACGTTTAAAGGCGATTCAAACTCGAGGTGGAAAAATAATCACTATTGACCCACGTTTTACCGAAACTAGTAAAGTTGCTGATCAACATCATTTTATTACTCCGGGTAGCGATGCTTTGTTAGTGATGGCGATGATTAATTATCTCTTTGATCAACAATTAGTTGACTTGGCTCGATTAGCGGATCACGTTGAAAACCTCGACAAAGTTGAAAAAATGATCGACGGATTTGATGCTGATAGTGTGGCTTCTGACGTTGGAATTAAAGCAGATGATATTCGTCAATTAGTGGTTGATTTTGTTAATGCTGATCGCGCGGTACTTTATGCAAGATTAGGAGTTTCAACCCATGAGTTTGGCTCTGTAGTTAATTGGTTAGTTAATTTGTTTAATATATTAACTGGAAGTTTTGATGAAGCTGGCGGATTAATGTTAACCGCACCCGCGATTGATATGGTTGGTTCAAAAAAAGCAAAATCAGTGAAATTTGCTCGTTTTCATAGCCGAGTCAGCGGTTATCCTGAAACCATTGGTGAACTTCCAGTAGTTGCTTTGGCGGAAGAAATTTTAACTCCGGGTGAAGGGCAAATTAAAGCAATGTTTATTGGCGCAGGTAATCCTTTACTTTCCACACCCAATAATTCTTTACTTGAAAAGGCTTTTGACCAATTAGAGTTTATCGTTAGCCTTGATTTTTTCCTAAACGAAACCTCCAGAAAAGCGGATATTATTTTACCGCCACCTTCCGCATTAGAGCGCCCACATTATGATTTAGTTTTTAATCATTTAGCGGTTAGAAATTATGCCCGATATTCCAAACCACTTTTTGAAAGAAAAGCGGGACAAATGTCTGAAGCCGATATTTATATGAACCTAAGAGAGAAAATGGCAAGTAATGACCTCATTTCAAAAATAAAAGCGAAAGGCTACAAGTGGGTGTTAAAGCGTTTAGGTGTGAAAGGTATGTTAGAGAAAGGAATAAAGAAAGGTCCTTACGCTGATCAATTAAATATTAAAAAACTGAGCCAATTAAAACATGGCATTGACTTAGGTGAGCTAACGCCACAATTTCCGAAAAAGATCTTAACGATTAGTGGAAAAATTAATTTGGCTCCCGAAATATATCTAAAAGATCTTGAAAGATTGAAAGATACAACTCACCTTACTTCCAAACCAGAAGAAGAATTTAAGTTTAGATTAATTGGCAGACGAGCTCCACGTACCTGTAATTCGTGGCTGCACAACAGCTATCGGATGGTTAAAGGAAAACCTGCCTGTATTGCTCTGATTAATGACCAAGATGCTCAATCAATGGGTATTGAAGATGGCCAGTTAATTCGCGTGTCCTCACGGGTTGGGCAAGTAGAAATTCCAGTCGAAACAACTAGTGAAATCATGCCTAACGTCGTTTCAATTCCTCATGGATGGGGACATGGAAAAAGCGATACGAACCTTTCCATTGCTAATGCACATCAGGGAATTAGCGTAAATGAATTGACTGATGAAAAATTTGTAGATAAATTAACCGGTAATGCAGCCTTAAATGGCGTACCGGTTTCTATTGAAGCCGTTTAATTAGCCATTTCAAAATTAAAACCATAGATTGATTTAAATTTAATCAAGATAATAAAAAGTAGAGGAATGAATATGAACCGTTTTATTTCTAGCTCGATTCTGATCGCAAGTTTAACCTTAAGTCATCTTTCTTATTTAAAAGCAGAAGATAGTGATACAAAAAAGGAAGCTGACAAAGTAACTTGGGACGTTAATAACCCACCGGGAGAGGCTTACTTAGCCAATATTGATGTTACTCAAGGGACATGGATGAATGTGACTCTCAGTCCAGACGGTGAAACTATTGCATTCGATCTTTTGGGTGATATATACACACTACCAATTCAAGGCGGTGAGGCAAAAGCGATTACTCACTCAATCGCTTGGGAAATGCAGCCTCAGTTTAGTCCTGATGGCAAACAACTGGCTTTCACCTCGGATCAAGGTGGTGCAGATAATATTTGGACAATGGATATTGATGGGACTAATCAACATCAAGTTACTAAGGAAAAATTTAGATTATTAAATAGCCCAGCATGGTCGCCCGATGGGGATTATATTGCGGCTCATAAGCACTTTACTTCGAGTCGCTCAATTGGTTCTGGTGAAATTTGGCTGTACCATAAGGTCGGCGGTGCGGGTTTACAATTAAATAAAAAACCTAACAAACAAAAAGATTTGGGTGAGCCGAGTTTCTCTCATGACGGTAAAAAAGTCTATTTTTCTCGTGACTCAACTCCCGGTGACGTTTTTGAATACAGTAAAGATTCTAATAATGTCATCTACGAAATATTTTCAATTGATCGAAGCAGTGGAAAAATAAAAAAAGAAGTTTCCGGTATGGGAGGTTCTGTTAGGCCTGCTCCCTCTCCCAATGGCAAATACTTAGCTTTTGTTAGAAGAATAAGAAATCAGTCGAGTTTATTTATAAAAGATTTAGTCAGCGGTAAAGAAACACCACTTTATAAAAAACTCGATAGAGACATGCAAGAAACATGGGCTATTCATGGCGTTTACCCAAGTATTGCTTGGACCCCAGATAGCAAAGACATTGTTTTATGGGCTGGTGGTAAATTACATAAAGTCAATCGAGTGACAGGTGTTGCTAGCGATATTCCATTTCATGTGAAAACCACTAAGTCTATGCGCAAAGCGGTTCGTTTTGAGCAAAATCCAGGGCCTGACAGTTTTGATACTAAAATGCTACGTTGGGTTCAAGTTCGACCCGATGGAAAACAGGTTGTCTTTCAAGCGTTAGGACAACTTTATACGCGAAGCTTGCCAAGTGGTAAGGCGAAAAAACTAACACGTATTGATGATGAATTAGCTTTTTATCCGTCTTATTCATCCGATGGAAAGTGGATCACTTATGTTAGTTGGAACGATAAAGATCAGGGCGCGGTAAGAAAAGTACGCTCTAAAGGAGGAAGTAATCGTAAGCTAACTAAACAAACTGGTAAATATATTGCACCACGTTTTTCAACGGATGGAAAAAATGTTGTCTATCAAAAAGTGACGGCAGGTCGATTGATATCTTCTGATTTTGATTTAAATCCTGGGGTTTATAAGGTTAGCTCATCTGGAGGAAGTTCAACCTTAATTACAGAAGCAGGCGATGCACCTTTTTATGCAAAGAATGGTAAAAGAATTTTTATGACTCGTTTTGCCGATAAAAAAACGCATCTAGTCAGTGTTAATCTAAAAGGAAACGATGCTATAACTCACGCGAGTAGTGAATGGGCAACGGAGTTTGCTTTATCACCAAACGAAAAGTTTGTTACCTTTAATGAGCGTTATCATTTGTATATAACTCCTTTCACTTTTGCATCAAAGTCGATCGAATTATCACCAAAAGCAACTAATGTACCGTTATTGAAAATTAGTGATTTAGGTGGAAATAATATTTCTTGGAGCAAATCAAGCCAAACGGTTAATTGGTCTTTAGGCGATAGCTTGCACCAATTAAAACTTCCAGAAATTGCGGACTGGAAATCAAAAGCCAACTCAGAATCAGAACCATTAGCCCCAACCACAACCAGTTTAAGCTTTGAAGTGAAAAGTGATAAACCGGCAGGTAGTGTGTTATTAACTGGAGCACAAATTATTACTATGAAAGGTGATGAAGTTTTTGCAGATGGTGAAATCTTAATCACTGATAATAGAATAAAAGCGATTGGCAAAAGTGGCACTTTGACAGCTCCAAATAATGCAAAAACAATTCAACTAAAAGGCAAAACAATTATGCCGGGTATTGTTGATGTTCACTGGCATGGTAGTCAAGGGAGTAATCAAATAACGCCTCAACAGAATTGGATGAATTTGGCTTCTTTAGCATTTGGCGTAACAACCATTCACGACCCATCAAATGATACCGGTGAAATTTTTGCATCGGCAGAAATGGCTCGTAAAGGTTTGAGCGTTGCGCCTAGAATTTTTTCGACAGGGAGAATTTTATACGGTGCAACAACTTATATTACAGCAGAAGTTGATGGCCTCGAAGATGCGACTAAACATTTGAAACGACTAAAATCTCAAGGTGCTTTTTCAGTCAAGAGTTATAATCAACCAAGACGCGATCAGCGACAACAAATCTTAGAAGCGGCAAGGCAAACTAATATGATGGTCGTGCCAGAAGGCGGTTCATTATTTCAGCATAATTTAACAATGATTATTGATGGTCATACTGGTGTAGAACATTCAATCCCGATGGCTGCTGTGTATGATGATGTAAAGCAACTTTGGAAGCAAAGTGAAACTGGTTATACGCCCACTCTTGTAGTTGGTTATGGCGGTATTTGGGGTGAAAATTATTGGTATCAACATGATGAAGTTTGGAAACATCCATTATTGAGTAAATATGTTCCCCAAAAAGTTCTTTACCCACGCTCAATCAGACGAACCATCGCTCCAGAAGAAGATTACAATCATTTCAATAACGCCCGAGTAGCCAAAGAGCTGCAAGATGAAGGAGTGAGTGTTCAATTAGGTGCACACGGTCAACGAGAAGGTTTGGGCGCCCACTGGGAAATGTGGATGTTTGCTCAAGGCGGAATGACGCCTCTGCAAGTGATTAGAGCGGCAACAATTGATGGCGCACGTTATATTGGGATGGATAAATATATAGGGTCTCTTGAGGTCGGAAAACTAGCCGATTTGGTGATTTTAGATAGCGACCCACTAAAGGATATTTATTCAAGTGATCAAGTACATGGGGTGATGGTGAACGGTCGTCTTTACCATTCAGATACAATGAATGAAATTGGTAATCACCCAAAGATAAGAGAAAAGATGTTTTTTGAATGATATTCAGATTTCTATGGTTATCACTTTCTATTTAATTAATTATTGTGTAGTCTTTAATCACTAAGTCTTGACGAGAATAAAAATAATGGAAGGCTTGAAAACTGTATTATTCGATTTGCAAACTGGTGGAAAACAAATAAAGACCAAAGAAATATACCAAAATGCGATTAAGATATCTTATCGCATTGAGTCAGAGCTATTGATTGTTTTTGTAACCGGACAACGCTCTCTTGATGACACTCTCTATTATTGGAAAAAAATAATAGAGCTTTGCGATAAAAATCAAATCGATAATGTGCAACTCACGTTAGCGCTTCGTCGCAAGTTCCTACCCTTTGATGGTATAAAAAATTATCAGCAAGTGATCGATTTCGTAAAAAATTTCGATATCAATGTTGCACTAATTGATTTAAACAGATTGTCTCAAAAAAACTCCCAAGTTGCTTGTAATATGGCAGCGAGTCAGAGCTTAAACTGTGCTTATTTCGAGAATGAGTTAGAGTCGAGAGCTTGGCTTAATCAATTTTTGACTGAAACAGCATAGACCATATAAACAATTCGACTAATTTTTAATTGATAGGTGATTTAACCGCCATGGAAAATTCGTTTTTTTGGTTTGATTTTGAAACTTTTGGCGTAAACCCTGTAAAGGATAAGCCGAGTCAGTTTGCCGGTATTAGAACCGACTTTGATTTCAATATTATTGATGATCCTATCAACATCTATTGCCAACCGTCGGATGATTTTATTCCTCATCCTGAAGCCTGTTTAATCACTGGAATTACACCACAACAAGCATCTCAAAATGGTGTTCCCGAGAACGAATTTTTTAAACAAATCCATTTACAATTGTCGGCTTCTAATACTTGCTCCGCTGGATATAATAGTATCCGTTTTGATGATGAAGTGATTCGGCATGGTTTTTATAGAAATTTTTATGATGCTTATGCCCGTGAATGGCAAAATGGTAATTCACGTTGGGATATTATTGATTTATTGCGTATGACACATGCACTAAGACCACAAGGAATTAACTGGCCGACTAATGAAGACGATGTAGTTAGTTTCAGATTAGAAAAATTAAGCAAGGCAAATGGAATTGAGCATGAAGACGCGCACGATGCTTTGGCTGATGTTTACGCAACCATTAATATGGCAAAACTAGTCAAGCAACAACAACCAAAACTATTTGAATATTTATTTTCCATGAGAGATAAAAGACAAGTTATGACTGAGGTTGATGTGATCAATCATAAACCCTTTGTACACAGTTCGGGAATGCTAGGTAAAGATCATCAATATACAGGCGTGATGTTACCTCTATTAATGCACCCAACTAATAAAAATAGCGTTATTTGTTATGATTTGACTAAACCTAATAATAATTTGGCATCGTTAACCGCTGATGAAATTAAACAGCGAATATTCACGCGACAAGACGACTTACCTGAAGGTATATCGAGGTTGCCTATTAAAGAAGTACATTTTAATAAATGTCCAGCTGTTGCTCCACTAGGTGTTTTGAATAATAAATGTCAGGAAAGGTTGAATATTGATTTAAAAGTTTGTTTAACTTTCGCTGATTCGTTAAAAAGCGATATGAAATCGATTGCTAATAAGATTAGAGAGATTTATAAATCAAACAAATTCGAAAAGGTGACAAATCCAGATCATTCACTTTATTCGGGCGGTTTTTTTAATCAAACCGATAAAAATGAAATGGAAGTTATTCGCAATGCCGACGTAGATTCTTTGAAAGATATGAAGTTTCAGTTTAAAGACCCGAGACTAGAAACAATGCTATTTAGATATCGGGCTAGAAATAGTTACGAGTCGTTATCTGAGGAAGAAAAGGACGAATGGTTAGAGTATCGCCGATCTATTTTATTGGGTGATGAAAGTCATTTTAATTACGAAAATTTTTCATCCTCAATCCAAACTTTAGAAAAATCAGAAAACTATAACAAAGAAGTACTACAACAAGTCAAACAATATACTGAAAATTTAATAGCTAATATGGACACATAATATGAAAGCAATGATCTGTAATCAATTAGGTGGCGCTTGTGATAAATAGTTTAAAGCCAATACATTTGAAGAGTTAGTTGAAATAAGTAAAAAACATGAAATGGAAATGTTTCAGCAACAGGATGCAGCTCATCTAAAAGTCATGGGTGAAATGCGAGACTTAATGCAAAAACCGGAAGCAATGAAAGAGTGGTTTGAAAGCAAACAAGTGCAGTTTGAAGCTTTATCTGAAGATTAGATAAGCTACCTAACAGTACTAACTTTGGCTTGGTTTTAGAGTAATTCATATTGGTTTATGATCTAAATTTGTATGGCGAAAATCATCACAAAGTCGACATACGACTATTATGTTTTTTGACTGCTGTTGACCCAAAACCGTCGTTTAGCCTTCGGTTAGATGCCTCCCTATTCTGCTTGAATGCAGCCATTCAAGCAGTCTATTTATGGTGTACTTATCATGGGCTGGGCGGATTTTTATAACATTTTTGTTTTTTGATACGCAGCGGCTCTTTTGATACCTAAACAGGTTCTGTGAGACAACACTAAAGCAATTTAGAAGAAACTAAAAAAACTTAACATCTTAAATGTCTTCTAAGTTAATTCTGTTTAGGTTTATGCGACGCCTTACAAGTTGAGAATTCTCAGGGTCGTAAGCCATATCGAGCTAAGACACCTTCATGCAACCGCCTCAATTCATCGACAATCATTGCTTGTAGTTGATTTTGCTCAGAATCTGGAACTTGTGCTTTGACGGCTTGATGAATAGCTGCAAACGGATCTTGTTCGGAATGAATTACAATTTAATGAATAGTTTACTTGATAAAGTTGCGCCATGTTAAGCGCAATGGATCTGGCTCGGCCAAATCCTGTTTAATAGCCAGGTATTCTTGTGTTGAACGCTCATAAGCCCAAACATAAAGATCACGCAGCAATTCAAGCCGCGCCATTTCATACACTCCTAATGTTGCCCGACTATAGGCCTGCTCAGGTACATCTAGAAAAGTCAGTGGGCATAAGTTATGCGCGAAATAATGGCAAGTTCGCGGCCAAACAAAAAGTTCGCTTATTAATGTCAGCAAACGGATCCGCAATCTGCAAAGCCTTATTGAGTACCTCATTGAGAGTATTTTCTATTTGTACCGGCGTTGACAAAGCACTGTGTAAATTCATCAAGGTATAACGATTAAACTCAGCGGTATCGATATTTTCCACCAGCAGCTCAATCGCCGACTTATGATTCAAAATCATCTGCGTTTCAATAGCTGCCTACCAAATGACTAGATGGCCACGACAAATCAATGAGTAATCGATTTAAAATAGCGCGACTGTATGTCCCTGCAGCCTCATTGATAGGAGTGGTTTTTACCATTTTATGCAATTGACGTCGCAGGGACTCAGATAAATAACAAGTTTTGTTAAGATGGTAAGCATCTAAAAAGTCTCGCTGATAACCTACGGGCATGAACGGAGGGAAAACATCTTCTCTATTCGTTTTGATATCAACCGCTGATTGACATCAGCACCGATATAGATACGAGCTCTGCCAGTGTAATTCCATGTACAGAAGCTTTAATACTGGCTAATAGACCACTGCTGAAAGACATAACTGTTTTAGCACCGTTTGAATCGGCTTGTGGTTCAATTATGGCGCAGTTTTAGCAATCGTAATCACATTTCCAATGGCTTTTCATGCTGACAATGGCTGCTAATTTCAACATTCTAGAAATGAGACGCTCGCGGACTTGCGCTTTTTTAAACAAAACCAAGCAATCGCCTATTCTAGGTATCTTTTATGTTGACTAAAAATGAGTCCTAAATAGGTGTACTTATCGTGAACCGCGCTAACTTCCCAAAATTATGTCGATAAAAACTAAAAATTAAAAGCTCAAGAGTATAACCAAAAATTGGATTTCCTGACGACTTTAACGTGCAATGAACTGTTAGTCGCCAGCTTGATCTGGAGGGCTGTTTTGTTCGAGGAACGGACATAATGAATCTCTCTATATTTGATATATATCCTCAATAGAAGTACATTGTCTGAAATTGAACAATAATAAACATAAATATGGGTTTTTAATGATTCTTCGTCGCTTTATGAAACACTTTACAGATCAAAATTGGTTTGCTGTGAGTCTTGATGTCATCGTTGTAATAACTGGTATCTTCCTCGGTATGCAAGTAACGGATTGGAATGAGGAACGAAATGAGCGTATTGAGGAACAAATTATTCTTAAAGGTTTAAAAGAAGAGTTTATAGTCAATCTCAATGAAGTAGATAGAAACATAGGTTTAAACAGAAAAGTGACTTCTAAAAGTTACGAATTCATTGATTTATTAAGAAGTAATAAAAGATATGATGATCATAAATTAATTGATAAATTATTAGTGGAGATTAATACATTTGGTACTTTCACTCCTACGACAGGTTATGCAGATTTTCTTAATAATGGCGGAAAACTAGGACTTATTATAGATCTAAAACTAAAGAAACAACTAACCCAATGGTCAGGATTAATGAATGATGGCCTTGAGGATTATGATGTTAGGATTCGTTTTTATATGACTACTTTTATCCCAAAAGTGTTGAAATATTTTCCATTGGCTAACTCTGATCTGTACTACGATTTTAGCAGTTGGTTTAAATCTTATGAGACTGTTAAAAGAAGCCCTTCACCTCATAAAATTCAGGTATCTAAAATCAATCTACTCGAATTAGAAAACATTCTTTGGCAGCATAAATTCAATAATGATTTTGCACTCTTGAGTGAATTAAAAATTAGAAATTATATTGTCAAAACAATTGAGATGATTGATCAGGAAATCGAAAAAAGATCAAAACCAAATAATTTATCTTCTTTAAAGGTAATCATAACGTCCCCCCTTTTGTCGAACACTACTCTTGATGAAGTCGCTGATAATAGTTGGCTAAACTATGTAGCGCAGCGAAACCAAGCCAACTGTTAGCAGTCCCGCTTGAGTGGCTTGTATGCTGCTTTTAGCCAATTCATTATCATACCATATGCCATACTTGTCACCCTGCCAATTTACTAAATGAACTAAGTAAGCAGTGGCAAGTAACATTAAGCCTCCGGGAAGTACAACTTCACTTATTAAACTTAAACAACAAGACAGAAAACCACTCATATGTAGCATAATTTCAATTCGAGTGGGTCTATTTTGTATAAAATTTGATCTTAGCCAAATTTTCATTAAAAATGGCAAAGTTTTCCAATTGTCTGAATTTTTATCAATCATAAATTTCTCCTGATTCAAAGTTGATACACCAACGTCAAGTGCAGAAGCAATAAATTTAAGAGACTCTATACTCGGATTTTTTCCACTTTCAATACGCTGAATTGTTCTAACATTCAATCCAGACATTTGAGCTATTTGCTCTTGTGAAAAATGACGACTAATACGTAATTCTTTGAGAATCATTAAATATACCTCTGTACTAATGAACCACAAGTATTCATTAATTTTCTTAGGGTCGGTTACGAATTTAATCAGCCGCGGTGTCCGACGAACTTTTCTTTGCGGCAAAGATCCTGAAACCAATAAAGATTATGAATATCGAAGACTGTGGATTGAAAATAAAATACTTGAATTAGCTGACTATTTTTCGATTGAAGTCTTTAGTTACGCAGTGATGCACCGACTTTTTCTCCTGCAAAGTCGGCATACCGTCCATCCTTGGACATAACAACCATTATCATCTGGTGGTTTACAGCGATCCTAATCTACCTCAAAGCTGGTCGGATTTAGAGGTTGCAGATAAATGGCTAAAAGTTTTTCCAGGCAAATATAATGATCCAAAATTCAAAACCCAACGCGAATTAAAAATACAAACCATCGTTAAAGATCCAGAGTTGTTGGCTATTTATCGTGAGCGTCTGGGGAGTTCGAGTTAGTTAATGAGGCGGTTCAATGAGCCATTAGCAAAAATGTCCATAAAACGAAAACAGAGGATGAATTAAAAAGTACACTAAAATCGATTGCAGGCAAAGTTAAAAACCGCACCATGACTTTACCGTTAAAGGACTATATTGAAATGGTTGAGTGGACAGGAAAGATGATTATCTCTCCCGCAAAAGGGGCTATTCCAACGCACATTAGCCATACTCTAGAGCAACTTAACGTCAAACAAGAAAACAGGATAGTGCAAGTTCAAAACTATGAAACGAGTTACTATCGATTTGTAGGAAGTATTGAAAAACTCAAAGAAAAAACTAAAGTGCTAGGTAAAAGATGGCTAAAAGGATTCAACTCAAGCCAAGATTTATATCAGTCTGACAGTTAACCTCAATCACCCACCAATCAATTCATAATCTCGAAAAATGAGAGATATCCGGCGGTCTAAAATTTAAAATATCGACGGCAAATCCAATTTGAAAATTTTATTAGAAAATAACATCTTAAAATTTAAAATCTATTTTATTTTCCACACATTATTTTTTGTATTTCAAAAAGTGACTGTCACTTATTATTTCTTTCACTTATTATTTCTGTCAAAGTTATCGTATCGCTTATTTTCTATGCCAGCAATGATAACTCCACCCGCTACTTTTAATTTTTCAATGATATTTTTATAAACCTTATCAACACCTTCATGTTTATGAACTCGCGGTTTTAGTAAACCTATTCTTAAACCTTTTAATGGATGAGTGATTGTTTGTTATTGGTAGTCAAGATTAAATTTAAAGTTTGTTTGTTTTGTCGCCAAATCAGCATTGTCTCTGCATTGCGGCCAATACAATAATGGCATCTGTTACCGATTTAGCAGTGGGTCCTGCTGTATCTTGTGTATCCGCAATTGGAATGATTCTATACCGGCTAACTAAATCAAGAGTTGATTTAATACCCACAACACCAACCGCTGACGCAGGACAACCAATCGAACCATCAGTTTCTGTGCCAAAACAGCGGTGCCTATAAGATGACTGTCACTAATGTTTTGTCGTCCTCAATTAAAATTTTAGAAAACTCGAAAAACTATAACAATGAAGTGCTACAACAAGTCAAAGAATATACTGAAGATCTAATATCTGATATGGAAACATAATATGAAAACAGTGATCTGTAATCAATTAAGTGGTGCTTGTGATAAAGAGTTTAAAGCAAACACCTTTGAAGAGTTGGTGGAAATTAGTAAGCTGCATTGAATGGAAATGTTTCAACAGCAAGATGCAGCCCATCTAAAAGTCATGGGCGAAATGCATGATTTAATGCAAAATCCGGAAGCGATGAAAGAGTGATTTAATGGCAAACAAAAAGAGTTTGAAGCCTTACCAGAAGATTGAATTTAGCTTGATGGTTAAAGTTAGGGCTTTGTAGAAACATCAACATTAATCAAGGCTTCACATTATATGCGTTTTATAATTAATAAGAGTGGCCTCACTCTACTATAACGAGTTTAACTGTTCTGTCCAATATTTGAAAATATTAGTTAGCGATTAAATCTAGTCATAAACGACATTTGGATTGGTTAGATTTTTTTCGTTGCTCTTCTTATCTTAGATTCTTGCGGTTAAGAATAAAACTAGCAACTAAACCAATCACCGCGATTGACATCATTAAAGTAAAATAATATTGGAAACCTTGTGCTCCAGGAGCCATATCTAATAATCTTCCACTGATTGGTGCAAAAAAGATATCCGGTGTATAACCAATAAGAGAAACAATTCCGACGGCTGCGCCCGTTTGCTTTAGAGGGATTTTACTTTCTTGCATTAATGCAAAATAAACGCCTCTCAGTGCAAAAACGGCTACATAAGAAAAAATAAGGTTAAACATTGCTAAATAAAACAAAATACCCGGCGACCAAGTTATCGCTAATAACCCATATAGAACCGTTAATAAGGCAAAGCTAACGATGGTTACTCGACGCGCCGAGAATCGATCCGCCAAAAAGCCTGCTAGTATCGCTCCTATCGGTCGTAAATAAGCGGTAGCGCTGGTAAAACTAGCAGATTCCACTTGATCCATTGACAGCACTTGTACAGCATATAATCCGTAATTATCTGCACCTTTAAAGCCACTATAAGCGCAAATAACAATTAATGATTGTAACCAGATTTTTGAGGATCTGATAGATTGTTGTA
>Ga0307492_10000389_pt1 | contig 18792 bp, 15 predicted proteins | sample SI3LmetaG_FD_202365 | JGI IMG/M metagenome (GOLD analysis project Ga0307492, IMG submission 202365) | Sea-ice brine microbial communities from Beaufort Sea near Barrow, Alaska, United States - SI3L | ecosystem: Environmental > Aquatic > Marine > Coastal | place: USA: Alaska | collected 2017-05-06 | reverse complement strand
GGACGGTGGGCGGCACCGGCATACTCATTGAATGCGTAGATGACATAGATAGACGGACAGTTATGGAAAAGCAATTTATTACCTCCAAAGAGCTCCTGCTCGATTCAATGCGACTGGCTGAGCAAATTTATATGCGCGGCTACCGGCCCCACTTCATTATCGGCGTATGGCGCGGCGGCACCCCTACAGGTATCGCGGTCCAGGAGTACTTGGACTATCTGGGTATCGAAACAGATCATATTGCGATCCGTACCTCGTCCTACTATGGCATCGACATGCAATCCAAAGAGATTCATGTGCATGGACTCGACTATGTGATTGAGAATGTTGAGGCCGACCAAGAATTACTGATCATCGATGACGTTTTTGATTCAGGCCGATCGATTCGCGCCATCATCGACAAGCTCAAACTCAAATGCCGACGTAATATGCCTGCCTCGGTGAAAGTAGCCTGCCCTTGGTATAAGCCAAGCCGCAACATGACCGATATCACCCCCGACTTTTACGTCCATGCAACCGATAAATGGCTGGTTTTCCCGCACGAAATGCAGGGACTGACCATTGAAGAAATACGGGCCGGCAAGGGCCCTGAATTTGCCGATATCATTGGCCGCGCCCTTGAGGCAAAGGCGCAAGCATCTGATCTATAGCAGCTCCCTCATGAGGAACGCGTCCGGTTTTATCGAAAATACCGGATAGCTTGATGTTAGCGATATCGATGCCGTCGCCATCCACAGTCACCAACGACACATGGTCAACAGACAAGTTCTTGTCTGCAAACTGCACGCCCCCCGTGGTACCCAACTGGATATAATCGCGCCCCAAGCGTTCGGTGTGCTTGTAAAAATGATTGTGCCCATGAAACACGGTGTAGGGCCGCGATGCCAGAGCCGTCTCGATAGCCGTGAAGTTATTCTCACCCTCCCGGTTCCAGATCGGTTTGTGCATCAACACAAACGTCCAGCGCACGCTCGGATTGTCAGCAATCACGCGAGTCACATAGCGTGCCTGGGCTGCCCCGATTTCACCTGTCTGGGTAGATGGCAGCTGCGCATAGGCCGTCTCACCCAATACACCCCAGCCCTGTTTAGCCACTAGCGCCATGGCCTCGGTATGCATCCCCCGGATCTGCGCCAATGTTTGCGCCGGGTGATCTTCCGTATCAAGTACCAAGAACAGAACATTCTTATAAATGAAATGATAGTAACGAGGCCCATGCTCCGCTTGCCAGACTTGGCGCTGGGTCAGATTAGCCAGATCATGATTACCCCCCGTGTAGAAAATGCGGGTAGAGGCCTTATCAGCCCGACAATGAAAGCTTTGCCATTGCGTGTCGATAATCACTTTGTCGAGCGTGCCGCCCTCGGTCAGGTCTCCCACATTGACGATTAACTCGGGACGCAGCAATGCCAATTGTGCGACTGCCGTGCTGAATATGTCGGGCCGCTCACCGCCAGTAAGATCCGAAAACAAGGCAAAGGTAAATTTATCCGGGTGATTATCAAACGGCTGAGAACTCCACGGTGTCTCGACGGCGTTGATACCATGCTCGAACACACCAACCTTCGCTCGCACGTCAGGTGCGTGCGTAGTGCAACTCACCAGCGCCTGACACACGGCGAGCACCCATACGATCTGCACTGCCAGACGACGGTGTGAGAAACGAAAATGTGGGAAACGAAAGCTTAGAAAACAAAAGTGTGACAGGTGAGGAAACATAAGCACGTCTCTGGCGAAGCATCAGGTCGGGAGCGCCCATCCTAGCAATCTGCAGAACCTTCTACAAAGCGCCATGAAGATCCAATGGTACTGATGCATTGACGGTCAAATATTCACCTGCCACCGACATCATTTGTCGCCTTTAGACTTAAAAAAGCCTTGCTCGACATGTTGTCAACGCGTCCACACTGCACCGAGTTGCACCTGCCAACCCTGATAACTACCTTGTGGGTTTGTTTGCATATCAACGTAACGAGCGGTGAGGTCAATACTCACTGGGTCGACGACCAGCACCAGTCCTACATCTAACGTCTGCAATCTACCGTCATTACGGTAGGCAGACCATGTCCGACAACCTGAGGCCCCACAAAGCGTAAAGACAGGGTCCGGGCTGATGGCGTCAACCGGCAACCCCAGCAGTAGACTGTCTGGACCGGAAGCCAACATATCACCCAGTGAGAAACCGTACTCAGTCACTAGGGCCAGATCAACGGCGCCATCGCTCACCAGATCTATCTCAAGCCCAGCGTAGAGTTGCTGACTAATCTGGTCATAGGCCGACTGATTATTAGCGCTGTGTGTCGAGGAAAACTGCCGTAGTCGATAGCCAAGCCGGCCAATTGTCGCCATGGTCAGGTGTCGGTTCAAACCAAGATCCAGTATTCCTTGATCACCGTCGCGACCCTGAGCCTGACGGTGATCGAAATGCGTGAGGGCAAGCGAAGCCTGGTACCAGAGATTTTTATAACCGATTCTAGGCTGGTATATCACCTGGCCCATCACGCTCACTGCCGTTCTGGACAATCCCTTGTTCTGCGTAAAGCGGTTGTAATCCACATAGGCGGACAGGCTGTAGCGCAAATTTTCAATGAATATATCAGCATAACCGATGCCACCGCCCACACTCGATACGGTACCTTCAATAACCGGGTAGCTATCCACAGAGCGGCTGATGTTATTGGCATAGGCAGATGAAGCCTGAGCCTCAAAGTGCCAACCACTGCCATAGGCGGCCGCCTCGACACTGTTGATGGTTATCATTCCAGGCGACAAGACAATCCAGATAATATAGCGCATATTCATTTTGGTGATCCCGCCCATCTTGGATAGTGTTAACCGACCAGTTCAAGGATGCTCCATGGACACATTAACCGATGTCGACCTTAGACGCAGACGAATACTACTGAGCATGCTGGCCAGCGGCGCCTTTGCGTCACTGCCAGGCTGCAGCAGCAATGCGCGCGTAGTTCGCGCATTGCCTGAGCCAAGCATGATGCCCCAGGGCACGTCTATCTTCCAGTACGCCGGCAGCTTTACTGTCAACGGCCAGACCAGCGGCATCAGCAGTCGGGTGGACCCTGGTGACACGATCGAAACTGACGATTCTACTGAGGTAGTGTTCGTTGTCGACAAAGACGCATTTCTGCTCCGCGCCAATAGCCGCTTGATCATCAATCGACACACCATCGGCGGTCATTACGAACTGCAACAGGGCAAGCTTTTGAGCGTCTTCGCCACGCGCCAGACAGAAATACGCACGCCCAGCGCCGTTATATCCATTCGCGGCACCGGCGTGTATCTCGAGAGTAATGCAGCGCTTACCTACCTCTGCACCTGCTATGGAGAAACGGATATCGCCACCAGTGACAATCCAGCTATTAACGAGGCGATCACGTCTAAACACCACGATGCACCCCGTTATGTGCTCGCAAACACCAACGCTCGCGAACGGATTATTCCCGCGCCATTTATCAACCATGATGACCAGGAATTGCAATTGCTTGAGACGCTGGTCGGCAGATCAACACCTTACGTCGTCCCAAAGGGGGTCAACAGAACGCGCAAACCCTACCTGTGAACTAGCGTTTAAGGTAGGCGGGCAGATATTTCCGGGGAATCCAGCTAACCGGTTTTTCGGGAGCGTATATCAGCCTATCCATTCATTAGTTTGAGCGTCACGCGATACGCCCGTTCGATGAAATATTCGCTACGGGAACACCGCGGATCGAAGGAGTGATTTATGCATCTGTTGGCCTTGTGTCTTGGTGTAATGTTTTCTCTGCAGGTCGTCGCCGCGAGCCCCGTAATTTCTATTTTTGAAGCGCATGTCAGCCATGACCATGCCATACCCGAGGTCGTCATTCTCGGTGAGCACCTATGTGCCAAACCGCACAACGAAACACTCGGCGTACTCTTAGGCACCGTGCCGTTGACGAATGTTAACTGCAGCCTGCTCGGCAGCCTGGACCAACCACTGGATGTCGTTACCGCGGACATAACGCACAATCCTCCAGCCGGGGATTACCTGCTTGAACTTGAGTGGAGCAATGGCAAGTCCAAAAAGTCTAAGAAGTCTAAGAAGCCCAAAAATGCCGTCGAGTTCATGTTGACCCTTGGCAGTGTTGGCCCCCAAGGCGCACAAGGCATGACGGGCGAGACTGGGCCCCAAGGCGAACAAGGCATAACAGGTGAGGTTGGAATCCAGGGCGAGCAAGGCACAACAGGTGAAACCGGAATCCAGGGCGAACAAGGCATAGCAGGTGAGGTTGGAACCCAGGGCGAGCAAGGCATAACAGGTGAGACCGGAATCCAGGGCGAGCAAGGCATAACAGGTGAGACCGGAATCCAGGGCGAGCAAGGCATAACAGGTGAAACTGGAACGCAAGGCCCACAAGGTATATCGGGACAGGACGGTACCGATGGAGCGCCGGGTGAAACCGGGCAAAACGGGCCTCCAGGCGCTGACGGTGTCGAAGGCCCTGCAGGCCCTGCAGGCACTGACGGCACCTCAGCAATCATAGAACTGGCGGGCTTAAGCTGCCCAGAAAACAATTACTTGGCGGGCTTTCAATTCACGGGCGAACTGCTTTGCAGGCCGTTACCCAGCGGCTTACCGTCAACACCTCCTGGTATCGATCCAGATTTTGTCGGCAGCTGTTTCAATTTCAGTAATGACAGCAGCATCAACCTGAACAACAACGACTGGCTCGATGACTGCATCAAGCCCGGCGCCACCAGCTTACGTATACTCATCAAGGACAGTGGTGGTGTGGTGGTCTACGATCAATCAGCCAGCATTGCCACCGACTGGACCACGTCAGCGATTACGTCCACGGCAGGTATTGCCAGTCAACATAGCACCGCAGCCCATGACCGCTCTCTGACAATGGGAAATATGGACAATATGCTGATCATGAGCAAAACTGCCAAATCCACCACGGGTTGCTTTAGCTCCTTTGCCAATGGTTATGGCATTGTCATCTACACCCCACAGGGTAGTGGCATTGGCGGTATGCGTCTGATGTTGATGGGCTATGAACATGGCGTCAGCGGTGGGCGACGCTCCATATCAGGCTGGAGTCAGAGCAATGAACTCAGCTATAGCAGCACGGGCAGTCTGGGTTCATGCAGCAGCCAGGCGATGTCAGACGCGGCACTCAACGGTAGCGCCGCGATCTTTGTGCAGTAAGCGCACTTAAGGCAAGCGCGCTTAAGACAAGCGGGTTTCAGCTAAGCAGGTCGTCCATGGACACCGTCAGATCGTAGCGTTCCCTGGCGATCTGCGTCATGGTCTCGGCAAACTGTGGATGCTCACGCAGAATGCGACTGAAGTCCGCCTTGCTCAACACGAACAGATCACACAGGGTGTTGGCGCGCACAGAAGCCGTTCTGGCGGTGGCCATCAACAGGCCGACTTCACCAAAGAAGTTACCCTCTTTCAATTGGCTGATAACCTTGTCGGCGCTATCAACCACGTCGACTTCACCACGGCAAATAAAGTACATGTCATCGCTCATATCACCTTGTTGAATAACCACGTCACCTGCCACTTTAGTCACTGACTGCAGTGCCAAAATGACCGAACTCAGCAACAGCGGATCGGCGCCCTTAAACATAGGCACCTGCTCAAGCACATCCGGGGTGACCACTTCAAACCAGCGTCGACCATCTTTTTCAAGCAGATCAAACGCCGCCTTGGGACCCCAGGAGTTACGGGTATAGTTCGGAAAATCAGTCGCCGGCGTGGTTGACCAATAGTCCAGCAAAGGTTGTGCGATACGCCAGGCGGCCTCTACCAGATCGCCGCGAGAAAACAGGGTTGCATCGCCTCGCGAGCAGGCATAGATCATGACTTCATAGCCCGTGTAACGAGAGGCCTTGAATGCAGCACCGTAATTGAAACTCATATCAACGTTCTGCAGTTGCATGGTGGGCTCCGGCGTCTTTGCCTGGAACAATAATTCAATGCCCTGGTAAGGCTGTATATGGAAAACGAATCGGTTTGACGTCAGTTGCTGCACACCGGCGCCTTCGAATATTTTCTCTGGCGGTCGCTTGAACTCAATGACAATCTCCGTGCCGCGCTTCTATAACGCCTTACCTGAGCGCAGATAGATGGGCACACCCTGCTCATCGAAATCGGGCTCGTACTGGCCACGCACAACATTTTCGCGGACACCCGCCTCATCATAAATACACACAGACTCTAGAACCTTGGCTTTTTCATTACGAATAGCGTCGGCATCAAAGGACCCCGGCGGCTCCATGCAGATATATGACAGCATCTGGAACATGTGATTTTGCATCATGTCGCGCAACACACCGGACTGGTCGTAGTAGCCACCCCGGCCCTGCACATCCACTGACTCGCACACATTGAACTGAATATTATCGATATGATGTTTGTTCCATAACGGCTCGAACATACCGTTAGAAAAACGAAATGCCAACAGATTTTGTACAGTCTCTTTACCCGGATAATGATCAACGCGGTCAATCTGACCTTCACGCCAGTACTGCAAAATATCTGTATTGAGATCCAACGCCGACCGCAGGTCTGTGCCAAACGGCTTCTCAACAATGATACGCACCCAGTCTTCGCCCTACGGGAAGCACGCCTTGTGCAAGTTCTCGCAGATGGACCCAAAGAGTCTTGGCGCCATAACGAAGTAGAATAAGACGTTACCACCTGTCTGGTATTGCTTGTCGAGAGCAGCAACCGTTTCACGAAGTCGAGCAAACCCCTTTACATGAATGTTGGCGCTCTCAAAATGAAAGCGTAACAGCAACTCGTCGCAGGCTTGCTCATCAAAACTGTTGCGCGTGTGGAATGCGCGCAGGCCCTTGTCATCGCTGCCCATGCTCTCGCGAAAACTGCTATTGGATATTTCGCTGCGCCCCGTACCCAGTCCGAAAAATTCGGTGACAGCAGCCCATCACAGGCCAGGTTGTACAGGGAGGGCACCAATAAACGCTTGGTACGATCTCCAGAAGCACCGAAGATCAGCATGACACACGGCTCACTCAAGGGATTCTCAGGGGCTTCACGGCTTGACCAGGGGCGACACTATTGGCAGAAGACACTTAATTCTCCTCAACGTATTCTCGTTATTTTCAACACCGAGCAGATCACGCATCTACCCTGACAAGACTCATGCACCTAACATTAGCACGGAATCGGCAAGCAGCAGCACCATCGCCAACGCAGGCCTGACGACGCCGAAACCTCAGCCCTGATAAGCAAAAGCTGCGATGCCAATAGCACCGGGCTTAGTGGAGAAGATACTGCCGGCCAGAGGTTGGCTTGCAAGATCCAGCTCACTCAAGTCTTTGGCCGCCGTGGTCATAAACAACGTGTCGTAGTCATCGCCGCCAAAACAGCAGCTAGTGACATTGGCTACGGGCAACGCCAGCTTACGCAAAAACTCGCCCTGGGGGCTAAATTCCGAAATACCCCAACCCGCATATTCGCAGACCCACAGGTGACCCGCCGCATCCACCGTCATGCCGTCCGGGTGACCATGGTCCGCATCAAGGGTAATGAACAGACGCTTGTTGCTGATCCCTTGGGCCGTTAAATCAAACGCATAAATCTGTTTGGTGACGGAATCAGTGTGATACAGGGTGCCGCCGTCCGGCGAGAATGCGGGGCCGTTAGTGATACGGTAATTCGTATCGGCCTGCAACCAATGCTGCGCAGGGTCGAGGCGATACAAAGACCCACATTTTGTGGTTTCCGCGTCATCCATGGTGCCCGCCCAGAGATGACCATAAGGATCAACTTTAGCATCGTTAAAGCGGTTGCCTGGCCATTCAGGCTCCACCTCACCTAAGAGAGTCAGCGGCGCATCGAAGTCAGCCAGCAAAGCGAAGCCGCGACGCGTCGTCACCACAAAGCCGCCCATGGCGCGGATACTGATACTGGTGATACCTGCGTCAAACTGTCGCTGCTGGTGGGTGCCCTGACGCACATCCATTCGGTGCAGCGTTTGCGCTTTGATATCGACCCAATACAGATAACGTTGATGCCACAGGGGTCCCTCGGCAAGCATTTGGCGCTGGTCATACAGACACTCAATGTTCATGATTACCCACTTCCTCATGTCGCCCTAACTGACCTGCGCAGACCAGCAACCAGGTCGCCAACAGCACTTCGATAGCGATAATTGGGCCCGCGAAATCAGCCCCGTGGACTAGCCACGCTACGACGCGCAAAAGCGCCGCGGCGCCCAGCAGTATCGCAGCGGCCCTTAACCAGGTGAGTCTGACAGCAAAAGCCCCGTAGAAGATAAAGCCGGCAACAGACAAAAAGAAACCGCCAAAGTCTCCCAACTGAGTACTGCGGCCAATGCCGTCCAACAAAGGCATGCCCAGTGACGCCGCCGCCTGGGCCGGATCTACCACAAAACCGATGCCATTAAGCAACATTGGGATGCCCGGCACAGCCGTCAGGCCGCGTAATAATTGAAGATTCATGTTTTGCCTCCCTAGAAATATCTATTCCAACGCTGTTCTGCAATGACTGACAGCGTCATCGCGCGCCTTTTCAGGCGTCGCTCGCCTGGCAATACTGATTAACATAATCACTGTGGGATGGCAGGCGCGCTACCGCGTCATCTACCTTGCCCTTGATCTGACCAAGAAACAGCGTCAACTCTTCCTCACCCATCACGTTGACAATGGGATGGTACTGCTGCGGTAACAGACCCTGACCCAGCATCACCTGAATCCAGGAGTTCTCTGCGAATAGCTCGTTAGGCACACGGAACACTCGCCCCGTTTCTTTGAACAGTCTGACACGGTGAGCGAGGGTTTCAGGTATTTCCATGCGCTGACAGTGTCGCCAGAAGAGCGTGTCGTCCCGATTGGTGACGTGATAATGCAGCACTATAAAATCGCGGATATTCTCAATCTCAACACTAGTCTGTTGATTGAACTCATCAATATCCGACTGGGCAATACCCGTCAGCGGAAACATCTGGATCAGGCGCAGAATGCCGCGCTGAATAAGATGAATGCTGGTGGATTCCAAGGGCTCTACAAAACCGCTGGCGAGCCCTAGTGCCACACAATTTTTCTTCCAGTGCTTGAGCCGCGTACCCGTGCGAAATTTGATGACCCGCGGCGCCGTTATCATCTCACCTTTAATATTATCGACCAGAGTCTGTTTCGCTACTTCATCAGACACAAAACGGCTACAGTAAACCAGACCATTGCCGACCCTGTGTTGCAGTGGTATACGCCATTGCCAACCTGCCTCACGAGCAATAGAGCGGGTATAGGGGATAGGCTCACCCACCGAGCGGGTTTGTACCGCCACAGCACTATCGTTAGGCAACCAGTGCGACCAATCTTCGTAGCCAGCGTGCAGAGTCTGCTCTATCAGCAAACCGCGGAATCCCGTGCAATCGATAAACAGGTCTGCCTCAATCACCTCGCCAGACTCAAGCACCAACCCGGTGATGTCACCGGATTTCGGCGCCGTATTCACTTGATTGATTTTGCCTTCAATACGCTGGACGCCGAAACCTTCGCTGAATTTGCGCAGGAAGCCGGCGTACAACGTTGCATCCATATGGAACGCGTAGTTCAGGCCACTCTTCGGCAGGTGGGCAAATTTGTTTTCTTGGGCGGCTTTAAGCTCCAAACAATAGTCACCAAAGTCTGAAGCCACACCGCACTGCTGGCCTTTGAGCCAAAAGTGCTGAAAGCCTGCTGTCCAGTGGTCACGGCCGGTGACACCGAAAGAGTGGATATAGTCTTCGCCGACGTCGCGCCAGCCTTCAAACGAGATACCCAGCTTGAAGGTACCTTTAACCGCCGCCATAAACTCCTGCTCATTAATCTCCAGCAGGCGATGAAAGGTGACCAGCGTCGGGATTGTGGCCTCTCCGACACCGACGGTACCAATCTCATCTGACTCGACGAGACGAATATCAAGCACCTTACCGAGTGTTTTTGACAGAGCGGCTGCCGCCATCCAGCCAGCCGTGCCGCCACCGGCAATAACAACGCGCTGAATGCCTTGACCACTGTTGTGGCTACCTGTGTCACCTTGTGTATCGCGATTTGTATTTTCCACATTTGACCTCGTTAGCTATTTTTACAGTACGCTGAGCCTCACAGCAGACAACTTATCCTGACGAGTCGGCTTGTCAGCGGTTGAGCCCGTTAAGTATGTCCGCCCGCAGTTTGCGCGCCGTCACCGGATCTAGGGTCGCCAGAGGACCCCGAAGTTTTTCTGGGATATGTTCAAAGTTCTCATCCGTCGCCTCGAACACGTAATAATCAAACAATTGCTTCCACGCCCGGCGCTGCTCAACAGGCAGGTCACGTAAACTCAGCAGGGCATGATTGAGCACATTGGTGGGCGTATCCATAAACGCCGGGGTCGTGCGCCACCAATAGTTAACCAGTACATTCAGACTATCCAGGGATGCCACATGGTGCCACCACAAACTCGGGATAAATACCGCATCACCCGGCTCCAATTCAGCAACCCGAGCCTGTTGCAACGCTGACCGGAAGCGTGGGAATCGCTCAAAATCGGGCTTGTCAAAATCCACCAGACTGATGGGTCGACCCGCGGGGTTGACATCCACCGGCCCAATGTACAGATCGCTTATCGCGGCAGGTGGAAACAAGGTGAATCGGCGCCGACCCACCGCCGCACAGGCAATGTTGTCAGGCAGGTCATTGTGGGCGGCGATACGCGTCTGATTGCCGATCCAGATACTCGCCAGAGGATTGAGCGATGCCAGCGGCAGATCGTTGTCGGCACGCATGCCAGGCAGGCACGTGTCGATTGAGGTAGAGCCAACATAACACAGGGGCGGGTGCGGATTGTGTTGTTGCTGCAGCAACGCGTCCAGTATCAAGTTCAAGCGGGTTTTCGCGCGCTGGAAATTAAACCCGGTGTATTGTTCGTTGTAGAATACGCGTCCGCATGTTTCTGAGCCGCCCAGCAAGGCGCCGATAATGACATCACCATAAAACGACAGGAGATATTCTGCAGCAGCCTCATTGGATCGCAGACCGGCCTGAACCAGCGGCCAGTCCTTAATCAGACCTTTGAGCAGCACGGGCTCAGTGGCCGTCGTCGCCAAATCCAGCAGGGCGCTGGCGTCAAGCCCAGAGACAACCTCGAGTCTTTTGCCCTGGGTCTCATTACTGGTCACGTCTGCCCTATCCATGATGACAACCTAGTGCTGGGATAGGGTTTGATGCGTGTCACGACGTTTGATTAAGTCGCGCCAATTAGACATAGACGCAATCACCATATAGATGGCCTGCAGGTAACCCTTATCATGTAATCGCGCCAACACATCAGCATCAAGCGCCGCCAGCTTGTCTTCATTGATGCCATAGAAGCCCACCAGGCGATGCTGCGCACCACTGCTGAGCTCTACATCGAGCGTGAACGACTCGAGCAATTCAAGGGTCAGCAGGGCCTGGGTAAATACCTGATTGACCGCCAACCCCTCATGCAGAGTGCGCAATACTGACGTCGTCCGGTCCAGAAATTCACTACCGCCACCATGAGTCATAAAAACCGCCTCGCCCTCGGTGCGGCTGACTCGGGGGCTATCCATATCGATATGAACCACGACCTGTTGCTCATCACCTTCCGTACTTTCCTGTGCTTGGCCAATGAGGAAAGGTTGGCGTTCGATGGCGAGTGGTACATAGGGCACGCTCCAGCCGCCGTCATCAAGAAACAGGTTTTCGTTTTCCTCAAAACCAAACATAGCGATAGGTTGGAAATCGCCAGTCTCAGTATCCTTGCGAAAGACGATGGGATAATGCGCCTGAATATTACGGAACTCCGCCGCAAACGTCAGGGCAAACATCACTTGATCACCGAGGGCTGCAGATCGCGTGGCGAGGATTCGCAAGTCCTTGTGATCAACATTATTGAGTACAACATGGTTAGACATAATTTGGTCCTAGTGTGTTCATCACCCGCTCAACACCGCAGTTGCCTGCCATAGCAGGGCGGCTAAAGCTTGGGCATTCCATGGCGTTTGACATGATTAATAAGCTCGCGATTAGTGGGCAAACCCGCCAAATACTTCCGCGTGAGCCCAGCGCTCTGCTTGAAGTGCGCCTCGCCCAGCATAGCATCGTCTGAGCGACGGGTCGTGGGTCTGGCTTGGGGCACAAAACCCATACCGTACAACACATAGTGGTAGCTGGCGGAGGGAAATATTTCTTCCGCCTGATAAAGGTCGTAGCGTGACGGCGACTGATAACGCCACAGATCCAATGACTCCAACAGCCGATCTGGGATAGTCCTTGCATCCCGATTGTCATGCCAGTAGTCCGCGTCAGTACGGCGACTCAACACGTAGTGCAGTTTAAGAAACTCGATAATGCGCTCCCACCGGTAACTAAAACGCGCATTAAAGCGCCGCGCCACCACCTCCATCATGTCGCGGGTCGCGGGCAACTCATCGCTAATCATGGCGGCCGACAACTCTACCAACACCAGCGCCGAGGCCTCAAGGGGTTCCAAGAAACCTGCCGACATGCCAACTGCCACACAGTTTTTATGCCAAAATTTTTGCCGATATCCGGGACTGATACCAATCTTGCGTGGCGCGGGCAGCCTGTCCGCGGCAACACCTGAGCTCTGCGCGATGTAGTGACGCAAATCGGTCTCAGCCTGATCATCTGTGGTGTGGGCGCTGGAGTAAACATAACCAACACCACGCCGAGTGGGCAGACCAATGTCCCAGATCCAGCCCGCTTGTTGCGCCGTCGACAGGGTATGTGAGGCTATTGCATCAGCGTCGTCACTATAAGGCACCTGCACCGCCAGAGCCGTGTCATTGAATAAGGTTTGTTTTTGCGACACGAAGGGAATACCGAAGTGTTGGCCCAGCAGCAACGAAGCAAAGCCCGTGCAATCAACAAACAGGTCCCCTTCCAGCAGGCCGTGATGCCTCGTCTGTAATCCCTGGATGTCACCCGCCCAAGCACCATCACCACCAACACAAGCAACACCGGTCACATGGTCGAGAATGTGAGATACGCCCAGTTTTTCCGTGCAATGGCGGCGTAATAATTCGGCGAACTTGCCGGCATCTAGATGATAGGCATAGTTAGCAACAGCGGCGAACTCAGGCGTCGTCGTCTGCTTCGGTGCCCGTCCCTGCTCACACAGGTGGGGCTGAAAGCTGACGAGTTCAGAATAGGCCGCTGACGTGTGCCGTGCCTGCCATGCCGAGACCAAGTTCGCTTGCAAAAAACCCTGAGGTAAAACAAAGGGATGATAGTACTGGTCACCTGCCTCAGCGGTCACCCAATTGACAAACTTAGAGCCCTGCTTGAATGAGGCATCACACTCGCGAATCAGGTCGGTCTCGGAAATCCCCATTTTGCGTAGCGTATCGCGCATGGTGGGCCAAGTACCCTCACCCACACCGATGGTTTTGACATCCGGTGATTCGATCAGCGTGACTTGCAAGCCACCGGCCTGGAGAGCTTGATGCTCAGCAGCGATAACGCCCGCCGCCAGCCAACCTGCTGATCCCCCACCGACTATAACCAGTCGTTTTATTGCTTCATCCAACGTTAGATATCCCGGTCATTATTCCTGGTACGCCGCGCTCGCTCATTAATCACAGTGTAACAGAAAGAAAAAAGCCGCTGAATCAGCGGCCAAGGGGGGTATGCACAATACATCGGGGATGCCGCAGCAGCCCCGATGCACAAACCTCTACTTCAGGTTGTAACGAGCACCTACCATGTAACGTGGTCCAGTTTGGGTCACGAACAGCGCTTGGTTTTCGTTTCGACCATGCAGTCGTTGGGTCTCATCGGTCAGGTTGATACCTTCTACAAAGACGGTCAAATCATCGTTGAACATGTAGCTGACGTTAAAGTCGATCTGGCCATATTCCTCGGTGTAAACGGGGTTAGGCAAACCCGTTCCATCGAAACGACCAGACAAGAACGTATCACGCCAGTTGTAGGCCAATCGCGCCTGCCACTTGTCCTTCTCATAGAAACCGATCAGGTTAGCCGAATCACTCAGGCCTTCCAGTGCAAACTGGTCGCCACGGTCAGCGTTGTTATATCCTAGGTCAGAGTCAACAATGGTCATGTTGGCACTGGCACCAAAGCCGCTTGCACCAAACATGTGCTGAATCGCGAATTCCCAACCATCGAGCGTGGCTTCCGTTTGGTTGGAAGGCACGGTGATACGGAAATTCGTGGCAGGATCTTGACCCGCGATACCGGCGATGGTGCCCGTGGTATTACCGTTGACGTCAACGCCTGTAACGGTAACCTCAGGGGTATTCGCAAAGTTGGCAAAGATATAGTCACGAATCAGAACCAAATCACCCGTTCCGCCCGTTGCCGCATTCGCTTCGTCGAAGCGAGCGCCTTGACCCGGGTGTGGCAGGTTAAACGGTGTGTCGACAATCGTGGAGACACCCACATAGTTATCGATACTCTTACGGAAATAACTGATAGCGACATAGCTGGCGTCGCCGTAGTACCACTCATAAGACACGTCAAAGTTCTGCGACTCCAACGGCTTCAGGCCTGGGTCACCTTGAGCACCGGTACCACCATCGATGCGGACCAGTTGATTGATGGTTTGGCCACCTTGGATGTCACCCCAGCCTGGTCGACCGATGGTCTCGCTGTAGCCAAAACGCACGACCATATCGTCGGCAACATCGACGCTGACGTCAAAGCTCGGCAGAATATAGTCGTATTTGCCACCGAGTTCAGTGAAGCCTGCGGTACCAAACTGCACGCTGAATTCGTTCGCAGCAGCCCACTGGAGACCTGTTGCCAGAGGTACTTTAGCGGATGAGCTCACGTCTGTTTCCTCGTAACGTAAACCGACAGAGAATGCGGCAGGCATAGCGCCCATCTCAAATTCACGATTGTACTGTACGAAGGCACTCATAGACTCTTCGGAAGTACGTCGGTCAGTGTCGTAATTTGATGACGCGGTATAAGGCGTGGCATCACCACCAATGGCGGCAATCGCCATGTTACGCACGGCGCCGAAGTCCCACTTGAAATACTGGTTAAACAAAGCTGGATCGCTGCTTTCGCCAAATTGGTCAAACTTGTCTGCTACGGAGTCAAGTATAAAGACCGAATCATCATAATCGGCTGGTGTACCTGTACCACCCCAACTGTCGCGCTGGACATTTTGGAAGGCGCTACGGTTATTGACATCGGTCATCACAAAACCGAAGTCCAGACTGGAAACTTCGTCAAACGCATAATCGCCCGTCAGTTGCAGCTGCTCAATCTCAGACTTCATGAAACTGTTGCGGAAGGCGGAGCCGGTTACCAGCATCTGTGACGGATCGAGTCCCGTCTGACCCGCTGGCAAGGCAATACTCAGCACGGGAAATTCACCCCCGAAATTCGCTGTTGTATCACCCCGGACAAAGGTTGCCGCGCCGAGAACAGCGTTTGAGCCAAAGGGGCTGTCAGGGCCTGATTCAGCATCAGAATTGTGGTAGTCAAAGGTCAAGCTCAGATCGTCGGTCGCATCCCACTCGACGTTCAAACCAATAGAGTTATTCTCATTTCTGGTCGCAAAGTCCGCACCACCCATAGCGATATCAGAGTTGGCAGCAGGGATAGCTTCCGAATAGATGATGGGCCCGGCAACAGGGCCGTCAGTCCAGCTGGACGTAGATGGACCGAAGTTGAACCAGGCGCTCAGCTCACTACGCTGAGTCGCAATTTCATTCTCTGAATAGGTATAGTCCAAGGTCGTCGTGATCGCATCAGACGGCATCCATTGCAGGGTCAACATACCATTGGTACGCGTCCGCTGCAGTTCGTTAAAGCTATAACCCAGATTCTGCGGAACAGAGTATATGTCTGTTGCATCCGGACGATTAGTAATGTTTTCTGAACCGGGATCACCGGCGAAAGGTATCGTACCCCAATTCGCCTCGTCACCAGCAAAGGGACGCCAGCCGTTACCAACAGAGGCCTGATTGAAGCCCAGGTCACGATCCTGGTAGCTGGCGCTGATGGCAACGCCAAAGGTGCCGTCGGCGTAGGTGTTACTGAAAATACCAGACAATTCAGGTGTCGCTGTGGAACCCTCCTCGGTGGAAGTGTCCATCACGGCCTTGACGCCAATGCTGGCCACCATGTCTGCGGTATCCAGCGGTCGGGCTGTGAGGATATTAACCGTGGCACCGATACCACCGGTGGGCAGGCTGGCACGACTCGTTTTGTAGACTTCAACGGCGCGGATGCTCTCTGATGCCAGGTTGGCAAAATCAAAAGCACGCGAGTTAGAAACCGTCGTATCCTCAATGCTTGAGGCTGGCATTTGCCGTCCGTTCAGCGTCACAAGATTGAAATCAGGACCTATACCACGAACGGTGATCCTGGAGCCTTCACCAATATCACGGTCAATTGACACGCCACTGATGCGCTGCAGGGATTCTGCTAGGTTGGTGTCAGGGAACTTGCCGATATCCTCTGCGGAAATCGCGTCGACCACGCCCTGGGCGTCGCGTTTAGTATTCATGGCATCCATCAAACTGCCACGAATGCCGGTAACAACAACCTCTTCCATCGCTTTGGATTCAGCCATAGTAGGTACGGCAAAGGATGCAACCCCAAGGGCCAGGGCAATGCCTTGGGCCAAAGGTGTAAGATTAAACCTCAGGTTCTTCAATGTGTTCCCCTTAAATTAAGCTAGTTTTTTGTTCTGGTTTTTGTTTATAGGCTTTGTAATTCTTATTATTCGCATCTCGTTATTCGCTTCATATTTGCGGCTACGGCACCCAATGAATGCTCTGCAAACTCATTGGCAACGTATTTATGTAAGCGCTTACCATGCGAAGTTACTCATTTCCTAATAGTGAGTCAACGCTTTTAGGTCAAAAATCGATTTTTATGCCCAAGTAACAGGCAAAAAGGCGATTGTGGGCAGGGCCCGCACCAATTCGGCCCACTATTTTTAGCCGCGATCTTGATACGCATACCTTGCAACACCAATAATCACGCTTTATGGTGCCCTCCTGTAGCGACCCTGTTGATCCTTCAACGTTGCACGTTTGAACCATCAACACTCGATGCTAACAACGACCCAGCTCCCCATGCAGGCGAAGTATGGCAACAATCTATGAGGTTTCAGCATTGGCTGGCGTATCACTGGCAACGGTCTCGCGGGTGCTCAACAAGAGCGAGCGCGTGCGCGAGGCAACGCGCCTGAAGGTCCAGGAAGCCATGCGCCAGCTCGACTACCGCCCTAACAGTAACGCCCAGTCTCTCGCATCAAACCGCTCTAACTGTGTTGGCATTCTGGTTCCAGAGCTACATGGACCGTTTTTCGGCACCATGCTCAGCGGTATCGAGGCCGAGCTGCGCACGGCCAACAAACACGCCATTATTACTGTCGGTCACAGCGACGCCAGCAAGGAGCGTGAGGGCATCGAATTTCTGGCTAGCCGTAACGTCGACGCCCAAATTCTCGTCGTTGACGCGGTCTCGGACGAGTATCTGCAGAAACTTTGCGCGGGCACCACACCTATCGTCCTTATCAACCGTCAGGTGGCGACATTGCAGGATCGCTGTATCAGCCTCGACAATGAGCAGGGTGGTTACATTGCTACCAAGGCCGCCATTGAGATGGGGCATACTGGCATCGCCTACATCGCTGGCCCGCAATGGAAGAATGATGCGCGGGACAGATTACTAGGTCATCAGCGTGCATTGGCCGAGGCCGGCATCGCATTCAATGAGACATTGACCATCGCTGCCGACTTTCGCGAAGCCGGAGGCAGGGCAAGCATGCAGGCGCTACTGACGTGCAAGCAACCCTTCAGCGTGGTGATCTGCGCCAATGACGAAATGGCGGCTGCCGCGATGGAAGTCGCAACAGACAGTGGACTGAAATTGCCCGACGACCTATCCATAATCGGCTTCGACAACGTCAATTTTTGCCGCTATATGCACCCTAAACTGGCGACCGTTGATCAGCCTGTGAATGATATGGGCCAGATGGCAGCGCGCTGGGTACTCAAACATGTCTACAAGGATGAGTCGATCGCTATTCAGCATATATTTCAGCCGACTTTTTTACACCGCAGCTCTGCCATCAACACCCGCGGCTAAGTCAAATCCAAATAGAACTTGTATGTCACAGACTGATCTGTCGCTGACTGATTTGCGCAGTGGTCTGCCGGGCAATGTCCTCGATAGCGACCCAGTCTTGCCGAGCTACCGCATCAGCCGGGCACAACCAGCTGCCACCCACGCATAATACGTTTGTTAACGCGAGAAACGTTGCCATGTTCGTTAAACTTAAACCACCTGTTGGGCAAAATCGGACTTCCGGCAATGGACCGGCAATAGCCTTAAGCAAACCGACACCGCCGACGACCGTCGCGGGGAACAGCTTGAAGTTCTCAACCCCCATTTCACGACCACGCATAACTTCCGAGGGGGTAGCCACGCCTGGTAAAAACGGTAATGCAAGGTCCGTTGCCGCATGTACTAGCTGATCAGTCATGCCAGGGCTGACGGCGAAATCTGCGCCCGCATCCTTCACTGCCTGCATTTCTGCCACTGTAGTGACAGTGCCCGCTGACACAACCAATGTTGGCAGTTGCTGCTTGGTGAGGCGAATCGCATCCAGCGCTGCGGGTGTACGCAAGGTGATTTCAACCGCAGTAATGCCCCCGCGCTGTAAGGCAGCACACATAGCAACGCTGGCCTCTGCTGAGGTAACAGTCAATACAGGCAAGACGCCTGTGGATTCTAATATCTGTCGCAAGGGCAACATTA
>Ga0307492_10000388_pt1 | contig 18800 bp, 20 predicted proteins | sample SI3LmetaG_FD_202365 | JGI IMG/M metagenome (GOLD analysis project Ga0307492, IMG submission 202365) | Sea-ice brine microbial communities from Beaufort Sea near Barrow, Alaska, United States - SI3L | ecosystem: Environmental > Aquatic > Marine > Coastal | place: USA: Alaska | collected 2017-05-06 | reverse complement strand
TTGCTAGACGGTTTCGACGGTCACGTTGCCGTTGGTGAAGACGCACAGCTCCGCGGCGACAGCCATCGCCTTGCGCGCGATCTTTTCCGGATCGGTCTCGTATTCCGAGATCGCCCGCGCGGCGGCGAGCGCGTAATTGCCGCCGCTGCCGATCGCGGTGACGCCGCCCTCGGGTTCGAGCACATCGCCATTGCCGGTGAGGACGAGGAGATTCTCCTTGTCCGCCACGATCATCAGCGCCTCGAGATTGCGCAGATATTTGTCGGTCCGCCAGTCCTTGGTCAGTTCGACCGCGGCGCGCAGGAGCTGGCCCGAATACTGCTCCAGCTTCTTTTCGAGCCGCTCGAACAGCGTGAAGGCATCGGCGGTGGCACCCGCGAAGCCGGCGACGACATGGCCGTCCTTGCCGATGCGCCGCACCTTCTTCGCATTGGGCTTCATCACCGTATTGCCCATCGACACCTGCCCGTCGCCGGCGATGACCGTGACATCGCCGCGGCGCACCCCGATGATGGTGGTGGAGTGCCACTGCTGAAGCCCGTGGCCGGCCCGATCCGAACTCATGGCCAGCGATATGGGGGGCGCGGCTGTCCGATCAAGCCGAATGCCGGTTCACGATCGCGAGGCGTCCGTTCATGATCGCAGCGCACCCATTGGCCAGCTATTCGTCGATCAGCCGTTGGGCCCGCCCGCGGGGGCCGGCCCGGCCGCGCCGACCGCGCCGATATTGCCGAACAGATCCTCGAGGAAGCCCCGCTCGCGGCCCAGCGTCGGCGTTTCGGCGCCGTCGGGCGAGAGATAGACCACGCGCTCGATTCCCGAGCGATCGACTTCGGCGACATTGCCCGCGGCATCGAAGCGGATGGCGAGCACCGCCTGGTTCTCGATCCGGGGCCGGCCGAACGGCTGCTGTCCGGTGGTGCTCGACACATAATACCATGTCGGCTGGCCGAACTGGCTGGTGAAAGTGGGCCGCCCGAGCGTCCCTTCGACCGAGCGCTGGTTGTCGATGCCGGCGCGAATGCCGCCCGTGAGCAGATTGTCCACGAGATAGCCGCGATGATCCTTGATCGAGGAGCACCCCGCCAGCACGCCCAGCACGGCCGCGAGCGCCGCGCCCGACACGATCCTGCTTCCCGATACGCCCGAAATACCCACGCCTGCTCCTGCCGGTTCGCGCGCCTTGGCCGTGCCGATGGCGCGCTCTATATGCCTGGCGCCGCCCTTAGGCTGCCCGCCCCCGACAAGCAACACGCGGGCGGGCGCCATTCGGGCGGCCTGGCCCGCGCTTCGCGGCACGGGCTTGAATTGCCGCTGAACGCCACCGGGACTCTCGCCATGCGCCTTTTCGACCGCTTGTTCTCCGCGCGCTCCGACCCACGCGACGAGGTGCGGCCGTTGTGGGCCAGGGTGGTCGCGCTGGCCCGCGATCCCGCCTGGTATCGGGATCGCGGTGTCGCCGACACGCTCGGGGGGCGCTTCGACATGGTCAGCGCGGTGCTTGCGCTTGTCCTGCTGCGGATGGAGACCACGCCCGCGCTGGCCGCGCGCGCCGCGCCGCTGACCGAGATCTTCGTCGAGGAAATGGACGGGCAATTGCGCCAGTCGGGGGTGGGCGATTTGATGGTCGGCAAGCAGATCGGCCGGCTGATGGCCACGCTGGGCGGGCGGATGGGCGCCTACCGCGCGGCCCTCGCGGCGGGAGGCGGCGAGCTCGCCGAGACGGTTCGCCGCAACATCGCCCTGACCGACGACAGCCGCGCCGAGACGGTTGGCGAGGAACTGCGCGTTCTTGCGGCGCGGCTCGCGGCGCTTGGCGATCGGGACCTGCTGGCGGGAGATTGCACATGAGCAGCGGCGAGTTCGTGCGCCTCGTCAAGCTCGACCGCTTGCCCTCGGCCGCGCTCACCATCGAGGCGAGCGAGAGCGAGCGCGCGGCGCTCGCGGAGCGCTTCGCCCTGCCCTCGATCGAGCGGCTGCATGCGGTGACGACCCTGAGGCGGACAGGCGATGCCATCGACGCCACGGGGCGCCTGGACGCTGCATTTCATCAGCGCTGCGCCATCTCCGACGAACCCTTCGCCAATAGGCTCGACGCGCCGCTGGCTATCCGCTTCGTTCCCACGCTCGCGCCGGGCAGCGACGACGAAGAGATGGAGTTCGGCGCGGACGAGCCCGACGAGATCGAATACGACGGCGCGTCCTTCGACCTCGGCGAGGCGGTGGCGCAAAGCTTCGGCCTCGCTCTCGACCCCTATGCCGTCGGCCCGGACGCCGAGGCGGTCCGGCGCGAGTCAGGGATTCTCGACGACAACGCACCCAGCGGGCCTTTCGCCGCCCTTGCGGCGCTCAAGACCGGCTCGAAGGAGAGTTAGGGGGACTCCTCGGCCGCTGCCTGCGTTTCATCGCCAACCACAAGCCGATGGCGAATCAGTGCATCGGGCAACTCGCGGCGCAGCCAGTCGATCATGTGCTCGCGCAGCTTGCAGCGCAGGAGCCACAGGTCGCCGATCGTCGCCGCGCTCACCGACAGCCGCAGCTCGACGCTTTCGGGGCGTGCCTCGGTCATCAGCAGGCTGGCGGTGCGCCGATCCCATTCGGTTTGCGCCGCGACGAAGCGCTCGAACTCCGCGCGGACAGGGGCGATGTCGGTCGCGGGGTCGAGATGGAGGAACACCGGGCCGGTCAGCCGCTCGCTGACCCGCGACCAGTTCTCGAAGCTGCCGTCGAGGAAGCGCGCGGTCGGCACCACCAGCAGCCGCTCGTCCCAGGTGCGCACGGTGACGAAGCTCCAGCGGATCTCCTCCACCCGTCCCGCCTGGCCGTCGATCTTGACCATGTCGCCGAGGCGGAGCGGCTGCGTGAGCGCCACCTGCAATCCGGCGATCAGCGACTTCAGGGCCGGCTGCGCCGCCGCGCCCACCGCCAGCGCGGCAAGCCCTGCCGAGGCCATCAACGTCACCCCGACCTGCCGCACGCCGGGAATGTTGAAGAGGATCAGCGAGACACTGATGATCAGGATTGCGACCTTGGCGGTGCGGCCGAGGATCGCGACGCGCGTGCGGCGCGCGCGCATCGCGCTGGGATCCTCGTGCGCCACCGCCTCGAGCTCGAGCCCGGTGCCGAAGCCATCGACGACGGCGTAGGCGACCCAGCCGAGCAGCGCCGGCACCAGATAGGCCGCGGTCACCTTCCATCCGGCGCCGAGCAGCGGATCGACCTGGGCCGCGATGGCGACGGCGATGGCGACCATCGCCCACCGCGCCGGACCGCGCACCGCTTCGAGGATGGCATTGTCGATCTGCGTGGCCGAGGCGCGCGCCACCCGGTGCAGCAGCGCGAAGGCCAGCCAGTGCAGCGCCAGCGCGATCAGCGCCGGGATCGCGAGGCCGATCGCCGCCTCCACGGCATCGCGGGGGGTGAGCTGCCAACCGCGAGGATCGTATCGGTCGAACATGACGCGCGCGGTAACCGTGGCGCGGCCGGCTGACAACGGGGAGCCGGCCGACGAGCTTAGCCGTCTGCGGGAAACCGGATCGTGATGACCGCTCCCTCGGGCGGGAAGTGGCGCTCGACGCCGCCGCCGAGCTGGCGCGCCGCGCTGGTCATCAGCATCGAGCCGAAGCCCTCGCGCGCCGGCTGCTCCGCGATCGGCACACCGCTTTCCCGCCAGTTCAGCACCAGCTCGCCCCCCTCGCGCTTCCAGTCGATGGCGATGCTTCCGCCGGGCCGCGACCAGCCGCCGTATTTGACTGCATTGGTGGTCAATTCGTGCAGCACCAGGCCCACCGGCGTGATCGAGCGCGCGTGCAGCGTGATCGGGGGGCCGCTGATCGAGGCCGTGAGCGTCGGCGAGCGATAGGGTGCGAGCGTGGTTTCGACCAGCGCGACCAGCGAGACCTCGGGGCGATCCAGCTCGCCCTGGCTGACGTCATGCGCCTTGAGCAGCGCCTGGACGCGCTGGGCGATCGAATCGGTCACCGCCCTGGCTTCGGGCGCGTCGCGCGCGCTCAGCCTGACGATCGCCAGCACCACCGCGAACAGGTTCTTCACCCGGTGGTTGAGCTCGCGCGCGAGCAGATCGGCCCGGTCCCGCGCCGCCGCCAGCGCCTCGGCCTGGGCGGCCACCGCCTCGGCGCGGGCGCTCCGCGCGATCAGCCGGCCGGCGGCGACGAGCGAGATCGCCAACAGCGCCAGCAGCCCGCCCAGGAGCGGCATCACCCGGCGCTCGGCCCGCTCGGTTTTCGTCACCGCCTCGGCGAGCTCCGCCAGCTCGATCCGCTCGAGCTCGCCGATCGCGCGTCTTAGCCGCTCCATCGTCTCCTGGCCCTCGTCGGTCAGAACCAGGCGCCGCGCTTCGATCAGATCGCCGTTCTCGACCAGCGCGATGCTACGCCCCAGCTCGCGGAATTTCGCCCGCGACAGCGCCTCGACCTCGTCCAGCAGCGCGAGCTGGCGCGCGTCGGCGCGCGGTTCGAGCAGGGCGCGCAACCGCCGCAGCGACGGCTCCATCCGATCGCGGCCGTTGTAGAACGGCCCAAGGTAACGCCGGTCGAGCGAAAGCAGGTACCCGCGTTGACCGGTCTCGGCATTGAGCGCGGCGCGGCCGATGTCGCGCAACTCGTCGAGAATGGCGCTGGTCTGCTGCGCCTGGCGGCGTTGCCCGCGCTCGGCCTCCACCGTGCCGATGACCAGCAGGATCACCAGCAGCATCGCCGCCGCCGTGGCCGCGATCAGCGCCGCGTTGATCCAGCGCGCCGACCCGCCGGGCAGGGAGACCAGCGACCTCCGCATCAGTGCGCCGCGCCCCAGCTGGCCCCCGTGCCGATGTCGATGCCGAGCGGGACGTGGAGCGCTACCGCGGGCAGCGCCGCCGCGGCCATGACGCGCTCGATGACCGGCGCGGCGGCGGCGACATCCCGTTCGGGCAGTTCGAACACCAGTTCGTCGTGGACCTGGAGCAGCATGCGCACATGGCCGAGTCCGGCATCGGCGAGCGCCGGCATCATCCGCGCCATCGCGCGCTTGATGATGTCGGCGCTGGTGCCCTGGATCGGGGCGTTGATCGCGGCGCGCTCGCTGCCGCTGCGCTCGTTGGGGTTCTTCGAATTGATCCGCGGGAACCAGGTCTTGCGCCCGAACAGCGTCTGCGAATAGCCCTTCTCGCGCACGCTCTCGAGCGTCGCGTGAATATAGGACTGGATGCCGGGAAAGCGCTGGAAATAGGTGTCGATGATGGCTTGCGCGTCCTCCGCCGCGATCCCCAGCCGGCCGCCCAGCCCCCAGCGGCTGATACCGTAGAGGATCGCGAAATTGACCGTCTTGGCCCTGGCCCGCGTATCGCGGGTGACTTCGCCGAACATCTCGCGCGCGGTGCGGGCATGGATATCCTCGCCGCTGGCGAAGGCGTCCTTCAGTTGCGGCACGTCGGCCATGTGCGCCGCCAGCCGAAGCTCGATCTGCGAATAGTCGGCGGCGAGCAGGACATTGCCGGGCTCGGCGACGAAGGCCTCGCGGATCTGGCGCCCGATCTCGGTGCGGATCGGGATGTTCTGAAGGTTGGGATCGGTCGAGGACAGCCGCCCGGTCTGCGCGCCGACCAGGCTGTAGCTGGTGTGCACTCGACCGGTCTCGGGATTGATCGCGGCCTGTAGGGCATCGGTGTAGGTCGACTTCAGCTTCGACAACTGGCGCCACTCGAGCACCTTGGTTGCGACCTCCGCGCCCTGATTGGCGAGTCCTTCCAAAATCGCCTGGTCGGTCGAATACTGCCCGCTCTTGCCCTTGCGCCCGCCCCTGTATCCGAGCTTTTCGAACAGCACGTCGCCCAATTGCCTGGGGCTGCCGATAGTGAATTCGATCCCGCAGCAATCCCACACTTCGCGCTCGATCCGAGCGATCTCGCGGGAGAACTCCTCGCTCAGCCCGGCGAGCCGCGCGCGATCGACCTTGATGCCGTGGCGCTCCATCCGCGCCACCACCGGGATCAGCGGCCGGTCGACGCGCTGGTAGACCTGTGTCCCCCCCTCCTCGGCGAGCCGCGGCTTCAAGTGCTTGTAGAGCCGCCAGGTCACATCGGCGTCCTCGGCGGCGTATTGCGTCGCCTTGTCGAGCGGCACCTCGCCGAAGGGGATCGCCTTCTTGCCGCTGCCGCAGATGTCCTCAGGGTTGTGTGGCCGAGGTGGCGCTGGCTCAGCTCGTCCATGCCGTGCCCGCCCCCGATCCCTTCGAGGCTGCGCCCGGCGTCGAGCGCGAAGCTGACGATCATGGTGTCGTCGACGGGCGCGACCTGGATGTTCGCGCAGCGGGCGAGGATGTTGAGATCGTATTTGATGTTCTGCCCGACCTTGAGCACCTGCTCGCTTTCTAACAGCGGGCGCAGCACCGCATAGGCGGCCTCGCGCTCCACTTGCGGCGGCTTCTCGGCGAACATGTCGCTGCCGCCGTGCCCCAGCGGGATATAGCAGGCATCGTTGGGACCCAGCGCGAGGCTGATCCCGGCAAGCTCGGCGCGCATCGCGTCGAGGCTGCTGGTTTCGGTGTCCAGCGCCACCAGCCGGGCATCGAAGGCCCGCGCAACCCAGTGCTCGAGCCGCTCGAGCGTCTGCACGCATTCATAGGCACCGCGGTCGATCGGCGGCATCTCGGGCAGCGGCTGGCGGTTGCCCGCGGCGTTTGCCGGGGCGCCGGCGGTTTGCGGTTTGGCCGGATCGAGCTGGGTCGCGCGCTCCGGGCTCCCGGCGCCGCCGTCGAGCCGCTTCAACAGGCTGGTGAAGCCGTGCCGGGCGAGGAAGGCCGCGAGCGGCGCCGGCGGCACGCCGTCCAGCTTCATGTCGTCGATCGGGATCGGGAGGTCGCAATCCTCCTTGAGCTGGACCAGCACGCGGCTTAGCTCGGCCATCGCCCGGCCCTCGATCAGCCGGTCGCGCAGCTTCGAGGGCTTCATGGCCGGGGCGGCATCGAGCGCCCCGGCGAGGCTGCCGTGGTCCTGGATCAGCTTGGAGGCGGTCTTGGGGCCGATGCCGTAAATGCCGGGGACATTGTCGACGCTGTCGCCCATCAGCGCCAGCACATCGCCCACCAGATCGGGAGCGACGCCGAACTTCTCGACCACCTCGGGGATGTCGATGCGCTGGTTCTTCATCGTATCCAGCATGTCGATGCAACCGCCCTCGACACCATCGTGCGGCTCGGCGCATTTGCCGACGAGTTGCATCAGGTCCTTGTCGGAGGACACGATGGTCACGTCCCAGCCGCGCCGCGTCGCTTCGCGCGCATAACTGGCGATGAGGTCGTCGGCCTCGAGATCGTCCTCCTCGATGCAGGGCAGGCTGAAGGCGCGGGTGGCGTCGCGGATCAGCGGGAACTGCGGCACCAGGTCTTCGGGCGGCGGCGGGCGGTTGGCCTTGTACTGGTCGTAAAGCGCGTTGCGGAAGCTGGTCGCGCCCTTGTCGAGGATGACCGCGAGATGCGTGGGCCCGTCCGCCTTGTTCAGATCGTCGGCCAGCTTCCACAGCATGGTGGTGTAGCCATAGACCGCGCCGACCGGGGTGCCCTCGGGATCGGTCAGCGGCGGCAACCGGTGGTAAGCGCGAAAGATATAGGCCGATCCATCGACCAGATAGAGGTGGTTCCTGTCGCTCATGGCGGCGGCTCTAGCAGCGGGGTGCGGCGAAAGGGAATGCCGAAGCGGAGCAGCTTTGCGGCCGAAACGGGGCGGGAGCGGCGCTCGGCGCTTGCATTGCCACATTCTCGCCATTATCTTGCGAAGCGTGAGGCCCATCTGGGGCTCGCGCGGGCGGCCGAGGCCGACCGTTTCGACCCGCCATCAAAAGGGAATGCAACCATGCGCAAGATTGCTCTGCTCGCCGCCGCCGGCGCCGCCCTCTCGCTCGCCGCCTGTTCGGAGAAGACCCAGGACGCCGCGGCCACCACCGCCGATTCGGCCGCCGCCGACACTGCCGCCAATGCGGAGGCCGCGGGCGACGCGGTGACCGACGCCGCCACCACCGCCGCCGACAGTGTCGATGCCGCTGCCCACAACGCCGCCACGACCGCCGAAAACGAAGCCGCCAAGGTTGAGGCCGAAGCGCAGGGCACCACCGTTCAGGACGCGAAGAAGGACTGATCCTTCTTTACCGATCGCAAAAGAGGGCGGCGCCGCGAGGCGCCGCCCTTTTCTTATGCCGCTCGGTAGCCGGAAATCAGTCCGTGCCGCCGTTTCCGTAGGTCGCGCTGGCATAGGCGCGCCCGGGCGCTTGCTGCGGCAACATGGCGCCGTATCCGTCGTAGAGCGCCCGGGCGATCGCCGCGATCTTCGCGTCGCGCGCCGGCTTGGTGCCATGTCCGGTGACATAGATCGCGATCGCCAGCGTGTGCCCGTCCGGCGTCTCGATGAAGCCGATGTCGCTGGCGGTGCCGCTCAGCGTGCCGGTCTTGTGGAGCACGCGCGCGCCCGCGGGGATGTGGGCGCGGATGCGGCGCTTCCCGGTGACGGTGCGGCTCATCGCCCCGAGGATGACGCGGCGGCTCTCGGGCGCGACATATTTCCCCTGGTAGATGCCGGCGAGAAGCTGGACCATCGCATCGGGCGTCGCGCTGTCGCGCGTGTCGATGTGGAGGGCGGGATTGAACTCGCCGTCGTCGCGCACCAGCGTCGCGATGTCGCGGTCGATGCTGAACTCGCGAATGCCGGCGCGGCGCACCCAGGCGTTGACCGCCCTGGGCCCGCCGACCACGCGCAGCAGGGCATCGGTCGCGGGGTTGCTCGACCGCGAGATCATCTGCTCGATGAGACTTGCCGCCGTGACGCTCTGCCCCTCATAGACAGGCGCAACCGAAGTCGAGAACGCTTTCGAGGCCTTGGGCAGCAGCAGCGGAAAGCGCTGGTCGAGCCGCCAGCGGCCCTGCTCCACGCCCTCGAGGAATGTCGCCGCCACCGCGATCTTGCTGGTGCTGGCGAGCGGGAAGCGCTGATCGCCGAGCACGCTGACCGCCTCGCCGGTGGCGAGATCGACCGCGGCGACGCCGATGCGCCCGCGCGCGCCACCGGCAAGCTCGGCCACCCGCCGGGCCAGCGGGCTGCCCTCGACCGGCCGATAGGCCTGCGCGCGCCGCTCGGTGCCAAGCTGGGTGCCGAGCGCGCTGTCGAACTGCGCCTCCAGCAGATCGTCGTGCGTGTGTTCCTGCGCGACAGGCCGCGCCGGCATGGCCAGCACGAGTGTCGCGGCGATGATCCCGAAGGCCGTCCTGAACCCCATGTCCCCGAAGCTAACCCTTCCATGGTTTGCAGAACCTTAATGCCTTTCGTTCCCGCAAACGGAAGCGAAACGCGACGAGACGACTCCTCGAAGCGCCGAAGCGGGTCGATCGTCGGCCTGACGCAGCGCCAACGCGCCTCGACCTTCGCGGCGAATCATTCCGGCGGAGCGCGGTTCTCCGGCACGACGTCGGGCAGCAGCGGGACGAAACGCACCGCGGCGATATCCCGCGCCGACCACGCGTCCTCGCCGGTGCGCTCGATGCGGCGCAGCTGCTGGACATCCTCGCCGCCGATCGGGATCACGAGCCGGCCGCCGATCGCGATCTGCCGCTTGAGCGCTTGGGGCACCCGTGCGCCGCGCGCCGCGACCAGGATTGCGTCGAAGGGGCCCTCGTCGGGCAAGCCGGCCAACCCGTCTCCGGTTACGACCGTGCAATTGTCATAGCCCAGCGCCGCCATGCGCTCGCGGGCCTCGCTGGCCAGACTTTCGTGCCGTTCGATGGCGAACACTTCGCCGGCGATGCGTGAGAGCACCGCCGCAGCGTAGCCCGATCCCGCGCCGACCTCGAGGACGCGGTCCCCGGCGCGAACATTGGCGGCGTCGATCATGCGCGCGACGATATAGGGCTGGCTGATGGTCTGGCCCGCGCCGATCGGGAGCGGCCCGTCGTCATAGGCGAACTCGGCCAGGGCTTCGGGCACGAAGGCCTTGCGCGGGACCTGCGCGAAGGCGGCGAGGATCGCAGGATCGACGATGCCGCGGCGGCGGATCTGCCGCTCCACCATCGCGGCGCGCCGGGCCTCCTCGCCGCCCGCCACCACGGCGTCAGGCCGCTTCGATGACCCGGAGGATCTCCGGCCCCGGCATGCCGGTCACCTGCTTGTCCAGCTCGCCGATCAGCGCGCCTTCGGTTTCCTTGCGATAATGCTTGCGCATCTCCCCCAGCGTATCGGGATCGGCCACGATCAGGAGCTGCTCGATGCGGTGTTCGAGCACCTGGCCATTGAGCCAGCCGGCGATGCCGGCGGCACGATCGAGCTTCTCCTGGGTGCGGTAGTCGTCGCCGCGGGGATCGTTATGGCCCACCGCGCCGCTCTCGCCCGTCTCCGAGACATCGGGCTCGGCCGCCAGCTCGAGCGCGGGTTCGGTCGCGGTGCCGGTGTTGCGCATCAGCAGGAAGCGGGTGCCATCGGCGATGGCGACGTGAGCCTGGGCGGGTAGTTTCATGGGCATCTCCTTGCTCTGCGCCACCAACGAGCGGGCGAGGAGACGGTGCCGACAAAACGGGCCGGAGGATCGCTCCTCCGGCCTGGCTTGTCCTGGAAAGGGGGACGGGACGGAGCGAAGCGAGTTCGCGCGCCCCGTCGGCGCGGGCCCCGACCGGCTCGCGCCGGCCGGTCGCCCCGCGGCTCAGAAGTCCATGCCGCCCATGCCGCCCATGCCGCCGCCGCCCATCGGCATCGCCGGCTTGTCGTCGGGCTTCTCGCTGATCGCCGCCTCGGTGGTGATCAGCAGGCCCGCGACCGAGGCCGCGTTCTGAAGCGCGGTGCGCACGACCTTGGTCGGATCGATCACGCCGGCCTTGACGAGGTCCTCGTAGGTGTCGGTCGCGGCGTTGAAGCCGAAGGCGCTGTCGTTCTGATCGAGCAGCTTGCCCGAGACCACCGCGCCGTCGTGCCCGGCGTTGGACGCGATCTGGCGCACCAGCGAGGTCAGCGACTTGCGGACGATGTCGATCCCGCGGGTCTGGTCCTCGTTCGCGCCCTCGACACCGTCGAGCGTGCTGGACGCGTAGAGCAGCGCCACGCCGCCACCGGGGACGATGCCTTCCTCGACCGCGGCGCGGGTCGCATGGAGCGCGTCGTCGACGCGGTCCTTGCGCTCCTTGACCTCGATCTCCGAGGCGCCGCCGACCTTGATCACGGCCACGCCGCCCGCGAGCTTGGCGAGACGCTCCTGGAGCTTCTCGCGGTCGTAGTCGCTGGTGGTGGCGTCGATCTGGGTGCGGATCTCGCCCACACGCGCCTTGATGTCGTCATGCGAGCCGGCGCCATCGACGATGGTGGTGTTGTCCTTGTCGATCGACACGCGCTTGGCCTGGCCGAGCATGTTCAGCGTGACGTTCTCGAGCTTGATGCCGAGGTCCTCGCTGATCATCTCGCCCTGCGTCAGGATCGCGATGTCCTGCAACATCGCCTTGCGACGATCGCCGAAGCCGGGCGCCTTGACCGCCGCGACCTTGAGGCCGCCGCGCAGCTTGTTGACCACCAGCGTCGCCAGCGCCTCGCCCTCGATGTCCTCGGCGATGATCAGCAGCGGACGGCCGCTCTGCACCGCCGCCTCGAGCACCGGCAGCATCGACTGCAGATTCGACAGCTTCTTCTCGTGGATCAGGATATAGGGGTTCTCCAGCTCCACGGTCATCTTGTCGGGGTTGGTGATGAAATAGGGGCTGAGGTAGCCGCGGTCGAACTGCATGCCCTCGACGACGTCGAGCTCGAACTCGAGGCCCTTGGCTTCCTCGACGGTGATCACGCCTTCCTTGCCGACCTTCTCCATCGCCTCGGCGATCTTCTCGCCGACTTCGCGGTCGCCGTTGGACGAGATGATGCCGACCTGCGCGATCTCCGACGAGCCGGTGACTTCCTTGGAGCGGCTCTTGAGGTTCTCGACGACCTTGTCGACCGCGATGTCGATGCCGCGCTTCAGGTCCATCGGGTTCATGCCGGCGGCGACCGACTTCATGCCCTCGGTCACGATCGCCTGGGCCAGCACGGTGGCGGTGGTGGTGCCGTCACCGGCGTTGTCGTTGGTGCGCGAGGCCACTTCGCGCAGCATCTGCGCGCCCATGTTCTCGAACTTGTCCTTGAGCTCGATCTCCTTGGCGACGGTGACGCCGTCCTTGGTGATGCGCGGCGCGCCGAAGCTCTTGTCGATCACGACATTGCGGCCCTTGGGGCCGAGCGTGACCTTGACGGCATTGGCGAGGGTGTCGACGCCGGCGAGAATGCGTTCGCGCGCGTCGCGCGAAAAGCGTACGTCCTTGGCAGCCATTGTATTGTCCTTTCGAAGATTTCTGATTCCCCGCGCCGGGATTCCTTGGGGCGGGGGTCTCGTGCCATTACGACTGAGGTCCCCGCCTTCGCGGGGACTCAGGGGTTCATCAGCCGATGATCCCCATGATGTCGCTTTCCTTCATGATCAGCAGCTCCTCGCCGTCGATCTTGACCTCGGTGCCCGACCACTTGCCGAACAGCACGCGGTCGCCGGCCTTGACGTCGCAGGGCGTGACCGTGCCGTCTTCGGCGCGGGCGCCCGAACCGACGGCGACGACTTCGCCCTCGCTCGGCTTCTCCTGGGCGCTGTCGGGAATGATGATCCCGCCGGCGGTCTTCTGATCGGCTTCGATGCGACGGACCAGCACGCGGTCGTGCAGCGGACGAAATGCCATGATGATGACCTCTCTACTCGTTGATGATGAGTGTTTGGCACTCCCCTGGGGCGAGTGCCAGCGGCGCGCATATGTGGAGAGCGCCGGGGCAAGTCAACGGGCGGCGGCGAAATTTTTACCGCGCCAGCGTGAGCCCCAGCCGCTCGCGCCGCGCCCAGCGCCAGGTGAGCAGGCTGGCCGAGAACACCAGCCCGATGGCGAGCCCGATCCACACGCCGGTCCCCTCCAGCGAGGTCCGGAAGCCCAGCCACAGCGCGGTGCCCATGCCCGGCAGCCAGTAGCTGAAGATCGCGATCACCATCGGCAGTTTGGTGTCCTGCAAGCCGCGCAGCGCGCCGGCCGCGACCGCCTGGATGCCGTCGAACAGCTGGAAGGCGGCGGCCACAGCCATGAATTGGACCGCGAACCCGGCCATCGCCGCGTTCTTCGCCGCGACCGGATCGATGTAGATCGACAGCAGCAGCCGGGGCGCCAGCAGCATCGCCGCCGCGGTCAGCAGCATGAAGCCGCCGCCCATCGCGATCCCCGCCCAGCCCGCGCGGCCGATCGCGGCGTGGTCCCGCGCCCCATAGTGGTAGCCCACCCGGATCGTCGCCGCCTGGCCGACGCCGAAGGGAATCTGGAAGGCGAGCGCGGCGAGCTGGAGCGCGACCGTGTGCCCGGCCAGCTCGGCCTCGCCGATGCGCCCCATCAGAAAGGCCGCGCCGCTGAACAGCCCGGCTTCGGCGACGATGATCATCATCACCGGCGAGCCCAGCCGCAGCAGCTCGCCAAGCCGGCTCCATTCGGCGCGCCACCAGTTGCCGAAGATGCGGTAGCGCCGCAGCCGCCGGTCCGTCAGGATCGCCGCAACGTAGCTTGCGAGCTGGACCAGCGAAGTCAGCACGCTCGCCAGCGCCGAGCCTTCGAGCCCGAGCGCGGGCGCGCCCAGATTGCCGAACACGAAGGCGTAGTTGAACAGCAGGCTGGCGAACAGCGCGATAAAGGTGATCGCGGTGGCGAAGATCGGGCGGCCGAGCGCGCTGACGAAGCTGCGCAGCACGCTGGCCGCGATCATCGGGATCATCGCGAACATGATCACGCGCAGGAAATCGCCCGCGCGGGTGGCGAGCGCGTCGGGCTGGCCGGTGAGGCGCATCAGCGTCTCGCCCTGCCAGCACAGCGCCATGCCAATGAGGCCGCTCGCCACCGCCAGCCACAGCGCCATGCGGACCGAGCGGCGCACCTCGCGCACCGCGTGGCGGCGGCGGCCCAATTCCTCGGCGATCAGCGCGGCGACGATGCCGGTGAGGCCCGAGAGCGCCCACATCAGCAGCCCGAACAGCGCGATCGCCAGCGCCGAGGCGGCCAGCTCGCGCTCGCCCAGCCGGGCCACGAACACGACGTCGACCGCATGGACCAGCATCTGCAGCAGATTGGCGAGCGCCAGCGGCCAGGCGAGCCGGAACGTCTCGCGCAGCTCGCCGCGCCAGCCCGAATCGCCGATCGGCAGGGGTTTCAGGGCGTGCTCATGCGTCATGTAGTCCTGTCCTGAGCGGCCGGCCTGCCGGCCAGCCGAAGGGCGGCCCGGATAGGCGAGCCGGGCAGGGGCCTCAATGCGCAGCGGCGAAAGCGGACATTTTCCGCCGCGGTGGCGCAGCGCCGCAACAGCGCCCGCCCGGGCTCTTAAGCGCCGCGAAAGCCGATGGTCGGCAAAGGTCGATAGCGATGGCCAAAAAAACCACCCCAGCGCTGGTCGGCGCGCTTTCCGCCCTCGTCTGCGCGCCAACGCAAGCGGGTGAGGTCTTCGGCGGCCTTTATGCGCACGCCGTCGAGACGCCGCTGTCCCTGAACAGCGGCGAGGGCGGCGCGGACATCGAGCTCGGCTATCGCGCCGACCCCATCCGGGCGCTGAGCGCGATCGGCAGCCCCGCACCCTATGGCTTCGCCTCGGTCAACACCGCGGGCGACACCGATTTCCTCGCCGCCGGGCTGGCGTGGAAGTTCGAGCTGGGTCGCCTCTACGTCCGGCCCGGCGTGGGGCTGTCGCTGAACAACGGCCCGGAGCGGCGCGTCGATGCCGAGGGCACGCGTACCGATCTCGGCAGCCGCGTGCTGTTCGCGCCCGAGCTCGGCGTGGGCGTCGATCTCGGCCGCGGCGCCTCGCTCGAGGCGAGCTGGGTCCACATCAGCGGCGCGCGGCTGTTCAACAGCGAGCAAAACCCCGGGATCGACATGATCGGGGTGCGGGTGAATATGCGCATGTAAACGAAGAAGGAGATGGGCGTGCTACCGGACCGATCATCGCCGGATAAAGATGCCGTCGATGATCTGCTACCCATCGACGAGACACCAAGCAGCGGCTGTGCCACATTCTTCCTGACATTCACGACATATATCGTGTCGTCGTTCATTCTGTTTGGAGGACCATTGAAACCCCTGTGGTTGATGTTCTTTTTTGGTGATCGCCTTGCCGCACCTTATTGGCCGTTGCTGGTCATCGTGGCGTTTACCCTAGCCGCGCTGATCGTTTGGAGAAAATTTTGGCGATCCGAGTGGCTCTATTCGCTCTACATCGCTGCGGCGATGTTCGGCTCGGTGTTTCTCGTCGGCGTCTACGCCGAGACCCTTCGCTGGATCGAGACAGGCCGCTTCGAGCCGGACGAACATTTCGAAAGCTCGTTCTTCGGCTCGGTCCGCAATGCTCCGCGCGAGTTCAATCCGTTCATGCACGGAGCTGCGCTGAAAGACTGCAAGGCATACCTTTGGAGTTACCGCGAGATGGGGTTTGTTGAGATGACCCCGGGGCGGGGCAACAACAACTTGCCTCACAACTGGCATCAGCAATGTCCGGGTCTGCTTAAGATGCCAGAGTTATAGTCAGTAGCACGGCAAAAGGGCGGCACCCTGCGGCACCGCCCTTCGCTTGTTCAATCCGGTCCGTTCGGACCAGGAGGATCGAGATCCCCGCCTTCGCGGGCATGACGGCGGGGCCGGAATGGCCCCTGTCCGTCACTTCAGCTCGACGGTGCCGCCGGCTTCCTCGATCTTCTTCTTGATTTCCTCGGCCTCGGCCTTGTTCACGCCTTCCTTGACGGGCTTGGGCGCGCCTTCGACGAGGGCCTTGGCTTCGGTCAGGCCCAGGCCGGTGATGGCGCGGACTTCCTTGATGACCTGGATCTTCTTGCCGCCGTCGCCGGTCAGGACGACGTCGAATTCGGTCTTTTCCTCGACGGGGGCGGCATCGCCACCGCCCACGGCCGGGCCGGCCACGGCGACGGCGGCGGCGGCGCTGACGCCCCACGCTTCTTCCAGCGCTTTGGCGAGGTCGGCCGCCTCGAGGACGGTGAGCTTGGAAAGGTCTTCAACGAGCTTGGCGATATCGGCCATGATGTTTCACTCCAGATTTTGTGGCGGGGCCGGAAAACGAAAACTGCTACCCCAATGGAATTCGATTGAAATGCGTAGAACTTACGCCGCTTCCTTCGCCGCATAGGCGCCGAAGACGCGCGCCAGCTTGGCGGCCGGGGCGTTGACGACCTGCGCGATCTTGGTCGCAGGCGCGTTGACGAGGCCGATAAGCTTTGCCCGCAACTCGTCGAGCGAAGGCATCGAGGCGAGCGCCTTGACCCCTGCAGAATCGAGCAGCAGCCCGCCCATGGAACCACCGACGATCTCGATCCGGTCGGTGGTCTTGGCGAAGTCCACCGCCGCCTTCGCCGCCGCGACCGGGTCGGTCGAATAGGCGATCGCGGTCGGGCCGGTGAGCAGATCGCTCAGGCCCGAATAATCGGTGTCGTTCAGGGCGAGCCTGGCGAGACGGTTCTTCGCAACCTTGTAGGACGCGCCGGCATCGCGCATTTTCGACCGCAGATCGGTGGACTGGGCCACCGACATGCCGAGGTTGCGGGTGATGACCACCACGCCCGCCTCCTGGAAGACCGCGTTGAGCTGGGCGACCGAATCGGCTTTCTGCGAACGATCCATGCCATACTCCTTCTCTATGGCCGCGCGGGAGGCTCCCGCGCGGCCGGCTACGTTGGCCGCGACGTCCTGCGACGCCGCGAACGAGTCCGTCGAAAGGGAAGGAGGCGCGCCGCCAAAGAGGCGCGAAGTGCGCCGGGGCCGAAGCCGCGACGCCGAATCTCATTTCCCCGTCTAGGCCGGAAATTAAGGAGGAAGCCCCCACCGGCGGTCTCGGACGGATCGACGGCGGACGCAAAGAGGCCCGCCGTCGCGGGCGGGCCTCTAGACGAAAAACCGTCCAAGTCAAGCCGGCGCGGGTGCGCCGACCAGGCGGCTTACATCGGGGTTTCGGTCGCCGCCGGAGTGGCCTCGTCGTGGGCCGGAGCCGCGGTGTCGGCCGCCGTCGGAGCGGCGGTGTCGGTCGCGGCCGGAGCGGCGGTGTCGGTCGCCATCGGCTCGACCACGGCGGTTTCGGTGGCGGTCGGCTCGACGGCGGTTTTGTCGGCGGTCTGCGAGCAGGCGGCGAGGGCGAGCGGGAGAGCGATCAGAGCAAACTTCTTCATGGGACATGATTCCTTGTGCCAGGAGCGGCAGCCATAAAATGGCCACATTTGGGCAAGGTTCCAAGCGAAAAATGCACCCGCGGCCATTTTTCCGCCATCGTGCCGCGAACAATCGCCTGTCTCGACGGCGAACCCGAGGGCGTGCCTTTCCGACGGGCGCCGCTGCCGTCCGCCCGGTGCCCTCGTAGAGTCCGTCGCGACCGGCCGAGGATTGTTCACCCGACAGTCCGAGTAGCCGCGACCTCGCTTCGCCCTTCCGCGAAAAGGGCATTGTGGCTTGCCGGATGGACGGTTCGACACGCGATGGGTATGAGCGTCCCGGGTCGGGAGTGAGCACGCGCGCCGACAGACTAGCGTACGGATGAGCGATCTGCGAATGACGGCGGCGACAGGAGGCTTGCGGCCCGAGATTCAGGGCTTGCGCGCGATTGCGATTCTGGGGGTGATGGGGTTTCACACCTGGCCGGGTGCAATCCCTGGCGGGTTCGCCGGGGTCGATGTATTTTTCGTCATCTCGGGATACCTCATCACGCGCACGCTCATGCGCGACATCGAGGCTGGTCGCCATTCCCTTTCCGGGTTCTATACGCGGCGCGTCGCCAGGCTTTTTCCGGCGCTGATTCTGATGCTCGTGGCTGCCTCGATCACCGCCCTGATCGTCTTGCCGCCGACGCAACTCATTGAATTCTTCGCTAGTCTGTCGGCAGCGTCGATGTTCGTCGCAAATGTGCATTTCGGCCGGGAGGTGAATTACTTTGCCGAAGCTGCGGAACTGAGGCCCTTGCTACACACCTGGTCGCTCGCGATCGAAGAGCAATTCTACATACTCTACCCCCTCGCCCTCCTCGTGCTGATGAAGCTGGCGCCCGGCGGTCGCTGGAAGCTCTTGTCGCTGGCGGGCGTGTTGTCGCTCTGTTACGCGATTCTGCCCGATTTGCTCCCTTTGGGCGTGATGCCGTTCTACAGCCCGCTCACTCGGGCCTACGAACTGCTTATCGGATGCGTCCTGGCGTTGCGCTTCGATTCATCGCACCGTTCCAAGGCCATAGCGGCCGGTGAGATGGTGACCGGAACCGCGTTGATAGCCGCCTCCTTCCTGCTTTTCGCGCCCGGACAGGAAATGCCGGGGTGGCGCGCGCTGGTGCCATGCCTGGGTTGCGCCCTGCTGATCGATGGCTCGAAGGGCGCGCCGCCCGCCCTGGTCGCGCCCCTGGAAAGCCCGCCAGCCCGGTTCTTCGGCGACATATCGTACTCGCTCTATCTCTGGCACTGGCCGGTATTGGTTTTCGCTCGCCTACTCGCATTGGGCGATCTGGGCCCGGTAGGACTGGCGGCCTGTACCGGCTTGTCCGTGCTGCTGGCGTGGCTGAGCTATCGGTATGTCGAACGTCCGGTTCTAGCGCGGCGGTGGAAACCCCGGTTTGCGCTCGCGCCGACGCTGGTCCTTCTCGCAATCGCCGCGCTGCCACGCGCACCGGGATTGGGGGACAGCGGGCTTCCCCAGCGTTTTTCCGCCCGATCGCAAGCGCAGTTCGCCGATCGGAATGACATTTCCCCCTTGCGGGGCCGGTGCCACGC
>Ga0307492_10000387_pt1 | contig 18840 bp, 15 predicted proteins | sample SI3LmetaG_FD_202365 | JGI IMG/M metagenome (GOLD analysis project Ga0307492, IMG submission 202365) | Sea-ice brine microbial communities from Beaufort Sea near Barrow, Alaska, United States - SI3L | ecosystem: Environmental > Aquatic > Marine > Coastal | place: USA: Alaska | collected 2017-05-06 | reverse complement strand
TAGAGCGCAGTCGCCGTATGATGCTGGCGCAAAATGTCACGCCGGGAGACATCGATGAGGACAAGCTGCGACAAGATGTCCTACAGAATTTAATTAATCGCAAATTATTAGGCGTCGCCAGTCAGGCGATGGGTCTGGAGTATGGCGATGCGCTGCTTGACGAGGAAATCCTCAACACACCGGCATTCCATATCGATGGGGTATTCGACGCAGGTCAATTCCAATTGGTACTGGGTGGTGCAGGTTATACTGCCGTGACCTATCGCGATGAAATGCGCCGTGACAAGACCTTCCAGCAACTCACGAACGGTATACGAGCCACCGCGTTTTTGACCCAACCTCAGGTCCAGCGGACCAGCAGCTTGGCCCAGCAAACGCGTGACGTTGCCTTTTTACGGGTTGCTATTGACAGCATGCTGGAAGAGCAGGTGGTCTCTGACGATGAGATCAGCGCTTATTACGCCAGCCATGCTGATGAATTTATGACGGATGAAACCGTTGATGTGAACTATGTTGAATTGAAGCGGGAAGATCTGATGGCGGCAGTCAACGTCACGGATGAAATTCTGCTGAAGTTTTTTGAAGAAACCGGTGACCTGTACGCTGAGGGTGAACGTCGTCGCCTGGCGCATATTTTAATTGAGATCAATGATGAGGTCTCCGAGGCGCAAGCGACGGGGCTCATTGACGAGGCCTATGAGAAGGTCATGGCTGGGGGTGATTTTGCGGCCTTGGCAAAGGAATATTCTGCTGATCCAGGCTCTGCAGAAATCGGCGGAGATCTTGGTTTCAACGCGCCAGGGACTTTTGTCGATGCGTTCGAGCAGGTCGCCTATGACCTGGCTCTCAATGAAATGTCAGCACCGGTACAAACTGAGTTTGGTTTCCACTTGATTAAGGTCATCGATATTGAGGCTGCTAAGACCCCTGAGTTTGCCGATGTGATTGATCAGGTGACGTTGGCCTATCGACAAAGCCAAGCCGAGGATGTTTTTGTCCAGCAATCAGCAAACATGAGTGAACTGGCGTTTGAAACCCCGGACTTGATCGAGATCAGCGATGTTCTTGGGTTAACGATCGAGTCTACTGGACCCGCCAGCCGTGATAACGCTGAAGGTATTTTGGCCTCGCCACGAGTTGCCTCAGCGGCGTTCAGTAGCTCAGTACTCTTAGACGGTAATAACAGTGATCTGATCGAGCTCGACCCTAATCATCATCTGGTACTTCACTTGAAGGCTTACCAGGCTCAGGAAATCAAGCCGCTCGAAACAGTCTCTAGCGTGATCCATGATCTCTTGGCGCGAGAAATGGCCGTAGCGTTGGCTGAAACTCAGGCGAAAGACATCGTCAAGATGTTGGAAGAAGGATCGGGCGCACGTTATGTTGCGGACCAGTTTGGTCTGCAGTGGACGGTTGTGGGAGAAGCTAAACGTACTCAGTCTGATTTGGACCCACAAATCAACGAGCATGCGTTCGGCCTGCCACGACCTGCTGAAGGCAACAAGGCTTTGGGTTACACGTTACTCGATGGTGGTGATGTTGCCATCGTCAGTGTCACCAACGTTCAGAACAAGAAAGTTAATGATGACTTGCAGGACATGAACAGGTTGGGCCGCATATTGGCATCTCAGCAAGGTACCGGTGAGTTTCTTGAATGGCGAGAAGGGCTGGAAGAACGTGCCACTGTGACTCGTAATAACTAGTGTTAACCTAGATACTCGATAACGCTTGCATCGTACCCGCCGCCGATCTTGAAGGTTGGTGGCTGGCTCGGCAGGCGGTCTAGGCATGTTTGTTAGAGAAGTTTGTTAGAGAACTGGTTTGATAAACTGATTATATAGATTTCAAGACAAATACTGGCTCAATCAGAGCCCTCTGAACCAGTCCTTTTGTGAATAAGCCCCGTCCGAACCAGCCCTGTCTGGATAGCATGACACTGACTTAAGCCCTTTTGCACTAGCTTTGATGCCTACAATGATCTTTGGAACGGAAGGGGTCGATCGCTGGTCACCGGTCGGCAGAACCTATTTATCAGGTCTAGTTCGTTTGAGTCACATCCACGTAAAGCGTTATTCGGTCGCCTGGCTGAATATATTTCTGTTTACTAATACGATCATTCCACTGTTTGATACTGGCTACCGACAGGTTGAACTTGTCGGCGATCCGTGCGAGTGACTCACCCTGCCTGACGCGATAGTTAACCTTGCGAATAACTTCCTGGCCTTGTGGTAACTGGTTTGTCCCAGCCAAGATGCTGGTGGTGGCCGTAGACTGATTGAATATCTTCAATTGCTTGCCTGGTATCAGCATATCCCGCGGTGCCATGCCATTCCACTTGGCTAATGTGCGCACTGTGACGTCATGACGGCGGGCGATTTCCCAGAAGCTGTCGCCGTTACGAACGGTGTAGACCAGAGGCGTGGAGCCTGTCTGCTGTTCGACACTGCGTTGCTTTTTCTTGAGGCGCTCGGCCTCGCTCAACTCGTACACTGCGTCAGTGTTACTCGCGACAGGGATCAATAGAGACTTACCCGTGCGGATCAGGGTGCCGCGCAGTTTGTTTGCAGTGCGTAGGGCATCCACCGAGGTATTGTAGCGGTGGGCGATAACATCAAGAGATTCGCCAGGCTTGATCAGGTGACGCTGCCAAGCCAGGCGCTGCGATACGGGTAGGGCTGCGAGGTTAGTGCGCAGGGTATCTGCATTGGCCACGGGGACCAGCAGTTCATGGGGACCGTTGGGGTGGGTAGACCATTTATTGAATGACGGATTCAACAGGTAGAGTTCTTCGAGGGTGATATTCGCTTCCCGTGCCGCGACGGCTAAGTCGAGTTGTGAGCCAGTCTCGACCATTTCCCAGTAGGGTGTGTCGGCAATGCTCAATAACTCGATACCATATTTGCCTGGATCGGCAATGATGGCACTGATCGCCAGTAAGCGTGGCACATAAGCACGGGTTTCCTTAGGTAAGTCGAGTGAAAAGAAGTCGACGGGCTTGTTGGCTCTGCGGTTTTTACGCATGGAGCTATTCACATTGCCGCCCCCTGTATTATAGGCTGCTAAGGCAAGAAACCAATCCTCATCCAGGCGTTTATGCAGTCGCCCCAGATAGTTCAGGGCACCGGTGGTGGCTTGCCTGACATCGCGGCGACCGTCGTGCCAGTAGTCGGCTTGCATACCATACTGGCGGGCAGTACCTGGGATGAATTGCCACAAGCCAGAGGCGCGGCCGTGGGAGTAGGCAAAGGGATCAAATGCACTTTCAACGATCGGTAGCAAGGCGAGTTCCATGGGCATCTGGCGTTGCTCGATTGTCTCGACTATATAGAACAGGTAACGACTGGCGCGTGTTGCCACGCGATCTAGGTATTCCGGGTGGCGTACGTACCAATTTAGCTCTGCTTTAACTCGCGCTTCATCCAAGTGATGCTCAAGGGTCAGGCCACGTCGAATTCTAGCCCACAAGTCCTGTTCGACAGTCGTTAGGCTCGCCTCGGCGGGTTGTAGGGCCGGCGAGACAGAAACGTCTTCCTGGGTCTCAGGTAGGGCTTCGGTCATGGTCTCGGAGGAGATAGCGGCAGCGATCACGACCTCTGAGTCGGTGCTGATATGTAGATCGCTATCAGCATCATGCGCCTTCACCGGCGCCTCATCCGGGGCATCTCTTGAAACCAGGGCCGTGGTGGCCTTTGCAAAGCGGTTTAAAGATGCCTGAAGGGGCACTAACTGGCAGGCGCTCAGCGTGACAATCAAGGCAAGAATGGTGCTAAACTGACAGGGATTTCTCATGAATATATATGTGTTCCAATGACCCGCTGGGTGTGGCTGCAGGGGCGGCGATTATATGCTGAATAGCGGTTTATCTACTAATTTTCATAACAAATGTTTATAACGATGTTTATAACGTGCATCAAACAGACGGCATACCCGCGTTTATCATCATAGCGTTGGTTATGGCCGTTTACTAAAAGCATCTTATCAGCGGTATTTATTAGCGGCGGGGAGGTTTAGGTTGGATACAGACAAGACCTTAACGGACTTAAGATCCTGGTTTGAGTCCTCTCTTGGGGAACATGTGTTGGCGGCTGAGCAGGCGATATTAAATCAACTATTGCCCGGCTGTTTCGGTTACGACCTGCTGCAATTGAGTCTGCAGACCGATTCATTGTTTGATGCCAGCCCCATTCATAACAAGCTGAAAATGGGTATCCTCCCAGAAGATCCGGGCGCCTTTACCGGCACAGCCATGCAATTGCCGTTTGAGACCGACAGCATGGATGTGGTGTTGCTACATCACTTGCTGGAATACTACGACTCGCCCCAGCAAATACTGCGGGAAGTCGGTCGAATTGCCTTGCCATCGGGGCATGTCGTGATTGTTGGTTTCAACCCGCTAAGTTTGTGGGGGGCTTATCGGCCTATGGGTCAACTGCGCAGTTTAGCGCCGTGGTGCGGTCGATTTATTCGTCCGGGCCGGCTGATGGACTGGTTGACGCTGCTTAATTTTAAAATCGATCGTGCCCAGTACACGACGTATGGTTTACCCATAAACGGCTACAGCGGCGCGATACCCGATTATCGTCAGGGATTGAGCCGCAATGCGAATTGGCCGTTTGGTGCCGTGTATGTGATTGTGGCTAGCAAGAAGGTCAGCCGCCTCACACCGATCAAGCCAGTATGGCAGCGACAGCGTGCTTTTGGTCGGCTAAACATCGTGCGGCCAGTGGCTAATCAGGGCGTTAATCGGCACTCGCGGCGTGACGGCCATCCTGAGAAACCGGTTAAGCCGATTAAGCCTGACGATCTTGATTAGAGAGCATTTGAGTTGATTCGCACGTGAACAACGACAGGTAGGCGGTCAATAGAGATTGTAGGCACGACGATTAGGGTAAGACAATTCGGTCATGAGAATGTGGCCGGAGACATCAGTAATGCGAGGAATTCGGAGAGTATGCGACAGGTTGTATTAGATACAGAGACCACCGGTCTTGAAGTTGAACAGGGACATCGAATATTGGAGATTGGCTGTGTCGAGGTTCTCGATCGCAAGCTCACGCGTCGCCAACTTCACCAGTACATTAATCCGCAACGGGCTAGTGATGAGGGCGCGTTGGAGGTGCATGGCATCACAACAGAATTTTTGGCGGATAAACCCGTGTTTGCGGATATCTTTCCGGCTTTTCTCGAGTTTGTGAAAGGCGCTGAATTGGTGATTCATAACGCCCCGTTTGATGTGGGGTTTATTAACGCTGAAATGAAGCGTATGTCTCCCAAACTAGGTGTTCTGACTGACTATTGCACGATAGTCGACAGCCTCTCGCTGGCAAGGCAAAAGCATCCTGGGCAGAAAAATAATCTGAATGCCTTATGCAAACGCTATACCGTTGATAACTCCCAACGTGAGCTGCATGGGGCGTTGCTGGATGCCGAGATCCTGGCTGATGTCTATCTGTTAATGACCGGCGGCCAGGTCACGCTGAGCTTGGGCGATAGTGGAGATGAATCGGGATCGCCGGGTGGTGAGTGGCATCGCTTGCCCGCTGACCGCCAAAAACTTAACGTCATCCATGCCAGTAGTGATGAATTGCAGCGGCACGAAGAGAAACTGGCATTGATCGATAAGGTATCCGCAGGCAATTGTGTCTGGCAGAAGCTTCAGGAGGTGAACTGATGAGCTTGTTTGTCTGGCCGGCAGCCACCACTGATTTTGTCGCGGAAGTTCAAGAGCCCGAGACAGTGGGTGAGGGATGTTACTTTGTTTTTAAGGGTAGCGAACTGCTGCTGCGTTTCGACGCACAAAACCAGTGGCTACCGTTGGATCGCGAGCAAGCCGGCGCGCTGATCCAGCCCGGCGACAAGGTTCACTATATGGGCCGTATCGACACGACTCAATACTATGCAGTGGAGACAGCGGATGTTCCGGCAGAAACTTTCGGCGGTTTGCGACGTTTGGTTGGGCACACAGACCATCTGACCTTTAGTTTGGCGGGTCGGGCTGTGCAGATCGTCGACTGGTATCGAACACATCAATTTTGCGGCCGCTGTGGACAACCTGCTGTTGAGCATCAGCGGGATCGGGCGATGGTCTGCAAGGATTGCAAAATTCATAATTACCCGAGGCTTTCGCCGTCAATCATTGTCCTTATTCATAAGGGTGAGCAGGTATTGCTGGCCCGTGGGCAGCGATTCCCGGAGGGCATGTACAGTACACTGGCGGGCTTCGTGGAGCCGGGTGAGTCAATCGAAGAGACCGTGATACGTGAAGTCAAAGAAGAGGTGGGTGTGTCAGTTAAAAACCTTGAGTATTACGGTAGCCAGCCCTGGCCATTTCCCAACTCATTAATGCTGGGCTTTCACGCAGAATACGACTCGGGTGAGATTGTTCTGCAGGAAGAAGAGATTGCGGATGCCCAGTGGTTTGATTGCGCGCAGTTACCATCGATACCTGGAAAAGTAGCTATCTCTCGTTGGTTAATTGATGCTCACTTAACGCGGTTGGGTTTGCCTGTCGCTGAGAAGTAGGGCGCGCCAACAAAGAAAGCCCGCGCCGTCAGTGATGTACTGTCGGGGCGGGCTTTTTTATTGCGCGGTGTTACATCTTTCTCAGACGTTCCTCGGCATCTTCATGGCCAAGTTCTTCAGCCGAGCGGTACCAGCTGCGCGCTGTATACTTGTCTTTGGTTACACCGCGACCGGATTCGTAGGCCTGTCCCATTCGATAGTGGGCCTCTGGGTAGTCGAGTTCAGCCGCACGTATAAGCCACTCAATAGCTTCGCCATAGTCACGATCGACACCACGACCGGCCTGTAGGAGAGCAGCGACCATGACCTGTGCTGGTGGGTGGTTTAATTCGGCGGCGGTAAGATACCATTCCATAGCGGTGTCAAGCGATTTTTTCAGGTCTCCCTCTCCATTAGCAGCCATGCCAGCAACTTGAACAATGGCTCGCACGTGCTGTTTGTCAGCAGCCAGGCGATACCAGCGCAGGGCTTTAGTGTAGTCTGGCTTGCCTCTTTCAGACAGACGTCCCGTGGCGTGCATCCAGCCAATCGTATACTCAGCTTCTGAATAGCCGGCCTCGGCCGCGCTCTCCAGAGAATTCATGGCATCTTCATTACGATCTGCTTTGAGCAGTGCGCGGGCGTATTCTATCTGGAACCGTACCACATCGGGATAGTCACGCAGTGCGCTGTTGCACTCGGGTATTGCTGTACGATCGGAGATGTCATCGATCGGCATGCCCCATTCGCTAGCATCCATTGGATAGCCTGCGAGCAGGTCACAGGCATGCTCTGCGGGGACTTCAGCCTTGAGGCTTTGCAGGGTTTCATCGGTGATTGCGCCAGTGACTTCCAAGTCACGTCGAACCTGGTAAACCGCGATGGCCTCCCGGGTGCTTTTGGTGAATGTACCATCTCCTTTAGCACCAACAAATCCAAGTTGGTAAAGGTGTTCCTGTGATTCACGAATTCTGAGCATGCGGGCCTTTTCTGCCAACCGTGCTGACTCTTCCCGGTTACGACGATCACTCTCAAACTTCTCTCGCTCTTGAATCGCTGCATCTTCCTTGACTGTCAGTAGAAGGTCAGCGGCCTGCCCGTAGTAGTCACCCGTGCGCCCGGTCTTAGCCAGATAGACAATAAGACGATCCCGCGATTCCAGTGCGTTACCGGTACGATACAGTGCTCGGGCTTCAAGAAAGTACAGTGAGTCTGGAATGGCAACATCCAGGGCGCGAATCTTGGGAATCAATTCAACAACCCGGCGATTGTCGTCGACTTTGAGCAGATTGGTCAGCTCCGTCATCAGCAACTCGACTTGTAGATCAATAGGGAGGTTGTCGGCTATTGCACTAGACTGTGCAAGGCCTGCTGTTGTATGCAGCGATGCTGTCAGGGCGATGATGGCGATAAAGGGGTGAAATCTCATAGTCAGTGCGGTACCTTGTTGTTATATAGACACACGTATTCTATGGGAATTTTTCGGATATGTCGTTGTCTAAGGCAGTTGTGGATTGTTTCAGTGACATTATTTGTTCTCACAAAAGTCTTTGAGTGCATCGAGTTGGCGCGCGACTAGCTCTAGATCATCGAGTTTTGAGCTGTCGGCGGTAATTTGCCAGCGGTTACTGTGGGATTTTGCCTCTGTATGATCTGCCAGATCCTGATTGAACGCCAGTACGAGAGCGCTCCAACCATCATTCGATTGTTTTATGATCGCTGGCCCTGCAAGGTCCTGACTCAAATTGATGGTGACATTGCTGGTGGCCCGAATAGGGCGGGACACCTGGTCTGCTTCGCAAAGGAAGTTGTGCTCTGATTCGCTACGAAAGTTAACCTGACATTCACCATTCACTTGTACCCACTGACTCACGGTTCGCTTGGACTCGCAATCATGCGCCGGTATCGTGTATTGGGAGAGGCTGGAGGACAGTAGCGTGATGATGTTGTTGGCTGCCAGCTGGGCGGTCTTGGTATTGTTGACCACGCCTGGACGTGGTGTCGCTACAGTGCCCGAATCGCCGTTGATGAATGCGTTATCGATAACGCTCGAGAGTCGCGAGTCGAGTGCCATGCGATCCGCCTGCGTGCCAGCGCCGCCGGTATTTCTTGCCATGTTTGCCAAGCTGCCGGTCGCTGCAACGACCGTGAAGTCCTCATAATCTAAGCGGGCACCTATCAATTCGCGGGTTCTGGCCTCAGGTTCACAGCGTGTTGAGTCATTAGCTGCGTGGCAAAACAAGGTCGACCAGCTTGGCGAGGTGGAACCGCTAGGGCCGAAGCCGGCGCCAGCAAGCGTCTTTCCCGGGTTCAGTTTAAGATAGCGTCGATCTCCCTGAGGAGTCCGTAGCGTCACCCAAATGTGGGTGGTGTCAGCCAGGCAATCAGCGGCGGTATTCGCCCCAGATGTCCAGCCCATACGCCCATTGACGAGTAATTGACCATAGCTTTCATTGACGCGAAAACTGATGTTCATCGTCGCTATGTTACAGCGGCCAACGCGAAAGTTTTGTTTTTGCAGTTCCTGATTGATGGAGCCTGGAGCTGCGCTATTGGTGCTAGCTGCGTCAGCGCCCGTGGATACTAGGGCGAGGCACAGAACAAACAGTAGTTGGGTCAGGAGTCTATTCATGTGCTGATTGTAAACGAGATCACTGAGTAAGAGCTAGGGGGTTGAGCGTTCACGGGCTTGCTCGCGATTGAGCAAGCTTCTGAGCAGGCGCATGTAAGCGACGGGCATGATGCGTTCGATCAGGGCGAATAGACGGGCATCGTTGCCCACCAGTACCCGCGCCTTGTTCTTTCTGACCGCCTTGAGAATCAACGCGGCGGCCTCAGCTGACGTCAACTGGGCCATTGACTCGAAGGCGGCGGTTGCCTCCTCTTTATTAGGCGCCTGATTGTCACTAGACACATAGCGTGAATCGCGAACAATATTGGTCTTTACGCCGCCGGGCTGCACGCACGTGACCCCCACATGGGGGTGGCTATTGGCAAGTTCCATGCGTAAAGCGTAAGTAAAGCCGCGCACAGCAAACTTCGAGGCGTTGTAAGCCGCCTGGCCGGGGAAGCTGACAATGCCGAATATGCTCGACGTATTGACGATGTTGCCAGGCTCATCCACGCTTAATAAAGGCAAAAAAGCGCGTGTGCCGTAGATCACGCCCCAGAAATTAATGTTCATCAACCACTCAAAATTTTCATCGCTCATATGTTCAGTGCTGTCGGCGACGGTGACGCCGGCGTTGTTGAACACCATATTGACCTTGCCATGGCGAGCAACCACGTCAGCGGCAAACTGATTGACGGCGAGTTTGTCGGCGACATCGAGTTGATGGCAACTGATAGTGATGGCGCCTTGTGACGTTGTTGTCGCTTCTAGCAACTTTTGAGTCTCGGCCAGAGCGCTGGCGTTGACGTCAGAGATGGCGACATGGCAACCCTCTGCGACTAACATTTGAGCGAGTGCGCGACCCATGCCGGAACCGGCGCCTGTGATGGCAGCAACTTGATGACGAAATGAACGCATGGTACGACTCGCTTGTGGTGGTTCGTTTTTTACGAAGCTCTAAGTTTACGTTTGTCACCCAGCCGCTGGGTCAGACCGTGACGGTCGAAATACTCAAGAATCTCGATGCACAGGTTGCGTCCCAATCCGCAGACGTCACGAAAGTCGGCGACACTGAATTGGCCATCAGGTGCGTGTTGCGCGGTCGCCGCGACACTGGCGCGCAGGGCGTCGATACCGCTGGGTAGAAAATAACGATTGGGCACTGGTCGGATAAGGTAGCCCGCGCCGACGAGTTGGTTGAGTAGCTTCTCAGCCGCCGCGGGGGGTAGGTTTATCTGTTTTGCCAATTCATGCATGACGGGTGGGCGCGTTGGCTCTTTCACTAGGATTGGTTCAACACGGTTCCACAGGTTCGCGAGCGGACCACTGAGTTGGGCTGTATGCCCCGGTAACTGGTAGCTATTGCCAACCAGCGTTAAGCGCTTCTCGGCGACAAGTTGTTCAAGACCAATAGTCAGCACAACAGTGTCTATGCGCACCAGGCTAACAATATGTTGAAGTGGTAGGCCGCGCTCGTCTGGATGTTGTTTTTGCCACAGCTCAATGGCCTTATGAATTTTGGTGCGATGTTGGGTCATGGCCTCGACACTGATGATGTGATCGCGAGTGCGCAGAAGCCCAGGATTGTCGATGGCCTGGTCTATCTCTGCTGCTGTCAGATTGAAGCATCGACTCAGTTGTGCGCGATTAGCACCTTGCGGGCGTCCGGCAAGCCAGGACGCGACGATATCAACCAAAGGCGCCCGCCGGCTAAGCATCGCCAGTTCCAACAGACGTTTAGGGTTGCTGCGACCGCGACCGGGCGCATCTGGATCGAGAGCGCGGCCACCACCTAAGGTGCGACTCGCTGCCTGGTCACGGACAATCAAGGTGTCCCCATACCAAAGGTTAATGGGGGCGCTAAGAATCAACTGCGCAGGCCCGCTGCCGCCCGGTGTAATGCCGGCGGGGTCGAGTGGTACCAACCTGGCCGTCACATGATTGGCGCCGGCATGCACATGTACGGGTATAGAGCGGGTTAGTGCCTGGGACTCGCTGGCGAGCAGATTGAACAATATATCGCTGCGGCCCGTGGCTGCCTGATACGTATTGCTGGTGAGGTAGTTGCCACGGTGCAACGTGGCGCGCGCAAGATCGGCCCCCGCAATATTGATCGCACATCGATCTCCAGGTTCGCCGTGCTCGCTGGGCTGATTTTGACGATGGATGGTTCTTACCCTAACGGCAATACCCAGGGGGGCAAGTAACAGCTCGTCGCCGACACTCACGCGCCCAGAAATCACTGAGCCCGTAACGACCTGGCCGGCGCCCTTAACGCTGAATGAGCGGTCTATGGCAAGGCGGAAATGACCGTGCTGCTGTTGCCGCTGAATTTGACGGGCGGTGTTAGATAAGTAGGCGCTGACAGCATCCAGGCCGGTTTTTTGTGTGCCGGACACGGGAAATATAGGCGCGTCCCGTAAAAATGTACCTTGCACCAGACGCTGGATTTCCTTGCTGACTTCTTCAAGGCGTTCCGGGGCGACACGATCGATCTTGGTGAGCACGACAGCGCCGGTGTCGATACCTATCAAGTCGAGTATCGCCAGATGCTCCAATGTCTGTGGCATAGGGCCATCGTCAGCAGCGATGACTAACAAGCCGCAATCGATAGCGCTGACGCCAGCGAGCATATTGCTGATAAATTTGATATGTCCTGGTACATCAATAAAACCGATGCGTTGGTCATCTATCGTCGTGTAGGCGAAGCCTAGGTCGATGGTCAGACCGCGGGCTTTTTCCTCTTCTAGGCGATCGGTTTCTATGCCTGTGAGTCCGTGAACGAGTAGCGTTTTACCATGGTCGACGTGGCCTGAGGTTGCGACAATCATGGGCTGGGCGCACTCAGTGACAGACATGAAAGCTGGTCGAGGACCAAAGACGCATCTTCTAGGGTGCGTACATCAAAGATCAGTTGGCCATCATGAATGCGTCCGATCATCGGCAAGGGTAATGCGCGAAAGGCCAGCGCTAGCTGGTGAACAGGATAGCTGGGGTTGGCATCAATGCATGGCGTGATTGCCAGTCCTTTGCTAGGAAGTCGTTCAAGGGGTAAGGACCCGCTACCGATTTGACTCATACAATCGATGATGTCAACGTCGGCAACCCCCGCTAGTGTCTCTTGCAGCGCCGCGTGCACCGCGTGCGCCACAGGCATCATGGCGTCCGCTGGACGACTGAGATAACGCAGCGTCGGCAGTGTTTGCTGCAGGGTGTCCGGGTGCCGGTAAAGTTTCAGCACTTCATACAAGGCAACCATCGTCATTTTGTCCACCCGCAGGGCGCGCTTCAAAGGGCTCGCCTTGAGACGGTCAATAAGATCCTTGCGTCCGACAACGATTCCGGCTTGAGGGCCACCGAGTAGCTTGTCACCACTGAACGTCACCAGGTCGGCGCCGGCCGTCAGAGCATCTTGGGCCGTAGGCTCGTAGGGCAGACCAAAACGGCTCAGGTCTATTAGGGTGCCACTGCCCAGATCATTGACGAACGGTAAGCCATGTTCATGGGCCAGGGTGGCAAGTTCGCTCTCAGGTACGCTCGCGGTAAAGCCCTTGATTTCGTAATTGCTGGTGTGCACTTTCATTAATAGGGCGGTTTGGTCGTTGATGGCACCGGCGAAGTCTTGCAGATGCGTGCGATTGGTGGCTCCCACCTCGACGAGTTTGCAGCCGGAACTGGTCATAATTTCAGGGATACGAAATGAGCCGCCGATTTCTACCAACTCACCTCGCGACACCGGGATTTCTTTGCCGTGCCCCAACGATTGCAAGACGAGCAAGACGGCGGCGGCATTGTTGTTGACCACTGTCGCGGCCTCGGCGCCGGTAATCTGACAAATTAATGCCTCAACGCTGGTGTCACGATCGCCGCGCTTGCCCGTTGTCAGGTCAAACTCGAGGTTGCTGGCAGAATGACTCACGCGTATCAGGTTGTCGATGGCGACGGCGGGCAAAATGGCGCGGCCCAGGTTGGTATGCAAGACGGTGCCCGTCAGATTCAACACCGGACGTAGGCGTGAACGCCGCTCTTGTTGAAACTGGACCGTTAGTGTCTCGATCATCGCCCCTATGTTCGGCGGCGGGCTGCCGGGATCTACTATTAGGCGTTGCCGGCTCTCGGTGAGTAGCGTGCGAATGGCGTCGGTTATCGCCATCCGCCCAAATTCATTAATGAGTGGCTGGATGTCGGTCGCATTGAGAAGCCGGTCGACTCCCGGCAGTTGTGCCATGGGATTTACTGGGCTCATAACACTGGGCTCATAACACTGCGCTCACGTTCATTATTCGCCCTGTTGGGCGCGCCGAATAGACGCTTGCAGAGCCCCTAGTTGTCTCACCCAGGGGTTAACCTTGAGGTTCTTTGCCCGTAGCCAATCGGTCATGGCCTGTCGAGCTGTGTTGACGTCAGGGTAGACGCCGAGTAGCAGGACATACCACGGCCCGTCTTCATTGGTGATACGCGTATACAAAGGGTATTGCATACCATTGAGGCGCGCGTATTGGAGAACATGCTCCTCACTACGCAAGGCGATGATCTGCACGGTATAGAAGTTTTCTGGTTGGCTCAGTAGTGTTTCGCTACCGCCGACCAATGAGGGCAGATCTGGATTGATGGCTGCCGATACGTCAGATACTGGCTCGGGTGCCTGCTCGGGTGCAATGCTGGTGGCGGCAGCTATCTCTTGTTGTTCAGGCTGTGGCTCAGGTACTTGACTAGGCGCGACTTGATTGTCAGCGACCGGAAGGATGGCGACTGGGTCGAATATGATTGGCTTAATAGTGGCTGGGTCGACGGTAGCCATGACCTTTGATGCATCAGGCTGATGCTGGCAATCCCACGCAGCGCCACGTACTTTACCGTAGCAAAACCAGTTTTGGTTGGTGTTGCTGTTGTCGAGTATGCCGCCATTTTTACAGTCGTCACCCTCACATGCCGGGCCTTTGTCCTTAATAAACATGCCGCCGATTTTGTCCAGCGAATTGTTGAAGGTCTGGCAGCTGCTCAACAGCACAGTAAGCAGGGCAAGTACCAGGTAGTTGGTCCATCCGGGCATAGTCTTTAAGCTTTGTGAAAAATGAAGGGTGGATTCAAACACAGATTCGTCTGGTTCGATAGTCTGCCGCACAAAACATCTTGTTTGGCCCCGACAATTCTGTCGTCTGAGCCCATCCTATGTTCCCGCCGTGGCGGGTCTTGCACGGGTGCACTAAGATGTCGATCTGAAGTTAGGTGGTCAGGCTGCACAATCAGCCAATCATGGAAATCGAGGCGTTATAACGATGGCAGCACCAGTGCGAGTTGGAATAAACGGGTTTGGACGGATGGGTCGGCTGGGCGCTCGTCTAGGCTGGGAACAATCTGGGTATGAGCTAGTGCGTGTCAATGAAACCGCGACAGATGCCGCCGGAAGTGCACATTTACTCGCCTTCGATTCGGTGCAGGGGCGCTGGGACCACGCTACGCGCGGCGCCGGCGAGCAGATATGGATCGATGACCAGCCTTTGACCTTTAGTTCGAACGTCGCGATTAGCGACACTGACTGGTCTGATTGTGATCTGGTGATTGAAGCCACAGGCGTTCATCACAAGACCCCCGACACCTTGAATCAGTATTTTGCCCAGGGTGTTCGCAAAGTCGTCGTGGCGGCTCCGACCCACGGGGCTTTGAATATTGTGTTCGGGGTGAATGATCACCTGTTTGATACCACGCAGCACCATCTGGTCACTGCGTCGTCCTGCACCACCAACTGTCTTGCGCCGATTATTCAGGTGATGCAACAACATGTCGGTATCAAGCATGGCAGCATGACAACGATTCATGCGCTCACCAATACCCAGACCTTGGTCGACAGGGGCCATAAAGACTTGCGGCGGGCTAGAGCGGCTGGGCAGTCGTTAATACCAACGACGACGGGGTCGGCCCGTGCCATTATCGATATTTTCCCGGAACTGGCGGGCAAGCTGGATGGCTCTGCGGTGCGGGTACCGCTGCTGGGGGCATCGCTGACTGACTTTGTTTTTGAGGCTGCCAGGGATGTCACTGTTGACGAGATCAACGGTTATCTTCAAGCCGCGGCTGATGGTGAGCTGCAGGGTATCCTCGGTTATGAGAGCCTGCCCCTGGTGTCGGCTGATTATATCGGCGATCCACGCTCGGCGATTATTGATAGTTTGTCGACGCTTGTGATCAATGCCCGGCAGGTGAAACTCTACGCCTGGTATGACAATGAGTGGGCCTACGTGAATCGTATGATGTCGCTGGTGAACAAGGTGGCGAGTTGTTTGAGGGCTGTTTAAGTGTCTAGTGGTTTGCGTAGCTATGTGCTGGTAACCCTAGGTTACTGGGGCTTTACCATCACGGATGGGGCTCTGCGCATGTTGGTGGTGTTGTACTTCCACCTGCTGGGGTACTCGCCGTTGGCGGTGGCCAGTCTGTTTTTGTTCTATGAGTTTTTTGGCATCGTCACGAATCTTGTTGGCGGCTGGCTGGGATCGCGAATCGGCTTGAGCCTGACAATGCTGATCGGCATGGCTCTGCAGGTATTGGCGCTAGGATTATTGCTGGCCCCTGACAGTTGGCTGTCGGTTGCCTATGTTATGTTCGCCCAGGCCTTGTCTGGCATTGCCAAGGACCTGAATAAAATGGCCGCTAAGGCCAGCATCAAGGTATTGCTGCCGTCAGGCGCCACGGGTTCTCGACTGTTTCGTTGGGTGGCCGTGCTGACGGGATCAAAGAATGCCTTGAAGGGTCTTGGTTTTTTTGTCGGTGCGGGCCTGCTGCAGTGGCTGGAGTTCCGCGGCGCTATTGCCGTATTGGCAGGCGGTCTGCTGCTGGTTTTGGGGCTGACAGCGGTGTTGTTGCCCGGTGGGCTAGGTAAGACAGGTGGCAGGCCTGCCTTCCGCCAAATTTTCGCTTCCTCGGCCGCGGTCAATCGCCTGGCTGCGGCGCGATTCTTTTTATTCGGCGCTCGGGACATCTGGTTTGTGGTGGCGCTACCCGTCTATCTCACCACGCAGCTCGATTGGCCGCCAATGACGGTAGGTGCCTTTATGGCCCTGTGGGTAATAGGTTACGGGGTGGTGCAGGCCAGTGCCCCGCGATTACTACGCCAATCGGAGTCCAGCAATGGTCCGACAGCCATGATGGCCATGCGCTGGGTCGGGCTGCTGGCTAGTATCCCCGCGCTGTTGGCTATGGCTCTCGATCTGGAGGCGGGTGGTGGCGCATCTTCAACTACGACAACGACTGCGATCACGACAACGATATTGGTCGTCGGCCTGATGGTCTTTGGTGGGATTTTCGCGATCAACTCTGCAGTCCACTCATACCTTATCGTCGCCTGGTCGAGCCACGAACGGGTCGCGATGAATGTGGGTTTTTATTATATGGCTAATGCCGGTGGTCGCCTGACAGGTACGGTGTTGTCGGGCCTCATCTACCAGTTGCAAGGCTTGCAGGGCTGTCTGTGGGGATCGGCGATCATGCTCCTAGCGGCGACATTACTGTCGGTCAAGCTGGCGCCCCCGAGTCAAGCTAGCTCTGTTTAGGTGTCGGTGGCGTTTGGCGCACGACATATTTGCCGCTAAAGGTCATGGCAGGGGTGTTATCCACTAGGATGGCCGTCTCTAAAAGGATGCTGGCCTTACCCGTCTCGCGTAGTTTGGTGGCAAAGGCGGGATAGTCTGGCGGCAATCGGCATTCGCACACCAGTTCGCTGAAGACAGGCAACTGGTAGCTCACCTCACCCCCGGCGATAACCGTATTGCAATCAAGGCCCATTTCCGTGATTTTCAACTGTAGAATACCCCAGCCAGCGAGGGCGACTACCGAAAAGAGGCTGCCGCCAAACGCGGACTGCTGATGATTGACGTTGTTTGCTAGAGGCGCGCTGACCCGCAGGCACTGCCCATCATAGGTTTGCGCCTGTAGCCCCATATGTTCGCTGATGGGGATTAGGGTGTGATAGGCATGCTGTAAGGCATCCAAGGTCGGCAAGGGTAGTCGCAATATGGGCTTCCTCAGGTTCTGTTGGGTTAGGTATAATAGGCGCCCTTACGGAGGCAATGATAGTGCGAAATCTGATTCACCTGTGCCCGGCTCTTCTGTGTATAGCTATGCTCGTCGGTTGTGCGCAACCACACGTGATGAGCCTGAGCGGGCAGACCATGGGTACGACTTACAACGTCAAGGTGGTAGGCGCGACAGTTGACCAGCAGCAATTGGCGGCAGTCATCGATGCGCGGTTACAGCAAATCAATCAGCTGATGTCTACCTATATATCAGCGTCTGAACTATCACAGTTTAACGACGCGCCCCTTAATGAGTGGTTTGACGTCAGCTCTGAGACTCAGGCGGTGATCGAGTTAGCCAACGATATCTCGACACTGAGTGACGGCAGTTTTGATGTCACCGTAGGGCCGTTGGTCAACCTGTGGGGCTTTGGTCCGCAGCATATACCTGATCACGTACCGAGCATGGCGGAGATCGACGACATGCGTGAGCGTGTGGGGTTTGGTTTGTTGCAGGTGCGACCAGGGGCATTGCGCAAAGAGGCGGCCTTGTATGTGGATCTATCATCCATTGCTAAAGGCTTTGCGGTGGACGAAATTGTCCGCTTGTTGGAGGCGCGGAAGCTTAACGACTATCTCGTTGAGGTGGGTGGTGAGTTGCGCGCGCGTGGCAAAAACCCGGGTGGAAAAATTTGGCGTGTGGCTATTGAGTTGCCGGAGGCGGGCCAACGCAGGCCCTATCAGGTGGTCGAATTGGCTGATATGGGTATGGCAACCTCGGGGGATTATCGTAACTATTTTGAGCGTGATGGTGTGCGCTATTCCCACACGATTGATCCTGCGACGGGCTACCCCATCAGGCACAACCTAGCATCGGTTACCGTGCTGGCGAAATCGACCGCCCGCGCCGATGCCATGGCCACCGCGATCAGTGTGATGGGTGCCGATCCTGGTTTAGCACTGGCAGAAGCGCAAGGTTTGGCAGTTTTTGTTATACTAAAAACCCCAGAGGGCTTCGAAGCGAAGCATTCCACGGCATTTACGCCTTTTCTGTCGACATTGGTGCCCTGATTAAGGAACAAATATGATTGAATTTCTACTCACGTTTATCATTTTATTGGCCATTGTTGCTGGCATGGCGGTGGGCGTGATCCGTGGTCGTAAACCGATTGCCGGAACCTGCGGTGGGCTCAATAATATGGGCGAGCAGGGTGCCTGTGATCTTTGCGGGGGCGATACACGCAAGTGTGATTCGCTGTCGAAGCCTGCCTTTTATGATGCCAGTTAATTATCGTTTAGTGCCAGACTGCTTGTACGTTTGTTGACGCGCAGTTTTACGTAACGCCCTCTGTCTATGCGCATAGCTTACGCTGATACCCTGCGCGCGCGGGTTGAAGCGACGTTTCCTCTCGGCTGGTCTATAGTAAATAGACTTATCGCAGGAGTTATTTATGACCCGGCCAGACCTTTCAATTGTCAGCAATTCGGGCGGGGGCTTTGAGGCCGCGTTAGCCAATGGCGAACTACACCTGCCTTTACTGCCGCGAGTCTCGTCGATGGTGATTCAGTTATCCACCGACGAGGACGCTAATGCCCAACAATTGGCCCAGCTGATTCAAGGCGACCCTGCGCTGGCTGGGCACGTGCTGCGACTAGCCAATTCACCTGTCTATCGAGCTGCCACGCCGTTTGTGTCGCTGCAACAGGCCATTGCCCGGT
>Ga0307492_10000386_pt1 | contig 18865 bp, 22 predicted proteins | sample SI3LmetaG_FD_202365 | JGI IMG/M metagenome (GOLD analysis project Ga0307492, IMG submission 202365) | Sea-ice brine microbial communities from Beaufort Sea near Barrow, Alaska, United States - SI3L | ecosystem: Environmental > Aquatic > Marine > Coastal | place: USA: Alaska | collected 2017-05-06 | reverse complement strand
TCCGCAATGGCCGTGACGCGCTCGACCAGCGCGGCGCCGCTATGCCGATCGTTGAAGCGGATCGACAGCCGCGCCTCGGCGCGCGCGGGGATGACATTGGTGGCGGGATTGCCGCCGGAGTCGTTCACACCGAGGTCCGTGATCTCGAGGTTCGAGGGCTGGAACCACTCGGTGCCCTCGTCGAGCGCCAGCGCGTCGAGCTCGGCGAGCATGCGCGCCAGCTTCGGGACCGGGTTGTCGGCGAGGTGCGGATAGGCGACGTGCCCCTCGCGCCCCGCGACGCTCAGCCAGATGTTGACCGAGCCGCGCCGCCCGATCTTCATCATGTCGCCGAGGCGGTTCACGCTGGTCGGTTCCCCTACGAGGCACAGATCGGGCCGGTGGCCGTGCTCGCGCATGAAACCGATCAGCGCGCGGGTACCGTGGAGCGCGGGGCCTTCCTCGTCGCCGGTGACGATGAAGCTGATCGTGCCGGCCTCTACCGGCACCTGTCCCACCACGGCGACCATCGCCGCGATCGCGCCCTTCATATCGACCGCGCCGCGCCCGTGGAGCAGTTCCCCGCGCAGCTGCGGCTCGAAGGCACCGCTCGCCCAGCCCTCACCCGGTGGAACCACGTCGAGATGCCCGGCAAAGGCGAAGTGGCGGCTGCCAGGCGGGCCGGGCCGGATGGCGAAACAGTTCTCCACCGCGCCGTCGCTCTCGCCCGCCAGGAACCGATTCACCGCGAAGCCCAATGGCTTCAGCATCGCCTCCAGCTCGTCGAACACACGCCCCCGCGCGGGGGTGACACTGGGCGCGGCGATGAGGCGCTTGGCGAGATCGAGAACCTGGGTCATTACCGCCGCGCTAGCAGGAGTGCCCGCCCGTGCCCAAGCTCGATCTCGACGCCATCCCCCAGCAGAACACCACCGGCTACCCGCCACCCTACGACGCCGATGTCGCGGGCCGCTGGTTCCGCCGCCTCGCGCCCGCGGCCGGGCTGACCAAACTGGGCGCGAGCCATGTCGTGCTGAGACCCGGCGCCTTCTCGAGCCAGCGCCACTGGCATCGCGAGGAAGACGAGTTGGTCATCATGCTCCAAGGCGAAGCGGTACTGATCGAGGACCAGGGCGAGATCACGGTCCATCCCGGGGATGTGCTTGCGTGGAAGGCGGGGGCGCCCAACGGCCACCGGCTCCACAATCGCAGCGACCGAGACTGCGTGTTCATCGCCATCAGCGGCGGCGACAAGGACCGGGACTCGGGCGAATACCCCGACATCGACATGGTGTTCGACCCCGAGGGCTATGCGCGCAAGGACGGCACTCGGTATCCTGCGAAACGGACGCTCTAGCGCTCCGGATCGGGAAGGGGGCCTGGTGCGAAGGCGCTGTCGAGCAGCGCGGCGATTCGCAACCCGGCCTGCACGATACGCCGCTCGGCCACCGGGATCGCCGCGGCGATCGCCTCCTGCGTGAGCGCGGCGCGGTCAGGCTTCTCTCCCGCAACGATATCGCGCCCGAGCGCGTTGGCGTAGACGAAGCCGCGCGCGAGTTCCCAGCTTTCGCGGCCCCATTCCGCCGGTCCTCCTCCGGCGAGCACGGCGCGCTCCGCGGCGGAATAGCGGCGCACCAGCGGCGGATCGGCGGCGGTGATCGCGCGCTCGGCCAGCGCGCTGTCCCAGATCGAATGCAGATTCAGCCCTGGGGCGATGCCGTAGGCCGTCTCGACATCGTTGCCGCCGCGATCCGCGTTGTCTCCCGAATGCAGCGGCATGTGGATGTCGCCCGCGAAATGTACCATGAAGGCCAGCGCTTCGAGCCGGACGTTGCCCGGCAGGCGTTCGTCGGCGAGAATGCGGTGGTTGCGCGCGATCTGCGCCGAGACGCAGCCCCCGCCGCCGCAGTTCTTGCGCGCGTCGTAGGGCTCGCCGATCGGTTCGGTCTGGTAGTGCCAGGCGAAAGTGTAGCCCCAGCGCCAGCCCTCTCCGCGCAAGCAGTCGGGCCAGGTGGCGGCGTTCTCCAGCGAGCGGAGCCGGCATTCGGGCGTGCCGAGCGCGCGCTCGTGCGTCAGGAGCCGGACGAGCGCGGCGTGGCTGCGCGGCGCGATATTGGCGAGCGCGATCCGCGCGGTGGTCTCGGGACCGAAATAGCCCCAGGCGACCGCCGGGGCGGGCAGCGCCAGCACCGCCAGCGCCGCCGCGACCAGGCGGGCTATCACGCCGGCTGTGTCTCGTATTGCTCGATCACCCACTCCTCGCTTTCGGAGGAGGCGATCCACTGGCGCATCCAGTCGTGTTCCCAGACGGCCTGCATATAGGCCACGGCGAAGCCGGGCACTGGCACCTGGTAGCTGATGAACCGGCTGACCACCGGGGCGTAGAAGATGTCCGCCGCGCCGAAACTGCCGAACAGGAATGGCCCGCCGCCGCCGAAGCGCGAGCGCGCCTCCGCCCACAAGCTCAGAATGCGGACCATGTCGCGCCGCGCCGCCTCGCTCGGCTCGTACCCGTCGAAACGGCGGCGCACATTCATCGGGCATTCGCCGCGCAGCGCCTGGTAGGAGCTGTGCATCTCGGCGACCATCGACCGTCCCATGCCGCGCGCGACATCGTCCTTGGGCCAATAGCGCTCGCGCCCGACCTTGTCGGCCAGATAGTCGAGGATCGCCAGGCTGTCCCACACCACCACCTCGCCGTCCCACAGGATCGGGACCTTGCCGCTCGAGGGCTGGAGCTCGCCGCCCTCGCGCTCGGCCTCGTATTCGTCGCTGTAGAGCGGGACGGTGATCTCCTCGAACACCAGCCCCGACTGCTTGGCGGCGAGCCAGCCGCGCAGCGACCAGCTCGAGTAGTTCTTGTTGCCGACGATCAGCTTCACTGTGCGCTCCTGTTGGGCTGGCGCCTAGGCATTCGGCCTGGGCCTGTCGAGGCTGAACCCTGAAGCCTTGGGAAACTGGGCCGGCCTTGCTAGTCGCCCACCATGAGTCGCCCGCCCTTCCACCTCGCCTTCCCGGTTCACGATCTCGACCAGGCGCGCGCCTTCTACGGCGGCCTGCTCGGCTGCGCGGAAGGCCGCAGCTGCGCCGAGTGGATCGACTTCGATTTCTTCGGGCACCAGATCGTCGCGCATCTCGCCCCGGGCCGCGGCGGCGACGCGGCGATCAATCACGTCGATGGCCACGGCGTCCCGGTGCCGCATTTCGGCGCGGTGCTGGCGATGGCGGAGTGGCGGATTCTCGCGGCGCGGCTCCAGGCGGCCGGTGTGGAATTCGCAATCCCGCCCACCATCCGCTTCGCCGGCCAGCCTGGCGAGCAGGCGACGATGTTCTTCCGCGACCCGAGCGGCAATGCCATCGAGATGAAGGCCTTCGAGGATCCAGGGAACCTGTTCGCCAGCTGATTCGCGATCGTATCGGAACCTCGCCCGCGTCTGTGCACTTCCGGGACATGGGTGTTAATGCCGTTGTCAATTTAGCGGGGCGGTGGTTTGATGCGAAAGAGGTCCGAAGTTTCGAGGGTTCATTTGATGCGTATCAAGCACCGCCTGGCCGCCGCAGTTCTCGCCGGCGCCGTCTTCTCCGCGGTCCCCGCCGCGGCCAGCGTCACCATCACCGGCATCTCGGGCAATCCGGGGTTCCAGACCGGCCGGATCATCTACACGCCGGGCGGAATCGGGGGCTCCCCGAGCAACACGGCGCAGAACCTCTACATCGGCAGAATCCGGATGACCGGGATCGACAACAGCACGCTGGCCCCCGTCACCTTCGATGCCTACTGCATCGATATCTTCAACTGGCTCCAGAACGGCACTTTCGATCTGCAGGCCTTCTCGCTTCCCGACGCGGTCAAGCGGGGCCAGGTCGAGAAGCTGCTCGGTCATACCGCCGGTTTCATCGATGGCGCGGCCACGGCGGCGCAGGGGAGGAACATCTCCGCCGCCATCCAGATGGCGATATGGGAAATCGTCAACGAAGCCGGCACCGGCGGATACTCGCTGGACAACGGGCTGTTTCAGGTGGGCTCCAGCTATGGCACCGTGGTGAGCAGCGGTTCGCGCGCCCTGGCGCAGGGCTATCTCAACGATCTGTCCGGCTGGGCCACGCCCACCGGCTACCGCTACACGATGATGACCGCGATCAATCCGCAGAACAATCAGCGCCAGGTTTTTCTGGCCGCGGTCGTGCCCGAGCCATCGGCCTGGGCGCTGCTGATCCTGGGCTTCGGGCTGGTGGGCGGGGCGATGCGCCAACGCCGCCGCGCCGCGATCGCATTCGGCTGACGGAAGCGACCGATCCCAACCCGCTGGACGGCAGGAGCCCTCCTCATCGCCCGATGAGGAGGGCTTCCGCGTTCAGAGGCCCACGTCGTCGAGCAAGGCGGCGCGCAGTTCGGCGATGCCCAGCCCCTTTTCGGCGCTGGTGACGTGAATGCGGGGGAAGGCGGCGACATGCTTCCTCGCCTCGGCCTCGGTTCGTGCGGACACCGCCGCCAGTTCGCTCGCCTTGAGCTTGTCGGCCTTGGTCAGCACCACGCGGTAGCCGACCGCGGCGGCATCGAGCATCGCCATCGTCTCGCGGTCGACGTCCTTGAGTCCGTGTCGCGCATCGACCAGAACCAGCACGCGCGCCAGCACCTGCCGCCCGCGCAGAAAGGTGCGCACCAGCGCCTTCCAGCGCTCGACCACCTTCACCGGCGCCTTGGCGAAGCCATAGCCGGGCATGTCGACCAGCCGGAACGCGGTCGGCGCACCCACCTCGAAGAAATTGAGCTCCTGCGTGCGCCCTGGCGTCACCGACGCGCGCGCGATCGCGCGGCGGCCGGTGAGCGCATTGAGCAGCGAGCTCTTGCCCACATTGGAGCGCCCGCAGAACGCGATCTCGGGAACGGTCGGTTCGGGCAGGAACTTGAGCTGGGGTGCGGAGAGGAGAAAGTCCACCCGGCCCGAGAACAGTCGGTTGGCGAGCTGCTCGCGGCCGCTGTCAGCTTCTTCCACGGCAACATCCGTTCGTATCGAGCGCAGGCGCGCAGCGCCGCAGTCGAGATACAGATCGCGGCGTTGACGTGTCTCGACTTCGCTCGACACGAACGGGGGGAGGCATCATGATCCCTGCGTCGCCGCCTTGGCCGCGGCGCGCTCTTCCTCGACCGCCTTCTTGAGCTGCGGATGCTTGGCGTAGAGGTATTTTTGCTGCGCGATGGTCAGCAGATTGCTGGTGGTCCAGTAGAGCAGCAGCCCCGCCGCGAACGGCGCCATCGCGAACATCAGCACCCAGGGCATGATCGCGAACATCTGCTGCTGGACCGGATCGGCGGGCGCGGGATTGAGCTTGAAGGTCAGCCACATCGTCACGCCGAGCAGCACCGCCAGCACGCCGATGCCGAGGAAGCTCGGCGGGGTGAACGGCAGCAGCCCGAACAGGTTGAGGATCATCGCCGGGTCGGGCGCTGACAAGTCCTCGATCCACAGCACGAAAGGCTGGTGGCGCATGTCGATGGCCAGGACGAACACCTTGTAGAGCGCATAGAGGATCGGCATCTGCAGCAGCATCGGCAGGCAGCCCGCGAGCGGGTTGACGCCTTCCTCCTTGAAGAGCTTCTGCATTTCCTGCTGCTGGCGGAGCTTGTCGTCCTTGAAGCGGGTCTGGATGTCCTTCATCTTCGGCTGCACGGCCTTCATCGCGGCCATGCTGGCGAAGCCCTTCTGCGCGATCGGGAACAGAGCGGCGCGCACGATGATGGTGAGCAGGATGATCGCGACGCCGAAATTGCCGGCGAAGGCGAACAGCGTCTGGAGCAGCCACAGGAACGGCTTTTCGAACCAGCGGAACCAGCCCCAATCGATGGCGAAGCTGAAGCGCGGCACGCCCGCTGCCTCATAGGCGTCGAGCACCACCATTTCCTTGGCGCCGGCGAACAGCTGCGTGCTGCGGCTGACCGCACTGCCGGGGGCGAGGGTGACGGGGGTGTAGATCAGATCGGCGCGGTAGAGCGTGTTGCCAAGCGCGCGATAGCCCGCGCTGGCCTGGGCGTCCTTCTGCGGCACCAGCGCGGCGAGCCAGTAGATGTCGGTGAAGCCGGTCCAGCCGACACGGCCTTGCGGACTGACCGGGCCTTCCTTCGCCAGGGTGTCGTAATCGACATCGTAATTGGCGTCGCCCCCGAACGCGCCCATCGGACCCGAATGCGCGGTCCACATGTCGGCGCTGGCGGTGCGGTCGGTGCGGTTGATCAGGGCATAGGGCTGAACCACCGCGCCCGCCGCGCCGGTGTTGTCCACCCGCTGCTCGGCGCGGAGCATGTATTTGTCGTCGATCGAGAAGCGGATGCGGTAGGCCAGGCCGCCCGCCTGCTTGCTGAGCGTCACCGGCGTCGCGGGCGTCAGCTTCGCCCCGTCGGCCCGCCACGGCCCGGCGGGGAGCTTCGCGCCATTGGCGAGGAAGCCGAACTCGGCGAACTGCTGCGCGGGGGTGCCGGCGGGCGAGAAGAGGCGGACCGGGTCGCTACCCTTCGCGACGGTCTCGCGGTAGTTCTTGAGCACGATGTCGTCGATGGCTCCGGTGGCGAGGTTGATCGAGCCGGCGAGGCGCGGCGCGTCGATCGGGATGCGATCGCCGCCCGCGAGCGCGGTCTTCAGGTCGCGTTTCTCGAGCGCCAGGGTAGCGGCGTCGAGCCCGCCGGTGCGCGAATGCCGCGTCGCCGCCGGAGCGGCGGCCACCTGCTCGGCCGGGGTATCCACCCTCTGCGCGGCGGGATTGCGCGCGCCGGGATAGAGATAACCGACCAGCGCGTCCCAGCCGAGCAGCAGCACGGCGGACAGCACGACGGCGAGAAGGACGTTACGCTGGTTCAAGGGGAGACTCTCGTGGGGTGGTCTATCTGGGCAGGTGTATTAAATAGTCAAGACACCTGATCGGCTCGGTCTTCAGGGCACCGGGTCGTAACCGCAGCCGCCCCAGGGCTGGCAGCGCATTAGCCGCTTCGCCGCCATCCATCCACCCTTCACCGCGCCGTATTTTTGCAGCGCTTCGATCGCGTATTGGCTGCACGAAGGGCTGAAGCGGCAGCTCGGCGGGAGGATGCGGCTCGGCCCCAGCTGCCAGGCGCGCGCGAGCCAGATGAGCGGGTATTTCACCGCCCGCGCCCGTGCGGCTTGCCAGGCGCGGGACGGCGGCGCGGCGGATCGCCCTTGCCGACAGTGGCACGCGCGAGGGCAGCGGCCAGTTCCTCGCCCAGTAGCGCGAAATCGCGCTCCACTCCGCCCTCGCGGCCGATCAGCACGTGGTCATGGTCGGCCAGGCCCGAACTGGGAAGCGCCGCGCGCAACAACTCGCGAAAGCGCCGCTTCATGCGGTTGCGCACCACCGCATTGCCGATTTTCTTGGTGACGGTGACCCCGAAGCGCTTGCCCAGCCCGCGGTTGGGATGCGCCAGCAGCACGAATCCCGGCCGCGCCACCCGCACGCCGCGATTCGCCGCGAGGAAATCGCTCCGCTTGCGGATGATGGAGAGAGTGTCAGCCACGCTGGTGGTGTAAACCAAAACGGGCTCCCAAAGGGAGCCCGCAAGCGCGAACGCGCGCCCGCAGCGCCGTTAGGCGCGAGGACATCGCACGCGCGGAGCGCGTGCGGAACAAATTACGCGCAGAGCGTCTTGCGGCCGCGGCGGCGGCGCAGGCGGAGCACCTTGCGACCCCCCGGGGTCGCCTTGCGGGCGAAGAAGCCGTGGCGGCGGGCGCGCACGAGGTTCGAAGGCTGGAATGTCCGCTTCATCGGATCGTCCTATCAAAATCTGGTCTGGCGGTGCGTCCGGAGATGCGCCAATAAAAAGGGCCGCCAAAGCTGGCAGCCGCTTCGTCAGGAGCGCGCCCATACGGAGCAAGGGTGCTTCCGTCAAGCGATTCCGCCGAGCCGCGGGCCTCGGCGATGTGGGTTCACACAAAGACACAAAGAGTGCGGTTTCGCGCCGCAGGCCTTGCCCGGCCAATGCTGCCCTAGCAAGTAACAAAGCGGCTTCGCCGCAGGTGCCGCCCTCTTCGTGTCTTTGTGTGAACCCCAAAAGACCTAAGCCCGCCTTCACCCGGACGAAGTTCCAATCGACACAGCCCGCCCCAACCGCCATGACAACGCCAAGGGCTCGAGGGGGTTGCACGAACGCATGGTCGCGCTGGTGAGGACGGTGGCCTATCTCGGGCTCGAGGCGCGCGGGGTCGAGGTCCAGTGCCAGGTTGCCGCCGGGCTGCCGAAGTTCCTCATCGTCGGCCTCCCCGACAAGGCGGTCGGCGAGGCGCGCGAGCGGGTCCAGGCCGCGCTTGCGGCAATGGGGCTGGCGCTTCCGCCCAAGCGGATCACCATCAACCTCAGCCCCGCCGACCTGCCCAAGGAAGGCAGCCACTACGACCTCCCGATCGCACTCGCGCTGCTGGCGGCGATGGGGGTGACCGACGCCGAGCAGCTCACCGAATATATCGCCGTGGGCGAACTGGCGCTCGACGCGCGGATCGTGCCCTCGCCCGGCGTGCTGCTCGCGGCACTGTTCGCCAGCGGGGCGGAGGCCGGGCTGATCTGCCCGCGCGCGCAGGGGGCCGAGGCGCGCTGGGCGAGCGGCGTGCCGGTGGTCGCCGCGCCCGATCTCGCCAGCCTGCTCAACCATCTGAAGGGCACGCAGCGCCTGCCCGAGCCGCAGCCGGGCGAGGTCGAGCCGCGCCTGCCGGGCCCGGACCTCAAGATGGTCAAGGGCCAGGAAACCGCCAAGCGCGCGCTCGAGATCGCGGCCGCGGGCGGCCACAACCTTCTCATGATCGGCCCACCGGGTGCGGGCAAGAGCCTGCTGGCGAGCTGTCTGCCCGGCCTGCTGCCCGAGCTGACCCCGCCCGAGGCGCTCGAGGTCAGCATGGTGCAATCGGTCGCGGGCACGCTGGAGGAGGGGCGGATCAGCCGCGCGCGCCCGTTCCGTGCGCCGCATCACTCGGCGAGCATGGCGGCGCTCACCGGCGGCGGGCTCAAGGTCAAGCCGGGCGAGGTCAGCATGGCGCATCTCGGCGTGCTGTTCCTCGACGAGCTGCCCGAATTTCAGCGCCCGGTGCTCGATTCGTTGCGCCAGCCGCTCGAGACCGGCAAGGTCGATGTCGCGCGCGCCAACGCCCACGTCACCTTCCCCGCGCGGGTCCAGCTGGTGGCGGCGATGAACCCGTGCCGCTGCGGCCATCTGGGCGATCCCGCGCTGGCCTGCTCCAGAGCGCCGCGCTGCGCCGCCGATTACCAGAGCAAGGTCTCGGGGCCTTTGCTCGACCGCATCGATCTCCACGTCGAGGTCGATCCCGTCAGCGCCGCCGACCTCACCCTGCCCCCGCCCGCCGAAGGCAGCAGGCAAGTGGCCGCCCGCATCGCCGCCGCGCGCGCGGTGCAGACGGCGCGCTTCGAGGAAACCGGCGCCCGCACCAACGCCGAGCTCGACGGCGACGCGCTGGAGACATTCGCCACCCCCGACGAACCCGGCCAGAAGCTGCTGATGCAAGCCGCCCAGGCAATGCGCCTCTCCGCCCGCGGCTACACGCGGATGCTGCGCGTCGCCCGCACCATCGCCGACCTCGCCGGCGCGGAAAACGTCGGCCGCATCCACATCGCCGAGGCGCTCAGCTACCGGCGGCAGGCGCCGCGGGCGTAAGGACGGATTGGCAGCTTGCTCAGCTCGTCCCGGCCATCCTTTTGTTCAGGCAAGAAGCACCGTCCAAGAGCCCGACCGAGATCGAACTCGTGCGGCTCCGTGGTCTCTCAAATCTAGCCAGCCCACTCTCGAAGGATCAGGCGAGCTTGCTGGAGACGGCCTTTATCGCTTTCAGGCCCGATCCAAACCGCGCGATGGCCTCTCGATTCTTCTCCAATTCGCCATAGGGAAGATAGGATATGTCAAGGTCAGCAACCCGGCTAAAGGCTGGCCGCTGCAGCTGGGCGCGAACATCCGCCTCGCGCGCGTCGGGCGCGACAAGGAACAGCCCGGCGGTGGCGTGAAGGTCGCTGCCACTGAGCGCCAGGTCGAGCATCCTGACGATGCCCGAATAAATCGAGGTGGAATGCTCGACTTCGAACGCCGCGGCGACATGCTCTCCGTTCTTCTCAAGCCAGAGCACATCGATGAGGCGAATGGAGTCTGCGCCTTTCGAAGCCGCGATGACGTCGGGCAGGCGTTCAAGACAGCCTGCCCCCAGGGCCGACCCATTGAAGGCCCTGCCGCGATCGTTCGCGGCAATCCATACGTCATAGCCGAGCGCCAGCCCCAGATCGCGAAGCCAGGCCTGAATTTCGGTATGGGTGCGGTCGTTTTCGCCTTCGCGCTGCGCCGCCCTGGTTAGCGTGCGCGCTTCCTCGCGGGCCGCCTCGAGCCGTTCGCTCCAGCTTGTCAGCGCCGCCCCGCTGGCGTCGAAGGGTGGGGCGGGATACCGGCCGGAGCCGATGTCGAACAAGAGGCCGCAGATCGCGCCCAAATCGTTCGACAGAAGTTCACGATGGCGATCGTTCAGGTCGAGGATGCCGGTTCGCATGGCCAAGAAATGCTCCCAGCTCCCAAGCTTCACCTTCGCGCCGGTCAGCTCGTTGTAGCCCCTGACGATCGCGGTGTTGAAGGGCGGCACCAGCGTCGGGTGAAGAAAGTAGAGCAGGTTGGCGACGGCTGGTCCGAGCCCCTTGATCTTCAAGGAGTCGATTGCGTGGATATGCCCGACGATCTCCGCGGCGGTGCCGCAACAGGAACATGCGTCGAGCAAGCGGCCAAACGCCAATTGATTGGCGGGATTCTCGTATATGTCGGGGATGCGCAGCTTGGGCTTCCACAGGAAGGCGTGGTCCGCACCTTTGAAGATTTGCCGCTGCTCGGCAACCGAGTGAACGACTGTTTCGAGCGATGACCCGCGATAGGCGACGCCGAACGTGCCCCGCTCGATCTCGCTCACAACTTGAGCGATCCCGCGCCGGATCGATCGGAAGTTCTTCAAGCGCTCATCCCATAGAAACCAGCTCCGATAGGTCGCGCCGGGGTCGTCTCGCCACCGCGATATTAGCCGACGAACTTGCTCGTCACGACCGTCGTTCATCGCGGAACAGTTTTCATCGGTTGTCATCGCCACATCGACCTCTCCTTGCTTCACGACAGGGCGAACCCGGCTAGGGTCCAGATCCACAACTGGCAACGGCCGTGCCGGAGCAACAGCTGCAAGCAGCGAGCCGGAGGGCACCGCTCGCCTTAGGTTAGCCCAGACCAGGAAATGGGCCGCTGCCATATCGCCAGCCTCTCCGTGTTGAAGGCGGCGAACTCATGAAAGTCATTTGTGAGCAAACGGCGTTGACAGCAGCTCAATGCTCTGAAGCCCGCGTTCTGCGAGTTCACGGAGCTTTGCTATCGATGCCTGGAACCGGGGTCAGCGGATTGCCGTCAAGCCCCCACGTCCTCGCTCAAATCCAGCCGGATCGGCGTGGTGCGGTGGTCCTCGGTGCCTTCGAACTTCTTGAGGAACTCCTCGATCGGGACCGCCTGGCTGCGGTCGACCATCGGGTTGGCGCGGGCGGTTTCGACCGCAGTCAGCTCGCCTTCGTTCATGCGGACGTGGAGGTAGGGCACCCAGACGTCGCCGTATTCGGCCTTCTGGTACCACACGTCGAGCACGTCGTAGCTCGCCCAGCGGCCGTCGGGCTCCTGCAAACGCAGGCCCTCACCGATGCGCGGGACGACGAGCACCTTCAGCCGGAAGACCGACTGATGCGTCTCGTTCTGGATTTCGACTTCGATCACGCGCCCGCTTCCATTGTGCCCTGCTGCCCCGCTTTCGAGGCGGGTTTCGGCATTAATGGCAGAGAAGCGTTGACGCAGTTTTAACGATGACGTCACGCCGCCGCGGCGCGGTTCGGCCCCTGGCGCAAGGCCTGTTCGGGATCGCACGCGGCCCGATTGGCGCCATGACGTCACCCCCGCGCCGGTCTGCACGGCGCCGCCGTCATGCCCCGCCCGCAATGGGGACGGCCCGATTCGCGCGCAGACGGACTTGCGGCTCAGGCGCGGGCGCGCAGCGGCGGGACTTCGGGCGCGATGCCGACCCGGCTCTTGTCGACGAAGCAGAGATCGTGCTTGTCTATGACGCGGCCGTCGTGCGCGGTGATGGTGACGGGACCGATCGGCAGCCGGTCGCGCTCGTCCACCAGCACGGGGTTCTCGATCACCTCGCCGCCGTATTTCTGGCCCCACTGGCGCAGCGCCAGCATCGCGGGGAGCAGGTCGAGGCCCTTTTCGGTCAGGCGGTATTCGATCTTGCGACGGTCCTCGGGGCAGGGCTCGCGCCGGAGGATGCCGTGATCGACCAGCTTGGCGAGACGGTTCGAGAGGATGTTGCGCGCGATCCCGAGTTCGCTCAGGAATTCCTCGAAATGGTGCACACCGTTGAAGCTGGCGCGCAGGATCATGAAGCTCCAGCGTTCGCCCATCACTTCCAGCGCCTGCGGCAGACCGCATTCGCACAGGTCTCGCAGCGGTTCGCGCAGTTCGCCCATCGTCATCCTTTTCCCGCCCCGTTCCCTAGCGTCAAACCGACCGGATGACAAAAAGGTTTCACCAAAAAGTTTCGGGTTGCAACTAGAGACCTATCAGAGTAGGTAGCGATTCGCAACCAGTTGCAAAGAGCAACCTTGGTTGCGGCACGGGCAACCCCCGTTGCCTTTCGTGCAAGTCACAAGGATGTTCGTCATGACCCTCTCCCTCCCCGCTCCTGGCCCCCGCCTGGGCAGCATCGGCGCGATCGGCCTCGCACTCACCTGGACCGCGGTCAGCTTCGGCGCCGCCCTCACCCCTGCCCCGGCGATGGCGCAGAACCCCTCGAAGGCCTATTACCGCGCCGAGCTGGCGCAGCCCGCGGCGCAGCCGCGCGCGATCGCCGGCGACCTCGTCTGGGCTTGCAACGGCACCAGCTGCGTCGCCGACAAGGGCACCAGCCGCCCGCTGCGGATCTGCCGCGAAGTCAACCGCAAGTTCGGCGAGGTGGTCAGCTTCACCACCAAGGGCGAGACGCTTCCCGCCGAAGACCTGGAAAAGTGCAACGGCTGAGGCCGCGGCAAAGCCTGTCCCCCACTCTCTCCATCGGTGGGACCACTGCCCTCGGCGCCGTTCGCGCCGGGGGCATTTTTCTATCGCGGCAGCAACCCGCGCGCGACGAGATCGGCGCGCAGTCCCGGCGCGTCCTCGAAACGGTGCGCGTGCCAGCCGCAGGCGCGCGCGCTTTCGACATTGGCCAGATTGTCGTCGATGAACAGCATGGCCGCGGGGGCGTGGCCGAAGCGGCGCGCGGCGAGCGCGAAGATCGCCGGGTCGGGCTTGACCAGCTTCTCCTCGCCCGAGACCACGATGTCATCGAACAGGTCGAAGATCGGCGCGGTGGGGCGGAAGGCGGCCCAGAACTCGGCCCCGAAATTGGTGATCGCGTGGAGCGGCACGCCAGCCTCGTGCAACTCGCGGACGATCTCGAGACTGCCGGGCACCGGTCCGGGAATGGTCTCGTTGAAGCGCGTCGCATAGGCGGTGAGGAAGCGCTCGGCCTGCGGGAATTGCCCGATCCGCTCGGGCAGCATTTCGGCCAGCGGGCGGCCGGCGTCGTGCTGGAAATGCCACTCCTCGGTGATCACCTCGGCGAGCAGATGGTCGAACTCGGCCGCGTCGTCGGTCAGCTTCTCGATCAGCGCGCCAAGGCGCCACTGGTAGAGTACGCGGCCGACATCGAACACCGCCGCTTCGATCACAAGCCCGCCCTCAAACGCGAACGGCCCGCATTCCTCGTGGGAAGCGGGCCGTCGAACACGCCAAACGAATCGCTCAGCCCTGGCGGGCCTTGAAGCGGCGGTTGGTTTTGTTGATGACATAGGTGCGCCCGCGGCGGCGGATCACGCGGCAATCGCGGTGGCGGTCCTTCAGGGACTTGAGGCTGTTGCGAATTTTCATGACTGGTGGAACCTACAAATAGTTACGCGCCGGAAGCGGCTTCCGACGCGTCCAAATCAGGCGGGCCCGTTAGCCAAGTCACCCTCTCCGGTCAAGCGTTTCGCGGCATCTCCGCCAGCTTGCGCTCCCAGGCGAGCGCGTGAGTGACGATGAGCTCGAGATCGTCATACTGCGGGGTCCAGGGCGTGGTCGCGCGGATGCGTGCGGGATCGGAGATCAGCGCCGGCACATCGCCGGCCCGGCGCGGCTCCTGCACGCGCGGGACCTTCGTGCCGGTCGCGCGATCGACGGCATCGAGCACCTCGAGCACCGAGAAACCGCGGCCGTAGCCGACGTTCATGGTCAGGCTCCGCTCGGGCTCGGCGATCAGCGCTTCCAGCGCGTGGACGTGCGCCGCCGCGAGGTCCGAGACGTGGATGTAGTCGCGGATGCCGGTGCCGTCGGGGGTCGGATAATCGTCGCCGAACACGCTGACGTGGGGCCGCTTGCCCGCCACCGCCTCGACCGCGACCTTGATCAGATGCGTCGCGCCCGCGGTCGATTGACCCGCGCGCGCCCACGGATCGGCGCCGCAGACGTTGAAATAGCGCAGCACGCAGTGGTTCATCGCGTGCGCCTTGCTGACATCGGCGAGGATGCGCTCGGTCATCAGCTTGCTCATGCCGTAGGGATTGACCGGCTGGAGCGGATCGTCCTCGGTCAGCGGCTTGATCTCGGGCTCGCCATAGACGGTGGCGGTCGAACTGAAGAGGAAATGCGGCACTCCCGCCTCGACCGCAGACTGGATCAGCGTGCGGCTCCTGGCGGTGTTGTTGTCGTAATATTTGAGCGGGTTGGAAACCGATTCGGGCACCACGATCGAGCCGGCGAAATGCATGACGGCAGCCGTGCCCTGCTCGGCGAAGATCCTCGCCAGCAGAGCGGTGTCGGCGATGTCGCCCTCGTGGAACGCCACCCCCTCGGGCACCGCCCAGCGGAAGCCGGTCGACAGGTCGTCGAGCACCGCCACCGGCCAGCCCGCATCGGCCAGCGCCAGCACCGCATGGCTGCCGATGTAACCGGCGCCTCCGGTGACCAGCACCGGCGCTCGCCCGCCCTCGCTTCTCGCTTCGTTCATGCGCGCGCGCTAGCACGGGCATGCGCGCCGCGTAAGCGGGTGCCTTTCGTCGATTCGCGCGTTGCCATTTCAAGATCTTCGAAGGGGAATTCGTCATGCGCCGCTCCGCTTTCCTGCTCGCCGTCCTCGCCGCCCCGCTGGCGCTCGCCGCCTGCGCCACGCCGCAGGGTCCGATCGAGGTCACCCGCTTCGTCGATCCCGCCGGGGCCGCGCGGCTCGGCCAGGGCAAGGTGTTCGTCGAAAGCGCGCCGGGCTCGATCGACGGGCTCGAGGCCGCGCCGTACAAGGCAGCGGTCGCCGCCGAGCTGACCCGGCTCGGATACCGCGAGAGCGACCGCGCCGGCGCCGGCCAGATCGCGCAGGTCCGCATCGACCGCTTCACGCAAGGCCCCGTCGGGCGCCGCAGCCCGGTGAGCGTGGGCGTCGGCGGCTCCGCCGGCTCATATGGCTCGGGCGTGGGCCTCGGCGTCGGCATCAACCTCGGCGGCGGGCCCCGCCCCACCACCGGCACCCAGCTCGGCGTTACCCTGCGCGACGCGCGGGCCGCCGCCGCCGCGCCGAACTTGTGGGAGGGCCGCGCCGACATCCGCACCACCGACAAGTCCCCCCTTGCGGACCGCAACGCAAACGCCCAAGCGCTCGCCGCCGCGCTGTTCCGGGACTTCCCGGGCCGCAGCGGCGAAACCGTGCAGGTGAGGGCCGAGTGAAGCAGAAAGTGAACGACATCCGGATCGACGCGCAGTTCGACAGCGGCAATATCGAGGTTCTGGAGGTCGAGGGAGCAAGCGCGAAGCTCGCCATCCCACGCGACCACATGAGCGAGTTCAGGCAGTGGTTCCACTTCCGCGTCGCCGGCGCGAAGGGGCGCGAGCTGGTGCTGACTATCACCGGCCTCAACGACAGCGCCTATCCGGGCGGCTGGCCCGATTATGACGCGGTGGTATCCGAGGACCGCGAATATTGGGGCCGCGCTCGCTCCAGCTTCGACAAGGACGCCGAGGGCGGCGCGCTGACGATCCGCTACCGTCCCCGTGGCGACATCGCCTTCTTCGCCTATTTCGCGCCCTATTCGATGGAGCGGCACCACGACCTCATCGCCGAGGCGGCGGGCGCCGAGGGCGTGGACTACCGCTGCCTCGGCACCACGCTCGACGGCCAGCCGCTCGACTGCCTCGAGCTGGGCGAGGGCGACAAGCAGGTGTGGCTCTACGCCCGCCAGCACCCCGGCGAGAGCATGGCCGAATGGTGGATGGAAGGCGCGCTGGAGGTTCTGACCGACCCCGCCGACCCGGTGGCGATGGCCCTGCGCAGGCTATGCCGCTTCCACGTGGTCCCCAATTGCAACCCTGACGGCTCGCGCCGCGGGCACCTGCGCACCAATGCGGTGGGTGCGAACCTCAACCGCGAATGGCACGAGCCGACGCCCGAGAGATCGCCCGAGGTGCTGGCGATCCGCAATGCGATGGACGAGACCGGGGTCGATTTCGCGATGGACGTCCACGGCGACGAGGCGATCCCGGTGGCCTTCCTCGCCGGCTTCGAGGGAATCCCGAGCTGGCAGGACGAGCAGGGCGAAGGCTTCTACCGCTACCAGCGCATCCTCGCCCGCCGCACCCCCGACTTCCAGACCGAGCAGGGCTACACCAGGGCGAAGCACGGCGGCGCCAACCTCTCGATGAGCACCAACCAGGTCGCCGAGCGCTTCGGCGCGGTGGCGATGACGCTCGAGATGCCCTTCAAGGACAATCCCGCCGCCCCGGAGCCGGCGCAGGGCTGGAGCCCCGAGCGGAGCAAGCTGCTGGCGCGCGACTGCCTGGCGGCGCTGCTGGAATGGCTGGGCGAAAGCTGACGAGGCACACCCCCCGGCGCGGCCGAAGGGTGCGCCAGGCCGGTTTCGCACGGCTGCACCGGCGGTCGCGCCTGTGGGGCCGCGCCAGGCTCTGGCCATGATCGGACGCACCCGGTAGGGCGGTGGCCGGCGCGCACTTCGAGATCGCATGTCCCCCATATTGCCGAAGCTTTCGACATGGATCGATGGTATCGACGCCCGCTGGCCGGGCGCGCGGCGGCGCGTCGTCTCGGTGGGCCTGGCGCTGCTGCTCGAGGCGATCCTGCTGGTGGTGCTGCTCTCGCTGGGGGCGGGCGCGGGCCAGGACGGGGCGGTGGACGAGGTCGTCGCCACTTTCGACATCGAGCAGGCCTCGCCCGAGCCTGAACAACAGCAGGTCGAGCCGCAGGCGGCCGCACCGAGGCGGGCGGCTTCCGCTCGACCGGTCCCTCCGGAGGCAGCCGCTTCGCCCAGCCCGCTGTCCAGCCCTCCGGCGGTGGTCTTGCCGCGGCCTGCGACGACTCCCGAGGCGCCCCCCGCGCCTCCGGCGACGACCGCGCCCGCCGCGCCGAAGATCAAGGCGGTCATCCGCTCCGACATGGCGGCCGCTCGTGGGCCCGAGGGCAGCGCAGGCGCGTCCGGCGATTCGCAGCGCATCGCCGGAAGCGGGCCCAACGGCGAGCCGCTCTACGCCGCGCAATGGTACCGCGAGCCTTACCATGACGAGCTCACCGGCTATCTCGACTATGTGAATCCGCCCGCCTGGGCGCTGATCGATTGCCGGACCGAGCCCCAATTCCGCGTCGATGGGTGCGTGCTGGTGGACGAGTGGCCGCAGGGCTCGAACATGGGGCGCGCGGTGCTGGCCGCGGCGTGGCAGTTCAAGGTGCGCCCGCCGCGCGTGGGTGGCCGATCGATGGTCGGCGAATGGGTGCGGATACGGATCGATTACACCGTCACCCGCAAATGACCGGCGACGGCGGCCGTTCGAATCCGCCGAGGGCCGGAGCGGCAGTCTCGACGCCGGCCGCTCGTTTCGGATTATCCGCGCAGCACCTGCGCCGCGACATCCTCGATGCCGCCGGTGACCAGCAGCGGACTGCCGCCGATCATCCCGAACAGCGTCTGCCCGTTCTCCCCGCTGCGCAGCCAGGCGATATTGCTGGCGACGACGAGATAGTCTCCGCCGCGCGACTTCAAGGCGATGAATTTCATGGGAGTGGCTCCCGACGGGGCGGTGTAGAGCGGATAGTGTCTTCGAGTAGTTAAGGGTCGGGTGACAATTTGCCGGCTGCGCCATCCCCCCAACATCCGTCACCCCGGACTTGATCCGGGGCCCAGCTTTTCGAGCGGCGCGCAGGAAGAAGCGGGACCCCGGCTCGGGGGCCGGGGTGACGAGAGATATGCATACTTTACCCGAAACCTCTGGCCGGAGAATGCTTCCCGCGTGATTCGCGAAATACTACGACCCCACCACCCGCTCCAGCACCCGCACCGTCCGCGCATCGCCGTCCAGCTCCACCCGCGCGCCACTGGGCAGGCTGAGCTGGTTGGCGATGTGGCCGGTGTCGAAGCCGGTCACGGCGGGGATGCCCAATGGCGCGAAATAGTGGTCGATGAGCTGGTCGAGGGTGAAGCCCGAATAATCGGGCGCACTCGTGGCGCAACCGGTGCATTGGCCGAAGATAGTGCCCGCGAGCCCCCCCAGCACCCCCGCCAGCTTCAATTGCTGAAACATGCGGTCGACACGGTATTCGGCCTCGTTGACGTCCTCGAGGAACAGCACGGCGCCCTCGAGGTCGGGCAGCCAGCCGGTGCCCATCAGCGTGCTCAAAATGGTGAGGTTGCCGCCGAGCAGGCGGCCGGTGGCTTTGCCGCCGGTAATGGTGCGCGCGGGGCGGCCGGTCTCGGCCTCGATCGCGGCACCGCCGAGCGTGGGGGCGTCGGCGGCGAAGGCGAGGTGCCA
>Ga0307492_10000385_pt1 | contig 18886 bp, 20 predicted proteins | sample SI3LmetaG_FD_202365 | JGI IMG/M metagenome (GOLD analysis project Ga0307492, IMG submission 202365) | Sea-ice brine microbial communities from Beaufort Sea near Barrow, Alaska, United States - SI3L | ecosystem: Environmental > Aquatic > Marine > Coastal | place: USA: Alaska | collected 2017-05-06 | reverse complement strand
AAGGTGTTCAAGACTAAAGCCAATCGCAGCGAGACGTTGAGCTAGTAGCATTTGGCAGCCTTGATCGTCTGGTGTAACGCTAGGGCGACTGACAAGGTCTATGGTTAAATCAAGAGTAGCTGACATTTTATTTTCCAAAATGGGCGGCATAATCCGCTTCTTTGAACCCAAGCTTACAGCTTGAATTATCTGATAAGACGGGACGTTTAATTAGCGTAGGATTGTCTAGCATTAAGGCAATCGCGGTTGTTTGATCGAGTTGTTCTTTACGAGGAGCGTCTAATTTACGCCAAGTTGTACCACGTTTATTTAATAGTGTTTCCCATGATACCGTTTCAAGCCACGATTCGATCGTTGACTGGTCTAAGCCATCTGCACGAAAATCATGAAACTGAAAAACAACGCCATTGTTATCTAACCAACGGCGTGCTTTTCTAACAGTATCGCAATTTTTAATACCGTATAAGATCATGACTTAGATATCGCGAAGTAGCTCATTAATACCGACTTTACCACGTGTTTTGGCATCAACTTGTTTAACAATAACCGCACAATAAAGACTATAAGTGCCACATTTAGAGGGTAAGTTACCTGAAACTACAACTGAACCTGCTGGGATCCGGCCATAAGAAATTTCACCAGTCATACGGTTAAAGATCTTAGTGCTTTGACCAATGTAAACACCCATTGAAATAACCGCACCTTCTTCAACGATGACACCTTCGACCACTTCAGAACGAGCACCGATGAAACAATTATCTTCAATAATGGTGGGGCCAGCTTGTAATGGTTCTAGAACGCCACCAATACCTACACCACCAGAAAGGTGAACATTTTTACCAATTTGAGCGCATGAACCAACGGTTGCCCATGTATCAACCATAGTGCCAGAATCAACATAGGCACCGATATTAACGTATGAAGGCATCAACACAACGCTTGGCGCAATGTAAGAACCACGACGCACATTGGCTGGTGGTACTACGCGGATCCCCGCTTTATTAAAATCTTCTTCATTAAAACTAGCAAATTTAGGTTCAACTTTGTCGTAAAAGTTAGTTTCTCCACCGTCCATAATTCTGTTGTCATTCAAACGAAAAGAGAGTAACACTGCTTTTTTTAACCACTCATTAACGATCCAGTCACCATTTTGTTTCTCTGCAACACGGGCTGTACCGTTATCCAACATGGCTAATGCTTGATCAACGGCATTTTTAACCTTAGCTTCGGCATTGGCGGGTGTAATCTCTGCACGGCGTTCAAACGCTTCTTCAATAATTTGTTGAATATCACTCATTTTAGTTCTCCATTAGGCTTAATAATTTATAAAGTGTGAATTAATTTTACAATACGGTTGGCAGCATCAATGCATTCTTCTATAGGGGCAACTAGCGCCATTCGAATACGATGTGAACCCGGATTGCAATTGTTATTATCTCGAGCTAAAAAACTACCCGGTAATACGGTAACGTTGTGCTCATCAAATAAACGACGAGCAAATTCAGTGTCAGATATTGTTGTTTCTGCCCATAGGTAAAAGCTGGCCTCAGGTAAGGTCACATTCATATGGGGCGACAATATTGCCAGAACAGCATTAAATTTTTCGCGATAAAGTTGACGGTTATTGATGACATGTTGTTCATCATTCCATGCGGCTATTGAGGCTGCTTGGCTAAAAGGAGGCATCGCACATCCATGATAGGTGCGGTAACGTAGAAAGTCTTTTATTACTCGAGCATCACCTGCCACAAAACCAGAACGCAGACCCGGTGAATTAGAACGTTTTGATAGACTGTGGAATACGGCACAGCGGCTTAAATCTGTATAACCTGCTGCTACAGCTGCTTGTAATAAACCGATAGGCGGTTGTGTCTCATCAAAATAGAGTTCGGAATAACATTCATCAGAAGCGATAATAAAGTCGTGTTGATGTGCCAATTCAATTAGTTTGATTAAAGTTGCTTGTTTGATGACAGCGCCGGTCGGATTGCCTGGACTGCATAAATAGATTAGTTGGCAACGTTCCCAAGTATCAGCGCTAACTGAGTCAAAGTCTGGCACAAATTCATTATCGGCAGTGCAATTAAGAAAATAAGGGTGCGCACCTGCTAAAATCGCAGCGCCTTCATAGATTTGATAAAAGGGATTAGGCATGACTATAAGCGGAGTATGTTTGCTGCGGTCGGTGACTGCTTGAGCAAAAGAGAATAGGGCTTCGCGGGTGCCATTAACAGGTAATATTTGGCTAGTAGCATCAATATTACCGTCAAGGTGAAAGCGCTTATCTAGCCAAGTGGCGATAGTTTGACGTAATTCTAAGCTACCGGCAGTGGTTGGATAGTGTGATAGGCCATGTAGATGCTCGATTACCGCCTCGGTGATGAAGCTCGGAGTTGGATGTTTAGGTTCGCCAATCGATAAGGCAATATGAGTCAGACTAGTGGGTGGCGCGCAACCCGCTTTTAGTTGAGCTAGTTTTTCGAATGGATAGGGATGCAAGTGAGCTAGATCTGGATTCATAAGAAGTCACTATTAAATAAAGCAGACTATTATAACGGGTTATAGCTTAGTCGTGGTATAAGGTTCGTCATGAATTCACCGCACTCACCACATAACCGTTTAGCCATTGTTGCCTTATTATTTTCATCAAGCTTATGGGGAGTCATCTGGTATCCCTTACGTTGGTTAGATGAAGCCGGCATGTCTGCGGTGTGGAGTTCCTTAGTGATGTACCTTGTTGCTGCTGCTTTAGTGCTGCCTTTTCTATTTAAAAAAAATATTTTTAAGGCAAATGATAGTATTGATTTATTGTTTTTGGCTATCGCGGCAGGCATTACCAATATTGCCTTTCTGGTGGCCTTGACTGAGGGTGAAGTAATGCGTGTTATGTTACTGTTTTATTTATCGCCCATATGGTCAGTTTTACTCAGTCGCTGGTGGTTAAAAGAACATTTGTCTAAATCCGCCATTGCCATGTTGAGTATAGCCATGGCAGGATCATTAGTTATGTTATGGGATGCCAGCATAGGTTGGCCTTGGCCACATGGTTTAGCTGACTGGTTAGCATTGATGGCTGGCATTACCTTTTCAATAAATAATGTGTTGTCTAGGAAATTAGCAGATGTATCAATGGCGGCTAAAACCGGCGTTATTTGGTGGGGTGTTGTTTTAGCTTCGATACTGGTACTTGTTTGGCAGCAAACACCTGTGCCAGATGTAACAATGAATGTGTGGATCGTTGCAGGCCTCGTTGGTTTGATAGGAATTGTTGTAATGACAGTGACTGTCTTGTACGGCATAGCGCGAATGCCAATCTATCATTCATCAGTGATCATGTTATTCGAGCTGGTGGTTGCTGCTATTGCTGCTTGGGCACTGACTAATGAGGTGATGTCATCACATGAATGGTTGGGTGGTAGTCTGATAATGCTGGCAGCCTATGGTGTTGCTAAATCAGAAGCTTAGACCCACGCAATAATTATCATTTTTATTCCGTGGGAGAGTAATTAAGATCAGGGGGTAGTGAGACTGCACTGTTCATAATTACTGTCTATCAAAATTATAATGTAATATTATTACTTGTGTTAATACCATGTAAAGAATTTAGAGAATATATTTATGATTAAATCAATTGCGCATGCTAGTTTTTTAGTGGCAGATGTTCCTCGTGCCCTAGAATTTTATTGCGGCGTATTAGAGATCCATTTAAATGAACATCGGCCTGATTTTCCCTTTGATGGTGCTTGGTTAGATCTTGATGCGGCAGGTCAACAATTACATCTGATGCAATTACCCAATCCTGATTCAATGGACGGGCGACCTGAACATGGTGGTAAAGATAAACATATTGCATTGGTGGTTGATGATTTAGAGGCATTAGAAGCAAGATTAGAAGCAGCGGGCGTGATATTTTCTCGAAGTATGTCAGGCCGTGCCGCTTTCTTTTGCCGAGATCCCGATGGTAATGCTCTAGAATTTGCTGCGGACTTTACGCCTAAAAAATAGTGGTGTTTTACTGATATTTGATGGATAAAAAGACTTAGGATTTATTCCCTGTACCTGTGGATAACTCTGTGGTTAACTTAAAATGAAATGACTAAGTGATTAATTTTCACCAATATTAACTGATCTATCTAGAAGGTAGAGGGGAAGTATAAAGGTTAATTTAAACAATTAGTTATATAGTTGTTTATATGAGATAATATTGTTGTGGTATGTCTTAATAAGACTTAGTTATTTCAAATGCCAAAGTGTATAACTTAGCAAGTACTTAATGTTTAGCGACCTCTTTATCTTTATTGATGCTGACTAATTTGTATCTTTCTCAATCAGCCTATTAAGACGGACAGAATGAGAGTGCTGATGGTTTAAAAAGTTTCATTGTTATCTCTAATTATTAACAGCCAGCTAAGATTGAATAGATAAATAATGACCAAAAGAGATACATCGACTAAGGCAGAGAGTTTTTTTGTATTGTAAGTTCACATTGATGATTTTTGGCATGTATTTGACCATCAATTGATATTGAATAAAGACTGTTTTGAACTGTAAAACATACTATCAATGACTTACAGACTTACTCACATTATCTGTGGATAACTCTGTGAGTAACTTATGTGAAAATCGCTAAGTCATTATTTTGTAACACTCTACCTCAAATTGGTCAAAAAGTAACCAGCAAGGTTATACTGTTCTAAATCAGTTGCTTACATGTCTTGATAACACATTCAATGACTTAGCAATGATACTTGTTACAGTTATTTGATATTTTCGCTAACTAGTGCATAACTTAATTTATCCCGAGAGCAGATTATAAGAATTATTGCCTAGCTAATGCTGGAGATTGACGGTCGTCATGGTCCTGATCTTCCTTGTCTGTTGCTGTTTGGCGATGTGTCTCCAGATCTTTGAAATTAAATAATGTATTGTCAGCCAGTTGTGAAGGTGAAATATTTTGTAAACTTCGAAAAATATTTTCCAAACGACCAGGTTGTTGTTTTTCCCAACCTTGAAGCATGTCTTTTATTACTTGTCGTTGTAAGTTTTGTTGCGCTCCACATAAATTACAAGGAATGATCGGAAAGTTTTTGTGGTTAGAATAGCGAAGAATATCTGACTCTTTGCAGTATGCCAGTGGCCTAATCAAAATATTTGTCTTGTCATCACTTAATAATTTAGGTGGCATGGCTTTAAGTTTGCTGCCATAAAACATATTAAGAAAGGCCGTTTCAATAATGTCATCTCGATGATGACCGAGCGCGATTTTAGTGATGCCATTTTGACGAGCATAACCATAAAGTGAACCACGGCGAAGACGAGAGCAGATCCCGCAGGTTGTTTTACCTTCGGGTACGATTTCTTTAACAATACTGTAAGTATCTTTTTCAATAATATGAAAAGGTACATCCATCTCCGTTAGATATTCAGGCAAGATATGTTCAGGAAATCCCGGTTGTTTTTGGTCTAGATTAACAGCAATAATCTCAAATTGAATAGGGGCATGTTTTTGTAGATTCAGTAAAATGTCGAGCATAGTGTAACTATCTTTTCCCCCAGACAGACAGACCATGACTTTGTCACCATCTTGAATCATGTCGTAATCAGCAATCGCTTGACCGACATTACGACGTAGACGTTTGTGTAACTTATTAATTTCGAGTGTTTGTCTTGCTGTTGCAGAGGCTGCTGACATTTAAATTAGACCTGAAAAGGGTTGTACTGTAACTAAGGTGTTAGCGGCCGCACCATCGCATTGTTCATCAAGTAGTATGAAACAGTTGGCGGTACTCATTGAATGTAAGATACCTGAACCTTGGCCGCCGGTTGTTTTTACTTTTGTGATGCCGTCATCATCTTTAAATAAAATGGCACGTTGGTATTCGAAACGACCAGGTCGTTTACGTATAGCATCGATACAGCTTACTTGAAATGTAATTGCATTAGGTTCTGTTTCTCCCATTAATTTTCGAAGGGCAGGTGTCACAAACTGATAGAACGTCACCATCACAGAAACAGGATTACCAGGTAGGCCAAAAAATAAGGCATTATTGATTTGACCAAAAGCAAGGGGACGGCCAGGCCGCATCGCAATTTTCCAGAAATCGACTTTACCTAGTTCTGCTAACATTTCTTTTACATAGTCGGCATCACCGACGGAGACACCACCTGAAGTGATAATAACATCAGCTTGCTGAGCGGCTTGTAGTAAAGTATGGCGCAGTTGCTCTTTTTGATCAGGTACAACACCCATATCGAGCACATCGACATCGAGACGTTTTAACATACCATAAAGGGTATAACGATTACTGTCATAGATTTGGCCTGTTATTAACGGTTCTCCAATGGACTTAAGTTCATCTCCCGTTGAAAAAAAGGCAACACGTAGTTTACGGCTGACATTCACTTCAGCAATACCAAGTGATGCCATTAGGCCAAGATCAGCGGGAATAATACGGCGGCCGGCTCGAAGAACAACATCGCCCGTTTTTAAATCTTCGCCTATATAACGGACGTGATTACCTTTTGGGTGTTTGCCATGAATAGTGATCGTATTATCAGTAGCTGCTACTTGCTCTTGCATTACAATAGTATCGCATTGGTCAGGTACCACGGCGCCAGTCATGATTCGAATACATTCACCCTGATTAACTGTCGCTTGAAAGGGTTGACCTGCAAAGGCAACTCCAACTTGTTTAAGGCTAAAGGAATCATCCAGCATGTCTGAACTTCTAATCGCATAACCATCCATTGCTGAGTTGTTATGAGCCGGCACATTAAGGGGGGAGATAATATCTTCATGTAAAATGCGATCTAAAGTATCGCGAATTGCACAGCGCTGCCAAGCTCTTAATGGTGAAATTAAAGAAGCTATGCGTTGTCTAGCAGCATCAATACTCAGTCTGTTTTTATCTTCTGGATCAGCACAGCTGGCTTGTGGAATAAATTCTGACATGGCGTTAGTGAGTCCAACTGTTAATAAAATGTAGTAAATAATCCGCGATGGTAGCGATATTGTTGATATCAAGTTGTTCGATATCACGTTCAAGATCAAGAGGCAGATCACTTGCGATGGCAATGATATTTTGGTCTATTGGATAGAGCAAAGGCTTTTCTAAACTAGAGCGGTGTAGTTCAATTTTGGAAATAGCCTCATGTTTGAAACCTTCCACTAAAATGAGGTCAAGTTTAGAACAATCAAGCCTAGGAATAAGGGTGGATAAACTAGCTTCGATTTTAGCCACCGAGGGCACTTCCATCAACGCCATTAACCGGCTAGATGATACCAATACTTGTTGAGCGCCCGCTTGGCGAATTTGATAGCTATCTTTACCAGGTATATCAATATCAAAATTATGATGTGCGTGTTTGATTACGGCAACCCTTATCCCTTTAGTCTTTAGTGCTGGAATTAATTGGCGTAATAAGGTTGTTTTTCCTGTACCACTGAAGGCGGCAAAACCAATTAGAGGAATGGGAGACAATACTGGTGGCAGATGGGTGACTAAATCTTCAGGATGGTTAACATTGAGAAAGGTATCCGCTTGATCGGAAAAATCAACGACTGCCATAGTATGACTTGATAACCAGGCATCAATTTTACGACCACCTTGTTGAAGATAGTTTTGCAGATCTGTTTTCAGTCGGCATGGAATAAGGCAAAATACTGGCTGTAAGCGGTTACCATCATGTGCAACGGCAATATCTGCTTGCTGCATTAATAATGTCTCCATCATTCTTTGACGTAATTGCGCTGATATATGAGGTGAATCACAGGGAGCCGTTAAAATATAGTCAGTATCGATTGCTTGCATAGCGCTAAGCATGCCGGCTAGTGGCCCGCAAAAATCATCTAAACTGTCATTTATGACTGGAAATTTATAAGCCGCATACTGTTCAATATTTCGATTAGCATTGATAATTAACTTATCTACTTGCGGTTTTAAAGAGGCGATGACGTGTGCTATCAGTGGTTTATGATTGAATAAAATTAGTCCTTTATCTTCACCACCCATGCGGCGAGCTTGTCCACCTGCCAAAATGACACCGGTAATCGAGGGTATAGAGGATGTATTCATAATGATTCGCTGTTATTGTCGAAGGTAAAATATAAAAAATTAAGGGATAAACCCATGAATAAACAAAAGATATATTGGATCTTAGGACTTATTATACTGTTAAATGCACCACTAGTATGTTCTGATACATTGAATATTGTGGTGGAAGGTTTATTTAGTGATAAAGCGGTGCTGAAAATAAATGAAAAGCAGCGTTTATTAAAAGTCGGTACTGTGAGTCCAGAAGGAGTGAAACTTATTTCTGCCAATAGTGTGAGCGCAATTATTGAAGTAGATGGGCTTCAAAAAAAACACTTATTGGGATCACAAGTGGGGGGGTATTATGGGCCTGCCGCACAGCAGCCAGTTGTCAGTATATGGCCTGTTAATGGTATGTATCTGACTACCGGTAGTGTTAATGGATATACTGTTGATTTTTTAGTGGATACAGGCGCATCAGCTATTGCCCTCAATGCTGCAACAGCCAATCGACTCGGTATTGCTTATCTTGAGGCTCCAGCCGCTATGGTTAAAACAGCATCAGGAATAACAAAGGCCTACCCAGTAAATTTAGATCTGGTTCAATTAGGTGATATTAAACTACATAATATTGAGGCTTTAGTGCTTGATGGTCCGCAACCTGAACGTGCCTTGTTAGGCATGACATTTTTGGGACAATTAGAAATCAAACAAACAGAGCAGCGTATGGATTTGAAGAAAAAATATTAGACATTGAAAGATTAAATAAAAAAAGCCCCTGTTAACAATTGCTAACAGGGGCTTTTAAGCTTATGCGATATCGACTTTAATCAAAACCATTAGTAATGAGTGCATAGGCCGAATGATTATGGATAGATTCAAAATTTTCAGACTCTACAATGTAAGCATTAATACGTTTGTCATCACTTAAGCGAGCCGCAATATCACGTACAATATCTTCAACAAATTTCGGATTGTCGTAGGCTTTTTCAGTGACATACTTTTCATCTGGACGTTTAAGAAGACCAAATATTTCACATGATGCTTCTTGCTCAACCACATCAATTAAATCTTCAATCCATACAAAGCTATCAACACGAACGGTTAGAGTAACGTGTGAACGTTGATTATGCGCACCGTAGTCAGAGATGTTTTTTGAACAGGGGCAAAGGCTTGTAACGGGAACGATGACTTTGACCGTCATCATCGTTTCATCACCGGTAATTTCACCGATAAAGCTGACTTGATAATCCATCAAACTTTTTACTTTGCTGATTGGTGCTTCTTTATTAACAAAATAAGGAAAATCCATCTCAATGTAACCAGATTCAGCTTGTAAACGTTCCGTCATTTCAGCAAGCATTTCACGGAAAGATTTAACAGTGATTTCACGCTCGTGTTGATTTAAAATCTCAACAAACCGTGACATATGTGTACCTTTAAATTGATGAGGTAAGTTCACATACATATTAAAATTAGCGATAGTGTTTTGTTCGCCTGTCGAACGATCGCTTACTTTGATTGGATGTTGAATGTCCTTTATGCCCACTTTATCAATGGCAATCTGGCGTTTATCGGCGATATTTTGAACATCTTCGATTTCATCGCAGCAATCTGGTTTTTTATCAGTAGTCATTCTTTAGTTAGTCCTCACTGTAATGTACACAGGCGCGATCAGTTTCCCAAAGGGTCACACCGGAAATTTTAGCTGAGTCAATATTTAAGGTTCGGCTCAGGCTTTGATAAAAATATTGGGCAATATTTTCTGCTGTAGGGTTAACGGTATCAAAAGGTGGGATATCATTAAGATAACGGTGATCTAGTGTTTTGGCGAGTTCACGAGTCGCAACTTTTATCGTTTTAAAATCCATTCCCATGCCATGACCATTCAAAGTGGTCGCAGTCACTTCAACTTCTAACTTCCAGTTGTGACCATGCATTCGACTGCAATCACCAGGGTAATCGCGTAAGGTGTGGGCTGATGCAAAATCTGCCAATATTTTTAGGGTATATGTTGGTGTAATCATAGTTGACTATTATACTCGGGAATTAGGATGACGGACAGAGGATTATGCTGAAAAGATATTATTGACAGTATTAATAATGCCTTTTGCATCTAATCCACAGTCACTTAACATTTGTTTATGTTCGCCGTGATCGATGAATTTATCTGGTAGTCCCATGATCTTAATGGGGGTCGTATTACCGATGGCTATTAGGTATTCTACGACGCCACTGCCTGCACCACCAATACATGTATTTTCTTCAATAGTGATAATTAAATCATGTGTATTGGCCATTGCCTCAATCATTTTATGATCCAATGGTTTGACAAAGCGCATATTGATTATTGTTGCATTGAGGTTTTCTGCCGCATCAAGCGCCGGTTGAACCATACTGCCAAAAGCAAAAATGACGACTTTTTCACCTTGTCTTTTTAATTCGGCTTTACCAATTTCGATAGTATTCAGTGCGGGTGATATGACACTGCCATTTCCAGGCCCCCTAGGATAACGTACTGCACTTGGACCATTAAATTTATAACCAGTCGTTAACATTTGACGGCATTCATTTTCATCGGCAGCGGCCATAACCACCATATTAGGAATGCAACGCAGATAACTTAAATCGAAGCTGCCTGCATGGGTTGCACCATCTGCGCCCACTAATCCACCACGGTCAATAGCAAATAAAACGGGTAAGTTTTGCAAGGCAACATCATGTATCAATTGATCGTATGCGCGTTGTAAGAATGTTGAATAAATAGCGACCACTGGTTTTTTACCTTCGCAAGCAATACCGGCAGCTAAAGTGACAGCATGTTGCTCAGCGATGCCGACATCAAAATAACGGTCGGGATAAAGCGCAGCAAATTCATTTAAACCTGAACCATCACTCATAGCCGGTGTAATGCCAATTAAATCGTCTGATTCTCGCGCCATATCACAAAGCCACTGACTAAAAACCTGGGTATAGCTAAGGCCAGGCGGCTTACTGCCCGCAGGACTCACGCCATGATATTTACCTGGATGTTGTTCGGCGGGCTCATAACCCTTACCCTTTTTTGTGACGATGTGCAGAAATTGTGGACCTTTACGTTCGCGTAAATTCCCTAAGGTTGTCATTAAAGTATCAAGATCATGGCCATCAATAGGACCAATATAGTTAAAGCCCATTTCTTCAAATAAGGTGCCTGGGATCACCATGCCTTTGACATGCTCTTCAGCTCGTCGAGCAAATTCCCATGCTGAAGGGATCTTTTCAAGCATTTTTTTACTGCCTTCGCGGGCAGAAGTGTAAAAATTGCCTGATAACAACCGTGCAAGATAATTTGACATGCCGCCAACATTCTTAGAAATAGACATTTCGTTATCATTGAGAATAACTAACAAATTGGCACTTAAATCACCGGCATGCGCTAACGCTTCATATGCTTGACCTGCGGTGAGTGCACCATCGCCAATGATAGCTACGGCACGGCGAGAGTCACCATTAGCTTGAGCAGCAATCGCCATACCTAATGCGGCGCTTATCGATGTGCTGGAGTGACCGACACCAAAATGGTCATAATGACTTTCACTGCGTTTAGGAAAACCGGATAATCCGCCTGCTTGGCGCATGGTATGCATTTTATCGCGTCGGCCAGTTAGAATTTTGTGTACGTAACTTTGGTGACCAACATCCCAGACAAAACGGTCTTCAGGGGTGTTAAATACATAATGTAACGCTAAGGTTAGTTCAATCACGCCCAAGTTAGATGAGATATGTCCGCCCGTTTGTTGCACGCTATTCACTATTAGCGCCCTAATTTCTTCGGCAAGTTGTGGCAACTGTTGTTTATCTAACTTGCGTAAGTCAGCAGGGCTATCAATCTTAGATAGTAAGGAATCGATATGTGTCGTCATGTTAATGTGACCGTTGCACTACAAAGCCAGCTAATGCAGCAAGCACTTGAGTATTGAAGGGTAAATCATCGAGTTCAGCTAAAGCCTGATCTATCAAGTCGATCGCTTTTTTTTGTGCTGATGCTAGGCCCGCTAGCGCAGGATAAGTGGGTTTGTTGAGTGCAATATCAGCACCTTGTTTTTTACCTAAGGTGTGAGTGTCAGCTGTGACATCAAGCACATCATCTTGCACTTGAAAAGCTAAACCGATGCAATAAGCATAGGTATCGAGTTTAGCTAGTACATGGCTGTCTACTTGGTCTGAAGCTAAGGCACCTAAACGAACACTTGCACGAATCAATGCACCGGTTTTAAGCTCGTGCATGGCCTGAAGTTTATCAAGTGTCAGTGTCTTCCCAACAGACTCAAGATCTATAGCTTGGCCACCGGCCATACCTAAAACCCCCGATTGTTGAGCCAGTGTTTTGACCATCTGAGATTGTTGAGTTGGCGTTAAAACGTTGTCACACAGTGTTTCAAAGGCCAATGATTGTAAGGCATCACCCACTAACAATGCCGTGGCATCATCATATTTTTTATGACAGGTCGGTTGACCTCGACGTAAGTCATCATTGTCCATGATCGGCATATCATCGTGAACTAAGGAATAGGCATGGATCATTTCTACGGCAGCGGCGGGGGAATCAAGCAGCTCTAACGCAACATCTAATGCCTCACCGGTCGCATAAACTAATAAAGCGCGTAAACGCTTTCCTCCGTTTAAAGTCGAATAATGCATCGCTTCAATCAATTTAGGTGACGTGGATTGACTCGTAGTAAGTTTATCAGGAAGTCGAACAGTGAGTGCCTGTTCGATGCGCATTTGTCGCTGTTTTCGCCAATTAGAAAGTATAAAAGTATCGGTCACGATTCAGAAATATTACTATCAAAATCGACTAACTTAGATTGACCAGACTGCTGCATCAACATTTGTACTTTTTGTTCAGCAGCTTGCAGGGCATCTTGACAGTCACGAGTAAGTAAGACGCCACTCTCGTATAGCTTAAGTGATTCTTCAAGACTAATATCACCTTGTTCAAGCCGATTAACCAGTGATTCTAGCTCAGTTACCGAAGCTTCATAATCCAGTTTTTTTCGTCTTATGGCCATACCTGTCCCTATAGAAAATTTAATCAGCAGTTATTATATGTTAAAGCAGGTTTTATTGCCTGCTGGATTGTTTCGTCGCTAGCCGTTACGCTATTGACTTATTATCGGATAAATGATCTCAACTAACTTACACATACAAATTTAGGACTATGCAAAAAATAATTCGCGGTTTTTATAATTTACCTTCATCAACCAATGAACCGCTTGCTGGTTGTGTGGCTACTATTGGCAATTTTGACGGGGTACATCTCGGTCATCAAGCAGTATTAAATCAGCTTGCTATGAAAGGGAGTGCGTTGGGATTACCTGTTGTTGTTATTACCTTTGAACCCCAGCCGAATGAATTTTTTTCTGCTGAACATGCGCCCGCTCGGTTGAGTCGTTTCCGGGAAAAAATTGAAGCCTTACGCTGCTATGCTATTCAAAAAGTTTGTGTATTGCGTTTTAATCATAAAGTAGCGCAAATGACTGCCCATGATTTTATTCAGCAGTTGTTGATTACCGGCTTGAATGTTCGATATTTGGTGGTGGGCGATGACTTTAAATTTGGTGAAAATCGCCAGGGAGATTTTGCTTTACTGCAACAAGTAGGTAAAGAGCAGGGGTTTCAGGTGGTCAATATGCATACTTTTGCTATTGATAATAAGCGAGTTAGTAGCACTAGAATTAGACTTGCCTTGAAGGCAGGGGATTTAGTACAGGCAGAAAAACTGCTAGGCCGTCCTTATCGTATGAGTGGTCGAGTGGCACACGGTGATAAACGAGGCCGCACCATGGGTTTCCCCACTGCAAATATCCATCTTCATCGGCGTAAAGTGCCCTTAAGTGGTGTCTATGCAGTGCAATTATTTGGTATTGAAGGTGAGCCTATTAAAGGTGTTGCCAATGTGGGTATTCGCCCGACAGTAGGGGGAGGACGTGCCTTGTTAGAGGTTCATCTTTTTGATTTTAATCGAGATATCTATGGCGAACATGTACAAGTGCACTTCTTACAAAAAATACGTGATGAACAAAAGTTCGAGAGTTTGAATTTATTGATGGCTCAAATTGATCTAGATTGCCAGCAGGCTAAGCGATATTTTGCTGAGCGGTCTGTCGTGTGAGGGAAGCATTAGTATTCTTGTTGGTGCGATTCTTGATAAGATGTGCACTATAAAAAAACAGATTAAGCAGGCAATAACACAATGAAGATCTTAATTAGTAATGATGATGGTTATATGGCTCAAGGTATTCGTGCCTTGGCGGATGCTATGTCAAGTCTTGGCGATATCACTGTTGTTGCCCCAGATCGTAATCGCAGTGGCGCGAGTAATTCTTTAACCTTGGAAAACCCCTTAAGAGTCAGTCGGCTAGAAAATGGAGTTTATCGAATTGAAGGAACACCAACAGATTGTGTTCATTTAGCGGTTACAGGTTTATTGGATGAAGAGCCCGATATGGTGGTATCAGGCATCAATGCTGGTGCAAACTTGGGCGACGACGTGCTGTATTCTGGTACTGTAGCAGCCGCAATGGAGGGCCGTTTTTTAGGCTTACCAGCAATTGCGATTTCCCTTAATGGTCATACTGCAACCCACTATGAAACCGCGGCTTGGGCTGCAAAAAAAATCGTAATGCATCTAAAAAAATCATCACTTCCAGCTGATACCATTTTGAATGTTAATGTACCTGACTTACCGATTGATCAGATTATCGGTTTTGAGAGTACGCGACTAGGTCATCGTCATAAAGCTGAACCCGTAATCAAAGAGTTTGATCCTCGCGGACGTGCGATGTATTGGATTGGCCCCGCTGGCGAAGAACAAGATGCAGGACCGGGCACTGATTTTGATGCGATTCGTCGTGGAGCGGTGTCTGTCACACCATTACAAATCGATTTAACAAGTTACAGTGCCATTGATGGTGTTGCTAAGTGGTTGCAAGGTGTTGTCATATGAGTGATGCATACCAAGGTATTGGTATGACATCGCAGCGGACACGAGATCGCTTAGTTGTGCGATTAAAGGAACAAGGTATTCGTAATATTGATGTTTTGGCGGTGATAAAGTCTTTGCCACGTCATTTGTTTGTCGATGAAGCCTTGGCAAGTCGTGCTTATGAAGATACCGCTTTGCCAATAGGTCATGGTCAAACGATTTCCCAACCTTTTATTGTTGCTCGAATGACGGAAATTTTACTCGAAGGTTTGCCCAAGAAAAAAGTATTGGAAGTAGGCACGGGATCCGGATATCAAACAGCTGTTTTATCTCGGCTGATTGAGCGAGTATTGAGTGTTGAGCGTATTTCACCCTTACAAAATCGAGCCCGCGAACGTTTTTATGATCTAAAATTAAATAATATTCGTTTAAAACACAGTGACGGTAGCTGGGGTTGGCAAGAAAATGCTCCTTACGATGGAATTATTGTAACCTGCGCGCCAGAACAAGTGCCTGAAAGTTTATTGAAACAGTTAGCTCCTGGTGGTCGTTTAGTCATCCCGGTAGGCGGCGCTATAGGTCAATCATTAAGAGTGATAGATCGCAATGGGCAGGTTTTTGAAGAAACAATACTCGACGATGTTAGTTTTGTGCCGTTGTTGAGCGGCGAAATCTAATGGGATTATTTTCAAAACTGTATTTTCATGTCATGCAATGGTCACGACATAAGTATGCCAGTTATTGGTTGGCCTTAGTCAGTTTTACTGAATCCTCCTGCTTTTTAATACCGCCCGATGTTATGTTAGCGCCAATGACATTAGCTAAGCCAGAAAAAGCATGGTTTTATGCTGGCCTCACCACAGTTACTTCTGTACTGGGGGGGGTGTTAGGTTATATTATTGGTATCACCGCATTTCAAATGATTGAGCCGTGGTTAGTCTCTTTGGATTATATAGAGGCTTATCATCTTGCAGAGCAATGGTTTGTAAAATGGGGTTTTTGGGCAATATTATTAGCAGGCTTCACCCCCATTCCTTATAAAATATTTACTATTGCTTCTGGAGCAGCTGCAATGGCCTTAGTTCCTTTTATTATTGGGTCAGCTATTGGTCGTGGCATGCGTTTTTTCTTAGTGGCAGGTTTAATGCGATGGGGTGGTGCAGGCTTAGAAGCAAAGCTACATCTTTGGGTTGATCGTATCGGCTGGGCAACCGTTATATTGCTATTGACAGGTTATTTGATTTTCGCATAGTGATGAGAGTAATTCTGATCTTACTGTTATTATCGCTAACTGCCTGTGGTGGTAGTCAAGCAGTTGTTCCAGTAGGTAGTTATAGTAACAATTCAAACATTTCGTCTAAAAGTGTCAAGGCTAGTTCAAGCTCAGTTTATAAAGTGAGAAAGGGTGATACCCTATATTCGATTAGTTTTCGCTATGGTGAGGATTACAAAAGACTGGCCAAAATGAACAATATTCGTTCGCCTTATAATATATATGTCGGCCAAAAAATATATTTTAAACAACTTAAAAAGACGGCAAGCCGTACAAAAAAAATTACCAAACAAAAAGTAGTTACTAAAAAACCAACCGCCACAAAATCAGTTACTAAAAAGAAAACAACATCAACTAGTTCTTCTAATAAGCGTCTCTCATGGCGCTGGCCTACAAAGGGTAAAGTAATCTCAACCTATTCCATCTCATCTACAGGTAGGAAGGGGATAGATATAGCAGGCCGATCTGGGCAGCAAGTGCTTGCCGCCGCATCTGGCAAGGTTGTGTATAGCGGAAATGGCCTTGCAAGATATGGTAATTTATTGATCATTAAACACAATGATGTTTATTTGAGTGCATATGCACATAATAAAACGTTGCTTGTTAAAGAGGGGGAATATGTGAAGGTAGGGCAGAAAATTGCTAAGCTGGGTCGCAGTGGCACTCAAAGGGATCAGTTACATTTTGAAATTAGACGTAATGGTAAACCAGTCGATCCCTTACGTTTTTTACCTAAACAATAATTAATATGGCGAATACGCTACAATAATCAGCCTCAGGCTATCTAGTGTAGATTAGCTCAGTTATTTGCAAGAGGATTTACCGTTGGAACTAGGCGCAACCATGCAGCGAATTAAAGAACTCCGAGGTCGTAGTGACGAGCTTAGGGGGTATCTTTAACTATGATGTAAAAGCGGAACAGTTAGTTGAAGTTACTCGCGAACTGGAGTCCCCCTCAGTATGGGATAATCCTGAACGAGCTCAATCCCTAGGCAAGCAGCGGGCCAGTTTAGAGCGGATAGTCACTACCTTGGCCAGTCATCACACCACACTTGATGATGCAAAAGAATTACTTGAAATGGTAGTAGAAGAACAAGATCAAGATACTTTTGATGTTGTTCAGCAAGATTTAGCTATACTTGAAACAGCCTTGGAAAAACTTGAATTTCAGCGGATGTTTTCTGGGAAAATGGATATCAATAATGCCTATTTAGATATTCAATCAGGTTCAGGTGGTACGGAAGCACAAGATTGGGCTGATATGATTTTGCGCATGTATCTTCGCTGGGGTGAAGCTCAAAGCTTTAAAGTTGAGCTGGTAGAAGCCTCTTCAGGTGAAGTGGCCGGTATCAAAAGTGCCACGATTCGTTTTGAAGGGGAATATGCTTTTGGTTTGCTTCGGACTGAAACAGGGGTACATCGTCTGGTGCGCAAATCACCCTTCGATTCTGGTGCGCGTCGCCATACTTCCTTTGCTTCAGTATTTGTTTATCCTGAAGTAGATGAAAACATTGAAATCGACATTAATAAAGCAGATTTAAGAGTGGATACCTACCGTGCTAGTGGTGCTGGTGGTCAACATGTTAATAAAACTGATTCAGCGGTACGAATTACCCATATTCCGACTAATACAGTTGTGCAATGTCAAAATCAACGTTCTCAGCATCAAAATAGAGACACAGCAATGAATTTGTTGCGAGCCAAGCTTTACGAATTAGAATTGTACAAACAAAATGAAGAAAAACAATCAGCTGAAGATGCTAAATCTGATATAGGTTGGGGCAGCCAAATTCGTTCCTATGTCCTAGACCAATCGCGGATTAAAGATTTACGTACCAATGTTGAAACGGGCAATACGCAAGCTGTTTTAGATGGTGATTTAGACCTATTTATAAAAGCATCCCTAAAATCGGGATTGTAAAAGAGACCAAAGATGACAAACGAAATTGAACAAGATGAAAACCGACTAATTGCACTGCGTCGTGAAAAATTAGCGGAGTTACGTCAACAAGGAAACCCTTTTCCTAATGATTTTCGTCGTAATGTAGTTAATGCAGAACTCGCAGCAGAGTATGAAAATACCACAGCTGAACAATTAACTGAAATACCACGTCGCGTAAAAATTGCCGGTCGTTTGATGACTAAACGTGTCATGGGCAAAGCTAGCTTTGCCAATATTCGTGATATGTCGGGCGACATACAACTATATGTTAAACGTGATAATTTAGTGGAAGGTATTTATGCTGAATTCAAGCGTTGGGACTTAGGCGATATTATTGCAGCAGAAGGGGTTATGTTTCGTACTCAAAAGGGCGAATTATCGGTGCTGGTGGATGATATCCGCCTATTAACAAAGTCACTGCGGCCCTTACCTGAAAAATTCCATGGTTTGTCTGATCAAGAAACGCGTTATCGTCAGCGTTATGTTGACTTGATTATGAACCAAGCCAGCCGTGAAACATTTATTATACGTACACGTATTATCGACGGAATTCGCCGATTTTTGATGGCAAAAGATTATCTAGAAGTAGAAACACCGATGATGCAGGCAATACCGGGGGGCGCCACAGCAAGACCCTTTACGACTTTTCATAATGCCTTGGATATGGA
>Ga0307492_10000384_pt1 | contig 18898 bp, 13 predicted proteins | sample SI3LmetaG_FD_202365 | JGI IMG/M metagenome (GOLD analysis project Ga0307492, IMG submission 202365) | Sea-ice brine microbial communities from Beaufort Sea near Barrow, Alaska, United States - SI3L | ecosystem: Environmental > Aquatic > Marine > Coastal | place: USA: Alaska | collected 2017-05-06 | reverse complement strand
ATCCCGATGCGTTATTTGAAAAAGTTGTTACCAAAAAAGAATTAGAAAAAAACACCTTAAAGGTTCGCGTATCTGATGACTTATCGCTCGATTTTGTAAACGAAATTCTATTCGAATACAATTTTAATCGTGTAGATTTTGTCACTGAACCTGGTGAGTTTTCTGTTCGTGGTGGAATTATAGATGTCTTTTCTTTTTCTAATAACGATCCTTATAGAATTGAGTTTTTTGGAGATGAAATAGACAGCATTAGAACTTTTGATGTAGAAACGCAACTCTCAAAAGAAAAGCTTAACAAGGTGAGTATTATGCCTAATGTAGAAAACAAATCTTTGCAAGAAAACAGAGAGAGCTTTCTAAAATACATCTCTTCTAATACTGTTGTTTTTAGTCAGAATATTGATTTATTAGTTGGCAAACTTGATAAGTTCTTTATAAAAGCAACGGAAGCTTTTAGTGATTTATCTAAAGAAATAAATCATTCTAAACCTTCTGAGTTATTCTGCGATGGTGCGTTTATAAATCAGCAATTACAAGATTTCACGCTGGTTTCCATTAATCAACCAGAAAAGATCCATACCACAACAAATATTACCTATAAAATTCAACCTCAACCTTCTTTTAATAAACAGTTTGACCTTTTAATTAAGAACCTAAACAATTATTCTAAGCAAGGGTATTCGAATTATATTTTTTGTGCAAACGAAAAACAAGCACAGCGTTTTCATGATATTTTTGATGATGTTGAGCAAGATGTAAATTACGAAACCATTGTTTTGCCTTTACATCAAGGTTTTATTGATTCTGATGAAAAAATCGTTTGTTATACTGATCATCAAATCTTTGAACGTTATCATAAATTCAGATTAAAAAACGGATACGCAAAAAAACAATCTATCACCCTAAAAGAATTGACCAATTTAGAGATTGGTGATTACGTGACACACATGGATCACGGAATTGGAAAATTTGGTGGATTGCAAAAAATTGATGTTGAAGGAAATCAACAAGAAGCAATTAAATTAATTTACGGAGATCGTGACATTCTGTACATCAGTATTCATTCTTTGCATAAAATTTCTAAGTTTAGCGGTAAAGACGGAAAACCACCAAAAGTTTACAAATTAGGTTCTGGAGCTTGGAAAAAAATCAAACAAAAAACCAAAGCAAGAGTTAAACATATTGCATTTAACTTAATCAAATTATACGCAAAAAGAAGGCTCGAAAAAGGGTTTAAATTTGGTCCAGACACACACATTCAACATGAGTTAGAGGCCAGTTTTATATACGAAGATACTCCTGATCAATATACTTCTACACAAGATGTAAAAGCAGATATGGAAAAAGAACAGCCCATGGATCGTTTGGTTTGTGGTGATGTTGGTTTTGGGAAAACGGAAATTGCAATCAGAGCTGCTTTTAAAGCTGTAGATAACGGAAAACAAGTTGCCATATTAGTTCCTACAACTATTTTAGCTTTTCAGCATTTTAAAACATTTACTGACCGTTTAAAAGATTTTCCTGTAACCATAGATTATTTAAACAGGTTTAGAACTACAACTCAAAAAAATGGCGTGATAGAAGGTCTTGCAAACGGATCTGTAGATATTGTTATCGGAACACATCAATTAACAAATAAGCGTATCATTTTTAAAGATTTGGGGCTGCTTATTATTGATGAAGAACAAAAATTTGGTGTTGCTGTTAAAGACAAATTAAAAACCATAAAAGAGAATGTAGATACATTAACGTTAACTGCAACTCCAATTCCAAGAACACTACAGTTTAGCTTAATGGCAGCAAGAGATTTGTCTGTTATTAATACTGCACCACCAAACAGACACCCTATTGAAACGAATGTAATTCGTTTTTCTGAGGAAATCATTAGAGATGCTGTTTCTTATGAGGTTTCTAGAGGTGGACAAGTATTTTTTATTCACAATAGAATCGAAAACATTAAAGAGGTTGCTGGTCTTTTACAACGTTTAATACCAAACGCAAAAATCGGAATTGGTCATGGGCAAATGGAAGGCAGAAAACTGGAAGAGTTAATGCTTGGTTTTATGAATAATGAGTTTGATGTATTGGTTTCTACCACTATTATAGAAAGTGGTTTAGATGTACCAAATGCCAACACTATTTTTATCAATAATGCCAATAATTTTGGGCTGTCAGATTTACATCAAATGCGTGGCCGTGTTGGTAGATCTAACAAGAAAGCTTTCTGTTATTTTATCACTCCACCATATCATATGATGACAGATGATGCTAGAAAACGTATTGAGGCATTGGTGTTGTTTTCTGATTTAGGAAGTGGATTAAACATCGCTATGAAAGATTTAGAAATTCGTGGTGCTGGAGATTTATTAGGAGGAGAACAAAGTGGGTTTATCAATGATATTGGATTTGATACTTATCAAAAAATATTGAGTGAAGCAATTGATGAATTGAAAGAAAATGAGTTCAAAGAATTGTATCCATCAGATGAATCGAAACCAAAAGAGTTTGTAAAAGATGTACAAATTGACACTGACTTTGAAATATTATTCCCTGATGATTATGTGAATTCAATTACAGAAAGATTGAACTTATACAACGAACTTGGAGGCTTAACTCAAGAAGGAGAGTTGATTCAATTTGAAACACGTTTGATTGATCGTTTTGGAGAACTTCCAATTCAAGTAGTTGATTTACTAGACAGCCTTCGAATTAAATGGTTCGCAAAAAAGCTTGGGTTAGAGAAAATTATTTTAAAGAAAAAACGCATGATTGGATATTTTGTATCGGATCAACAAAGTCCTTTTTATCAAACTGAAAATTTTACCAAAATGCTTACTTACGTGCAAAAAAACGGAAAAAGCTGTGTGATGAAAGAGAAAGAAACCAAAAACGGATTGCGATTATTAATTACTTTTATTCACATAGATGCTGTTTCGAAAGCTTTATCAATATTAAAATCTGTATAATTTGAAAAACACACACTTAAAACATGTTTTTGAGCTTCTTTTAGCAACTCTTTTTATAAGCACTTCTGGTGTTTTAGGAAAATATATAGAGATGCCTCCACCAGTAATTGTTTGGTGGCGCTCTTCTTTAGCAATGGTTTTTTTATTTGTGTATTGTAAATACAAAAACATAAATCTCAAAATTACTTCTGGCAAAGATGTTCTCACTTTTATATTGGGTGCCGTTTTTATGGCAGCACATTGGATCACCTATTTTTACGCGTTAAAACTTTCTAACGTTGCTTTAGGAATGTTGTCTTTATATACGTTTCCGGTAATTACTGCATTACTTGAACCTGTGTTTCTGAAAACAAAATTTAACCCAATACATATTGTTTTAGGAATACTTGTTTTACTTGGTGTTTACATTTTAGCACCTCAATTTAATCTAGAGAGTTCACATGTACAAGGCATTGGGTTCGGACTGATTTCTGCACTCTTTTTTTCGCTACGGATATTAATTATGAAACAACATGTAGCAAAATATAACGGCACCATGTTAATGTTTTATCAGGTACTACTAATTACCATTTTATTAGCTCCTACGTTGTTCTTAATGGACTCTTCTGGTATAGAAACTCAATATCCTTATGTGCTGTTATTAGCATTACTAACTACCGCAATTGGACATACATTAATGGTTAAAAAATTTAGCTATTTTTCTGCTTCTACAGCTAGTATTATAAGTAGTGTTCAACCTATATTCGGAATTATTTTAGCCTTCTTTTTCTTAAGCGAAATTCCAACACTAAACACTTTTTTAGGTGGTTTGTTGATTTTATCTACTGTTATAATTGAAAGTATTAGAAGTAAAAAATAACAAGTATTAAATCTAAAAATACATTCGTTTTAAAACAACTCTTTATTACTAATATCTAAATAGTTACGTTTCACGAAATCTAGAATAGTTTCTATAATCTCACCCATATTTTCACAATCTTTAAACTTAACATCTCCAACATATTTTATCAAATGTTTTTTTAAAAGCTCCACGTTGTCTGGAAAAGAAATCGTGTCATTTTTCATGCATTTTATTAAATATTTAGTTCTTTTAGGAGAAGTAATCATTCTTTTTGCCATAAAAGAACGTTCTTCAATTTTGTATTGTTTGATAGAGCTGTTTTGCAACTTTCTACCCACCATTTCTACCATATTAAAGTTTTCTTTCATAAACTGAAGGTTATAGACTTTTAAGTTTCCTTCAAAAGATTGCTGATCGAAATCTATAGCTCTAATTTTATAGATAATTTGGTCAAAATCATGTGTTGGGATGACTACATAATTATAAGAACGCATATCTCCTAACAAACGCACCAAACAACGTTCTTTAAACTTTACAAACTCTTTGGCAATTTGAGATTTTTCTGCCTCTGTACATCTAGGTAAGAAATCTTTGATAAAAATATCCCCAGGAATTCCTGCAATATGTTCTTCTATCAACGTCTCTTTGTACACCAAAAAATTCATAGTATGAGGCGATAAAATATGTTCTAACTCCAAACCATATACACGAGAAGCATCTGCTTTTTTAACATAAAAATACGTATAATTATCATTTAGAATATTTCTAATTTTAACTCGAAAAGGTTTAGAATTACCAAACGTACAGTAATCAATAGCATCAACATTTAAAAACGGAATGGTTTCATCACTTCCATCTGAATGCAGCATTGTATATATTTTTTTTAGATTCTCGTCTATTTCTTCTCTATCGAATTCAGAATAATAAGTTTGTATCCAAAGTGTGTCTTCGTCATTTTTATCATAAACAGTAACAGAGCCCTGAAAACGCAATAAATCATCATAAAAAATAGGGATTTTTATATTTCTATTGTATTTTTTTAAATATCTATCTAACATTTCATTTACAGGAAACGTAGGTTTTTTTTTAGACATTAATTTCTTTTCAATTGACATTTTAAGTGCTTTATTTCAATCAAAAATAGTGATAAAAGATGATAGTTTCTTTGTCATTCTCTTGAAAAAAGGAATGATATACTATATTGCTTCAAATAACTTGCCCGGTAATGGTTTTATGATGCCTTTCATTTCTAATTGTAACAACATTGGTGCTAATTTGTAAATCGGAATTACGCATTCTATAGCAATAACATCTATGGTTTTCTTTCCGTTTTCTATTAAATAATCATAGGTTTTTTGTTCAATTTTATTCAACTCAATAAACAATTGTTGTTGTTTTAGTATTGGGTTTTTAGACTGCGACAAATCCCAATTAAGCATTTTAGCAATATCTTCTGCAGAAGTCAACAATGCTGCTTTGTTGTTTTTTATCAATTGATTACACCCTTTACTAAACAAATCGGTCGTTTTTCCAGGAACAGCAAAAACATCTCTACTATACGAATTGGCAATATCAGCAGTAATTAATGAGCCTCCTTTTTCTGCGGATTCTATTATTATTGTTGCTTGTGAAATTCCAGCTACAATTCGATTTCGTTTTATAAAATTTTCTCGCAACGGATTTTCATCATGCCAGAACTCCGTAAAAAACCCTCCATTTTCAATCACCTCATTGATATACTTTTTATGCACTTTCGGGTAAATTTGATCAAAACCATGCGCCAAAACGGCAATAGTTTGCAATTCGTTTTTTATAGCTTCTTTATGTGCACAAATATCAACTCCGTATGCAAATCCACTTACTATAATCGGATTGTATTCTTTTAAACCCTGAATCAATTCTTTACAGAAATCACGTCCATAAGACGTCATATTTCGTGTCCCAACAATGCTAATAATTCGATCATTATTAAGGTTAATATTTCCATCTTTGAAGAATAAAATTGGCGAATCTATACACTGTTGCAAATTTTTAGGATAGGCATCCTCTAAAAAATAAGAAGTACCAATATTATTTTTAATGATGTACTCTAATTCGTTTTCTGCAAGCTTTTGAGTTTTTTTATCGAATAACTCTTTTGTTATTCGAGTTCCTATTCCGTTAATTTTTAACAGATTATTAGTTTTTTCTTCAAAAATTTGAGAAACATCTCCTGTAGCAGCAATTAATTTTTTAGCCAAAATATCGCCTACAGTTTTAGTCTTCTGCAAACGCAGAATAGCAAGTAGTTTTTCTTTTTTCAACACGCAATAATTTGACAATCAATATACAATAAATTTTTGTTGATAAGTTTATAAGTTCTTCTCCGTTTTTTTGAAAAAATTACTAACTTTGTTATCATGACCTTAACCAACTACATCAACGATTTATTATACAGGTACGATTGCGTAATTGTTCCTGATTTTGGGGGATTTGTAACCAATGCTATTTCAGCAAGAGTGAATCCTTTTTCACATACATTTTATCCACCATCAAAACAAATTACATTCAATTCACATCTTACTAATAATGATGGTTTATTGGCAAATCATATTGCTTCTTCAGAAAACATTTCTTTCAAAAAAGCAAACCAAAAAATCGCTGATACTGTAAAAAGTTGGAACTTTCAATTACAAACCGAATCTGTAGTTATTGGTAAAGTTGGTAGTTTATCTTTAAATAATGAACAACAAATTACGTTTGAGCCAAATACTGTCACAAATTATCTAACAGAAACATTTGGAATGAGTGCTTTAAGCTCTCCGGTAATAAAACGTTTAGAATATATCGCTCAAAGTGAAAAACTAGCTCCTGTAGTATTTCAAAAAAAATCTACTGGTTTTATTAAATACGCTGCAGCCGCTGTAGTTGTTTTTACCATTGGGTTTCTTGGTTGGAATCAACATGAAACAACTCAATTACAAGAGCAATATGCTCAACAACAATTAGATGTTGAAAAGAAAATTCAATCAGCAACTTTTGTAATAAACAATCCTTTACCAACGATTCAATTAAACGTTTCTAAAGAAATTCCTAAAAACTTTCATATTGTAGCTGGTGCTTTTAAATTCCCTGAAAATGCTGAGAGAAAATTAAAACAATTAAAAGCCAAAGGTTTTAACGCAGCAATTATTGGAAAGAATAAATGGGGATTAACACAAGTTACTTATTCTAGTCACGCAACTAAAACTGAAGCGTATAAAAGTCTTAAAGATATTAGATACAATGTTTCTGAAGACGCGTGGTTTTTAATAAAGAAATTACAGTAATATTTCCTTTTTAATACGAATACCTCAATAACATTAGCTTGTTATTACTTATCTTTGCGGAAAATTTAAAATCTTTTTTCTGATGAGCCCAAAAACCCCAAAAGAATCTGTAACAATTTTAACCGATTTAGTTTTACCTGCTGAAACAAATCCTTTGAATAACTTATTTGGTGGTGAACTGCTAGCAAGAATGGATAGAGCTTGTAGTATTGCAGCACGTCGTCATTCTAGAAGAATAGTAGTTACTGCATCTGTAAATCATGTTTCTTTTGCAAAAGCAGTACCCGTTGGTAGTGTTGTTACTGTAGAAGCAAAAGTTTCTAGGGCTTTTAAATCATCTATGGAAGTATACGTAGATGTTTGGATAGAAGACAGAGAATCTGGCTTAAGAACTAGAGCAAATGAAGGTATTTACACATTTGTAGCGGTAGACGAAACTGGGAGTCCAGTTCCTGTAGCGCAAATTATTCCTGAAACTGATTTAGAAAAAGAACGTTTTGATGGTGCTTTGCGTAGAAAACAATTAAGCTTGATTTTATCTGGAAAAATGAACCCTGATGATGCTACCGAATTGAAAGCTTTATTTAGTTAAGAACACTGTTTTTCTTTTATCATTCTAAAAAATTAAGATTGTATATTGGCTAGACTAATATGATCTTATTTTTTTATGATTCAATCTTACAAGAAAAACCCAACTTTAGCCAGTTATTATGATGCCATTATTATTGGCTCTGGAATGGGAAGTTTAACAACCGCTGCAATTTTAGCAAAAGAAGGACAAAAAGTTCTTGTCTTAGAAAAACACTACACTGCTGGTGGTTTTACACATGTTTTTAAGAGAAAGGGATATGAATGGGATGTTGGAATACATTACATAGGTGATGTTCAAAGACCAACTTCTGTCGTAAAAAAAGTATTCGATTATGTTACTGATGCTCAATTAAAATGGGCTGACATGGGAGACGTGTATGATAAAATTATCATTGGAGAAAAAAGTTACGATTTTGTAAAAGGCACAACCAACTTTAAAGAGAAATTATACGAATATTTTCCAACCGAAAAAGAGGCTATTGACACCTATGTGCGTTTGGTTTTTGAAGCTACAAAGGCGAGTCAGAATTTTTACATGGAAAAGGCTGTTCCCAAATTTCTAAGTACCCTTTTTGGAAACAAAATGCGAAAACCTTTTTTAAAGTTTTCAGACAAAACTACGCATGACGTTTTAAGTGCTATCACCAAAAACCAAGAGCTAATTAAAGTACTTTCTGGACAATATGGCGATTATGGATTGCCTCCAAAACAAAGTAGTTTTACGATGCACGCGTCTGTTGCTAGACATTATTTTGGCGGTGCAAGTTTTCCTATTGGTGGATCTTCTCAAATCTCTAAAACCACTGATACCGTTATTGAACAAGCAGGCGGAACTATTTTAATTAGCGCAGAAGTAACAGAAGTTCTCATTGAAAAAAATAAAGCTATTGGTGTAAAAATGGCTGACGGAAAAATATTTAAAGCTAAAAATATCATTAGTGGTGCAGGAGTAATTACGACTTATAAAAAATTATTACCCTCAAGTTCTGTTGTAAAACATCAATTCAATGAGCAATTAGAAAAAGTAAATCCATCTGTTTCTCACGCTTGTTTATATATTGGTTTAAATGGCTCTCCTGAAGAATTAGAGCTCCCTAAATCAAACTTATGGATCTATCCGAAAGATTTAGATCATGATGCTTGTGTAGCACGATATTTAAAAAACATAGACAGTCCATTTCCTGTGGTTTATGTTTCTTTTCCATCAGCAAAAGATCCAGATTGGTCAAACAGATATCCTGGAAAAAGCACAATTGATATCATAACTCTTTTACCGTACGCTGTTTTTGAAAACTGGAAAGGAACTAAATGGATGAAACGTGGTGATGATTACACGAATTTAAAAGAGGAGATTTCGAAGCGGTTATTAGAAGAATTATACAAACAAATGCCACAAGTAAAAGGAAAAATTGACTGCTATGAACTTTCAACACCATTAACAACTCAACATTTTGTCAATTACGAAAAAGGAGAAATTTATGGATTAGATCATACACCAAAAAGGTTTAGGCAACGGTTTTTACAACCAAGAACCCCAATTAAAAATTTCTATTTAACTGGACAAGATATTGTTTCTGCTGGAGTAGCTGCTGCGCTATTTTCTGGCGTGTTGACTTCTTCAGTAATTACGAAGAAAAACGTGCTTAAAAAGATTATGAAAAGCAAACTACCTTTTTAATAGCCAACTTGTAGGGTTCTGCCTTTTAATTTCTTTATGTAACACAAAAATCAATGTTGTTTTCCCGGTGACTTTATTGGTGAAAATTTTACCAATTGTTTGTCCCGTGGTAATAATATCTCCTTTTTTAACCAATAACGTTTCTAAATTATTATAGGTTGTAATATAATTTCCATGCTGTACTAATACTGCTTTTTTTCCTCCAGAAAGCAACTGAACAGCCAGTACTTCACCATTAAAAACACTTTTTGCGTATGCTCCTTTATTTGTTCCAATGTGCAACCCTGAACTTGTAATTGTTATTCCGCTAAGCGTTGGGTGAGGCTGATTTCCAAACCTTCTAACAACCAAACCATTTACTACAGGCCAAGGTAGTTTTCCTTTGTTTTGTTCAAATCTTTTGGCTAGTGCTTTCGCTTCTGGTGTTAAAGCAAATCCTTTCGCGTTTTTATTCGCTTTATTTCTATTTGATTTCGCAATTGCTGCTTTAATGATTGCGTCAATTTTATGCGCTATTTTTCGTTCTTCTTTTTGTTTTGCTCGTATTTCTCTTTTATACTTGCTTGCTCTTTTATTAATTTTAGAAACTAATTTTTCTTTATCCTTTTTATCTGATTCTATCTTTAGTTTTTCATATTCTTCAACTTTTATTAAGGTATCTTTTTCTTGTTTTTTAAACAAAAGAGAATCATTAAATTTAGCAATAAGATGAGATTGAATACTAATTTCTTCTCCTTGCTTTTTTCTAAACTTGGTATATTGTTTCATATACTGCATACGTTTATACGCTTGCTGAAAGCTTTTAGAAGACATTAAAAATAGCATCTGACTTTGTTTAGATTTGCTTTTGTATGATTTAAAAATCATGTCGGCATAATCCTTTTTTAACGTTTCTAGCTTTTTATTAAGCTTAGAAATTACTCTTTGATTCTGATTAATTTCTGAAGTAAGCAAAGAAGCTTCTTTGCTTATTAAGTTAATGTAATTTGTTCTTGTTTTTATTTTTTGGTTGATGTCTTTTAGGTCTTCTAAGGCGTTTTTTCCTTTCTTTTGTGTCGCAAATAACAACCTATTTACTTTGACTATTTCTTTCTTTATTTTCTTCCTGTCAGCTTCAAGTTGTTTTCTGGTTTGTGCTTGAGAATTTCCAACGCCCAAAAGCATGGCTGATACAAATAAGAAAAAAAATAATTTAGAGAACTTCATTAAAGAACAACTTGTTTATACCCTCTTGGAACTTTAAAAGGAGTCGAAATGCGTTTATTAAAAACCACCGATTTATAATCGATATCTATATTGGTGAATTTTCCTTTTTCTTTAGCGCCAATTTCTATTCTCTTTGGAAAAACCTCTCCATCTATATTTGTATAACTCTTGTAACCAACTTTTAACTCTTGGTTTTTGTTCTTGTTTTTTAACACTTGCATGTCTAGTTTATAGTGAACAGGGTTGATCAAAAATAAAACATCAAACAATGTGTTTTGCTTTACTGGGAATAACAAATGTGCTTCATTATTTACCACAGAAGTATATTTCTGAGCCTTTAAATCAAAAATAGCTTCACCCAATAACATGTTTTGCAACTGCTTAAAATTCACCGCTGCTCCTAACATGTTTTCTAACACATTAAAATCTCCTTTAAAATACGTTTTATTTATTTTTTCGTAATAACGAACAGAACTCGGGGTTATTTTTGCCCTAGCAACTAAAACCCCAAGGTATGTTGCATTAACCCATATAACCTTGTCTTTATCTATACGAAGTTTTACGCTTAGTTTTTGTTTGTTCGTTGCATCTTGATACACAACCTTCAACCTAGCATCAATCGTTTTTTTATCAAAAGAAGTAGCAAGATGTTTTTTAGAAACTTTTCTGGCAGACATTTTTTTCGTCGCAATAGATGCACTACCTACTACTACATTTTTGGTTTTACAAGATGTAAACACCAACATTGCTATTAAAATCAATCTAAAAAACTTCATTAAAATTTTATTTTTTACGTATTGCTAACGCTTTGTTTTTATTTTTTATTGCTTCTTTCTTATTCCCTAAGCCAGTATAGCTTTTAGCCATCTCGTCATAAAAATCTGCTTCTAACATCTTGTTATCAATTACAAAATCAATGCCATTTGTTAGTTGCTCTATTGCTTTTTTAAAGTTTTGATGTTGGTTTTGTGCTTTTGCATTCATTAAATACACAAATGCTTGTGCTGGATACAACTCCAATCCTCTATGGCTATAAGACAATAAAACGTTTGTGTTTGTATTGACCGACAAAGTTAGTATTTTATGAAGTGACTCAAAACTTTTATTTGTTTCAAATTCTTCTATTAAATCTTGAAGTCCTAAAAATTTAGTTTCTTTTTTTACAGAAACAGGAGCAATAAACCTCTTTTTAAAACTAATTAAACCCGGAGTTAATTGATGTTCTTCTTCCAACTCAGATAAAAGCATTTTTGCCTTCAATACCTGATTGTTTTGATAATATAAGTAGATCCGTTTCTCTCTTTCATTGGGGTTTTTCTTGGCTATTTTTTCGCGAATAGGAATTGCCTTTTTTATATTCCTTGACACCATATATATATTTGATAAATGTTCTAAAACCCAATAGTTATCTGGTTCAATTGCTATTGCTTGGTTTGCATATTCTTCTGCTTCAAAAAACTTTTTTTGTAGAAAATAATTTTTTGACATCTCAAACAACACAGAAACATCTTTCGGCTTTAATTCATTGCATTTTTCTAAATTCCGAATTGCAATTTTATAATTATAAATAGCTTTTTGTGCCAACGCTTTAAAAAAGTGGTCTTGAAATCTTAAGAAATTCTCTTCTTTTAAGTTCTCTGTTTTAGGGATGCTATCTTGAGAAAAACTAATAAAAGGATTGTATACGAATCCTACTAAAATAAAATATACAATTCTACTTCTCATGGGTTAAACGCTAATATTTACTGCAATATAGTACTAATAACCCATTTTTTAAAAGAGAAAAACACCAAACTATACTTCTGTTTGGTTTGTTTTTAAGTTCTTTGCGCAAAACTTAAGAAGTGAATTACTTATCTGTAGAAAATATCTCTAAATCGTATGGCGAAAAAATCCTTTTTGAGGATCTTTCATTCGGGATTAATAAAGAGCAAAAGGTAGCATTTGTTGCGAAAAATGGTAGTGGTAAAACATCAATTTTAAACATCATTGCTGGTTTAGACGTCCCAGATTCTGGGCAAGTTGTTAGCAGAAAAGGAATTCAGATTTCTTATTTAGCACAAAACGAAACATTAGATCCTACTTTATCTATTGAAGAAACAGTCTTTTCTTCAGAAAACATATCACTTCAAGTTATTGCAAAATACAACGAAGCATTAAATAACCCTGAAAATGCAGATGCATATCAAGTTGCTTTTGAGCTGATGGAGCAACATAACGCTTGGGATTTTGAAACGCAATACAAACAGATTTTATCGAAACTAAAGTTTAACGACTTAAGTCAAAAGGTTTCTGAACTTTCTGGAGGGCAGAAAAAGCGTTTGGCTTTAGCGACCGTTTTAATTAATAAACCAGATTTATTGATTTTAGATGAACCAACCAATCATTTAGATTTAGAGATGATTGAGTGGTTAGAGAGTTACTTTTCAAAAGAAAAAATTACCCTTTTTATGGTAACGCACGACCGTTATTTTTTAGAACGTGTTTGTAATGAAATTGTAGAGTTAGATCACGGAAAATTATATCGTTATAAAGGGAATTATTCGTATTATTTAGAGAAAAAAGAAGAACGTATTGCTGTAGAACAAATCACGGTTGATAAAGCAAAAAACTTGTATAATAAAGAGCTAGATTGGATGCGTCGCCAGCCAAAAGCACGTACTACAAAATCGAAATCTAGAATCGAAGATTTTTACGAAATCAAAGAGAAAGCACACAAAAGAAGACAAGACCACGAAGTTCAATTAGAAATCAATATGACTCGCCTAGGAAGTAAAATTCTTGAGCTACATAAAGTCAAAAAATCTTTTGATGAAAAGTTGATTTTAGATGGTTTTGAATATGTTTTTAAACGTGGAGAACGAATCGGAATCATTGGTAAAAACGGAACCGGAAAGTCCTCTTTTTTAAATATTATTACAGAAAAAATTCCTATTGATAGCGGTAAAGTTATTTTAGGAGAAACTGTAAAATATGGATACTATACACAAAGTGGAATTGTAATAAAAGAAGGGCAGAAAGTAATTGAAGTAATTAAAGAATTTGGAGAATATATTCCATTAACTAATGGAAGAAAAATTACTGCAGGACAATTATTAGAACGTTTTTTATTCGACAGAAAAAAACAATATGATTATGTTGAAAAATTAAGTGGAGGAGAACAAAAACGCTTGTATTTATGTGCAGTTTTAATTCAGAATCCTAATTTTTTAATTCTTGATGAGCCTACAAACGATTTAGATGTTGTTACTTTAAATGTACTAGAAAACTTCTTATTAGATTTCCCAGGAAACTTGTTGGTTGTTTCTCACGACAGGTATTTTATGGATAAAATAATGGACTCTCTTTTTGTTTTTAGAGGAGAAGGTATTGTTGAGAATTTCCCTGGAAATTATTCTGATTTTAGAGCATATGAAGATTCTAAACCCAAAGAATCAATAAAACAGCCTGTAAAAAAAGAAACCATCCCTGTAAAAAAAAGCACTCCAAAAATAAAGTTAAGCTTTAATGAAAACAGAGAGTTTGGAGCATTAGAGTCTGATATTTCAAAACTTCAAAAGAAAAAAGCACAAATAGAAACTCAATTTTCTAATGGTGATATTGCTCCTGAAAAGATTAATGACATCTCTATAGAGTTACAGAAAATAATCTCTGATTTAGAACAAAAAGAAGAACGTTGGTTTGAACTTTCTATGAAGCTAGAAGGATAAATTACGCTTTCACTATTTGATGGTCTTCCAATAAGTTTTCGTTATTAAAACGAAGAACTAATTGTGCGATGGCAACGGTGTCTTTTTCGCAGTACAAAACAATTCTTTCTAAATTTTTTTCTTCGTAATATACAGCAGCAACTTCACTACCGTCAATATCATCTTTTGGAGAAGGAATTCCTAAAATTGATGTCAACAACTTTAATGAAGAGTAGTGTTTGTAATCTCCAAACTTCCATAATTCCATGGTGTCTAAATGCGGAATTTCCCATGGTTTTTTTCCAAATAAATTCAATTTATTTGGGAGCTCTACTTTTTGTATAATCATTCTTCTTGCTATAAATGGAAAATCAAACTCTTTACCATTATGCGCGCACAACACATGTTGTTTCTTATTAAAATGTGTATCTAACAACTCCTTAAATTCTAACAATAATTCTTTTTCATCATCTCCATAAAAAGACTTGATTCTTAATTGTTTTTCTTTTTCATCGGGTGTAAAATACCCAACAGAAATACAAACAATTTTTCCAAATTCAGCCCAAATACCTGCCCGCTCGTAAAATTCTTCTACTGTCGTTTCCTCTTTGCGTTGATATGCTGTTTTTTGCTCAAAAAGTTTTTGTGTGGTTTCTGAAACCTCGTTCCAGTTTTCTTTTTCTGGTACCGTTTCTATATCTAGAAACAAGATATTTTCTAAGTTGATGTGTAAATTCATAACAACAATTTTATTGTGAAGTTACTAAAAATAAAAAAGCTCCGATAAATCGGAGCTTTAAAAGTTGAGAGTTTAATAAATTATTTGATTATTAGTTTTTTGGTAACTATTTTATCTCCTTCAATTACTTTCATAATATAAATCCCAGAATTTATATGAGATACATCTAATTGTTTGTTGTTTCCAGAAAACTTCTGAGCAAAAACTCTTTTCCCTAAAATACTATAAATAGAAACTTCTTTTTCATTCGAGTTTGAAGTCATTACCGTTAACCTTCCTTTATTAACCGGGTTTGGGTAACTAGAAAAACCTTTAATTGTTTTTTCATTTATTGACGCAGTAGCTTCAGATACGATATCACTCCAATTTGTTGCAACCCTAACTCCATCAATAGTTACTGTTGGTATACCTGAAGACTGGCGTAATGCAACTGATTTTATTCCTGTTCCTGAAACCCCAGTATTTGTTGTTTCAGCTGATCCAGGCTCTGTTAAAACAACTGAAGTTAATACATGTAATTTTGATTCTCCAGAATCAATGTTGTATGTGAAAATTAATAAGTAAGTGGTATTTAAGTCAAAAGCTGTTGAACCATAAGTCAGTGTACTTGAACTAGCGCCAATTCCAAATAATATTTTACCTGCTCCATTGTCTTTTGCTCCAACTCTAGCTCTAAAGTTTGAGGCAGCATCTTTTAAATGCAAAAAGTAGTTCCCATTAGCAAGGGCTGTTAAATTAACCAATGCACCTCCATAGACTACACCTGAAGTTTGCTCCGTAAAAACGCTGTTCACATCCTCTGATCCAGATGGAGATATTGTCGCAGAGCCTCCTATTCCAGAAGAAGGATAACTAGCCATTGTTAGACTAGAAATTGCATAACCCACGGTATTTGCTCCTGAATGATTTACCCATCCTCCAGAACTCACTGCTGTTAAATCACCAGCTGTTGAACCATAATTAAAGTTTTCAGAGAGAAGTGCTTGTCCAAAAGTGACACTAGATATTAAAATTATTATTAAAGTTAAAAAGTAATTTTTTTTCATGTGATAATAATTTAAAAGTTCTTTTGATAAATATATAAAATAATTATTTGTTTTCATCGTTACATCAGAACTTTAACAATGTAACATCTTGGTTATAAGCAAAAAAAGCAGGCTGAAGCCTGCTTTAATTTTACTAACCAATTCACTAACTTACAATCCTACTGTCCAACCAACAGACCATGTTGGCGCTAATTTTCCATTACCTGCTCCTGTATTTGTTCCTTCTGTAAAATACGTTTCAGTTCCTGTATATTCATCTTTTTTAGTAACATTATCAAACTGGATGTTTGTAATTACAATGTTTCCGTTTTTTACATTTGCATTTGCAGCGTCATCAGATGATTTTATTTTTATCCCTAATGCAAAATCTGCTGCATAAATGTTTGAAGCTGTCCAATTACCTCCACCTTCTTTGATATATAAAGACCCTTCAGATCCAGGTCCTACAATTGAAATATCTTTTAAGATTGCTGTTGTAGTTGGAGCTGCATTTCCATCATCTCCATTATTAGATCCCTCAATACCAGCTTTAGTTCCTTTACTAATGTACCAGTATTGTCCTGTTCCAGACCATCCATCTGCAAAGTCAATTGAATCATCTCCAGACCCTGTAGACACTAAATATTTACCAGTCACAGTTCCTCCGAAAAACTCAATTCCGTCATCTCCTCCGTTAAAAGATTGTACATATTCAAAAGTAGTTCCTGAACCCACACCGAATAAAGACACTCCATTGAATTCTTTAGAACCATTAAATGTTGCTCCTGTGTACTCTACTCTTAAATATCTAATAGATCCAGAGTTGTCATTTGTAACAGAACCACCATATGTTAAATCAGAAACCTCTGCAGTCGCTGTTGTTCCTTTGTTTGTTGGTGCTTTACCACAAATTACCAATCCACCCCAATCTGCTGGCGCTGGTGTTGCTTTTGATGATGTCATAACTACTGGATTTGTAGCCGTACCATCAATAAATATTTGAGCTCCTTGTGCCACAGCAATATAAGAACTTGTTCCTCCAGATGCTTTAATTACTGTTCCTGCTGGAATTACTAATTTTGCTCCTTCTTCTACTACTAATCCTCCTGTTAAATTATATGCAACACTTGCATTTAATGTAACTGTACCTTGAGTAATGTTTCCTTTAAAGTTTGTTGGATCGACTTGAAAACCATTGTCTGGTTCGTCATTAGAAACTGTACAACTTGTAAAAGCAATTGCTGCAATTGCTACTAACGATAATAATGTTTTTTTCATTTTGTGTTTTAAATTATTTATATCACAAAGAAATGACTCTTGTTTAATACTTGTTTTACCTAAAGTTTAAAAGACTGTTAAGCGTATTAGATGGTTTGTTATCCTTATGTTAAGAACTATTTAATCTAATTTATATGTTAAAGAGAAACTTGCATTTACCCCGTTTTTGAAAGACAATACTTCTACATTCTGAATTTCTTGTATTCTCTTAACTCTTGGGTTTAGTAAGTTTTTTAATGAAAGGCCTAATTTTATTTTATTAGAAATTTGAGATTTCAAAATAATATCTAAACTTCCCATTCCTTTATCCACTAGATCTCCTTTACCAGCAGAACCAATTGCATAAATGCGATCAGAAAAATAATTGTATGCTAGTGTACCTAATAAGTTAGACTCTTTAGAAAAATCTTTTGTGTACGTAACATCTGCATTCAAAATTAAATCTGATGCTCCAGTTAATCTTCCTTCGTTATTTGTAAAGTTTACATTTAATTTTGTCTCATTTATTACTTTAAACCTGTCAAAATCTTGATTTGAATACATATACGAAGCATTAAATCCAGCAGATAATTTACTTTTTAAAATGTCTTCTCCTTTTTCTGATTCTTTTGAAAAAAGCCCTTTTCTAATTTCAAATTCTGCACCAAAAACCTCAGCTTGTTTTCCTGTATTTACATAAGAAATATCATTTGTTGCTGAAGCAACAACCACTTCGTTAATTGGATTTTGAATAATCTTCCCAAATCCGGTAAATGAAACCACTTCTCCACTCTTTGGAAAATATTCCCATCTAACATCTACATTGTAATTTGTAGACAAATCTAAATCTGGGTTACCAAATTTAATTTGAGTTACTTCTTCAAATTGGAAAGGTGCTCTTTCTTTATATTGTGGTAATGTATACGATTTACTTGCTGCTAATTTTAAGTTTTGCTTTTCTGTTAATTCATATTTTAAAGAAGCGTTTGGTAAAAACTCAAATTTAGTAAAAGTATCATTATCTCCATCTGGATCTAATGAGGTTTTCCAAGCGATATCTTGATAAATATGTTCGAATCTTAAACCTGCGATTACTGTAAGTTTTGGTGTGAATTTATATTGAACATCGGCAAAACCTCCATTTATATATTGATTTCCAGAATACGTTTGTGGATCTAATGCATTTGGTGTTGTTGCATCACCTCTAAAAGTTTCAAGTTTAAAGAAGTTGTTTGTAAGATTTGCTTGGGTAAAATAAGCATCAAGATTATTTTGATCTACAATTGGCTGATTCGCTCCTCTATTAATTCTAAAATTAAATTGAGTTGCTTCAAAATCTACTTTTTTAAATCGACCACTGTACCCTGCTGTTAATTTTCCTTTATACTCGTCTTCCTTATCTTTTGCAAAAAGATAGCTCGCTGTAATATTTGCCGCAACTTCATCTTCTAATAATTCTTGGAAAAAACGGTGATTGTCTGATGCTGCTAAATCTGAAACAATTTTAACGCCATTTGGATCATTATCATCTTTTGGAACCAACATGTTTTGTCTTCTATCCGGAATCACATTATTTACATGGTTGTATGCAAGTCCCC
>Ga0307492_10000382_pt1 | contig 18946 bp, 20 predicted proteins | sample SI3LmetaG_FD_202365 | JGI IMG/M metagenome (GOLD analysis project Ga0307492, IMG submission 202365) | Sea-ice brine microbial communities from Beaufort Sea near Barrow, Alaska, United States - SI3L | ecosystem: Environmental > Aquatic > Marine > Coastal | place: USA: Alaska | collected 2017-05-06 | reverse complement strand
GCTTCATAGCTAATTATGGCAACCGCGTTTGACAAATTTAAACTGCGATTATTTTCCATCATTGGTAGGCGTATTCTTAATTGTTCAGGAATGCTTTGCATGACTTCATTAGAAAGCCCATGTGTTTCTGCGCCAAAAAGTAATACGTCACTAGGTTGATAATCTATTTCACAATGGTTTCGAGTTCCTTTTGTGGTACAGGCTATAATTCGATGCTGTTTCATTGCCAGTGCAAAAGTAGGATAATCTTTATATTGAGTTACATTTTCTGCATCGCGGTAATCTAGGCCCGCTCGTCTTAATTTCTTCTCATCTAAATCAAAGCCCATCGGCTCAATCAGATGTAGTTCACAACCATTGTTCGCTACCAACCTCATTATATTTCCGGTATTTGGAGCTATTTGGGGTTCGAAAAGAGCTATATGAAACATAATATTAGATAAGAAAAGTGTGGAGTTATGGAAGTGTACGTGGTCATAAATTAACGGTCAATAAAGAAGATAAAACATCTTTATTCCTGAGGTTCTATTAGCATCAGATTTTCCATTAGCATTGGACGTTAGTAATTTTTTAATCGCAACTCGGTAGATATTTAGGGCGATAATATATTGAAAGCACAGATAATATTCTCAGTTTACCTATGATAGCTAACAGCTGCAGACTTAATTTAATAAACGCCGTTGCCATATTTATTTACGTACCTTGGCGTCAGCTAGACTTCCAATAAAAGTCACTTACCTCGTCTCTAACAATTTGGCTAAAAAAGCCTTTATAACGCCTGTTAATTTTTGGCACTAACGGGCTGTTTACTAGCTGTTATGGCGTAAATATTGGGCATTTCAAATCTAATTTTTCGCGCTGCCCCATTTTAAACTTCATCCATTTTGTTTTTGCTTTTGTTTGCTAGCGATTATTTGAGGAACTTTTTTACTCATGCCCTTAATAAATCGCATAGGGAAAAACCGTTTGAATCGGTAGGCCTTTCTAGCATAATCATGACTGATAACCATTAGCTTGTTTTTTTCTATACCATTTAAAACATCATTGGCAACATCATCGGCTGTAATTTTAGAGTTTTCCATCCACTTTTTAATTAACGGCTTTAAACTTTCTTCTCCAGGAGACAATGAATCTAACAGGTTTGTTTTGAAAAATGCTGGGCAAATAACAGACACTCCGATATTTCTGTACGCCAATTCTGCATACAGCGTTTCACTCAATGCAACCACTCCAGCTTTGCTAACATTATATGACATCATTGATGGTGCTTTCATTAATCCTGCAGCGGATGCTGTATTGACTACATGTCCAGGGCCATCTTGATTAATCAAAGGTAGCCAATAATTACAACCTCTGTAAACACTATTTAAGTTGAGGTTTATTGCACGATCCCATTGCTCCGGCGAACAATCGACCATCATTCCTGTTGTTGCTACGCCTGCGTTATTTACAATTATATCTAACCCGCTCCACTGATCTTTTAAATCTTTAGCAATTAAGACAAAATCCTCGTCCTTTCCTACATCACAATAAAAAGCAATGGCATTTGCTCCAAGACAGTTCGCTTCTTCTGCAACCTGCTTAGCTCCATCAATATTGATATCTACAACCGCAATTTTCCAACCAAGCTTGGCGAACTTCATGACGATTGCTTTTCCTAATCCACTAGCACCGCCGGTGACCAAAACTCGTTTTTGTGTAAACCTTGCTAACATTCAAATGCCTTTAATCAAATCAGTTGTTTAATCAACACATCATACACTAAACATTTCAAAAAGCGAACGCTCGTTCGTTATTGACTTTTGATGAGTTGATACGTTAAGCTGAAAGCGTAGAAATGATATAATTAATTATTAAATTCAAGACACTTAAAACAATGCAACATATTTATCTTATCCGACATGGCCAAGCAAGCTTTGGTGCTGAAAATTATGACAAGCTATCTGACCTTGGTAAGCGTCAGGCAGGGGTTATTGGTGAATATTTTGCTCGCCAAGAAATTGTTATTGATCGAATCATCCATGGTCAAATGTCCCGACAACAAGAAACAGCAGAAATTATTGCAAGAAATGCTGGGTTTAATAAAAATTTAATCCTCCATAAAGGTGCTAATGAGTTCGATAGTGAGAACCTAATAAAATATTATTTACCAAAACTTGCCAATCAATCTAAAAAACTAAACGACATTATCCACAGCGATGAAAATTGGTGGGCTTCGGGAGATAATTTTGAATTGTTTTTTCGCGCCTTAGTCAACATGTGGCAAGCAGATCAAAATTGTCCTTTTGAACCTTGGGATGATTTTAAAAAACGTTGTTTAAACTGTTTAACTGATATCGCTCAAATGAAAGAGCCGTCAACTAAAAAGCATGGCGCTACATTGTTAGCCACTTCAGGTGGATTAATATCGGTTATTATACAATCAATTTTAGCTTCCGAGAACGAAACCTTTAATTATCGAGCTTTTATGGATATGAACTTAAGCATAAATAATACCAGCATTAGTGAAGTCGTTTGGCAAAAAAACCAGTCTATCGGTAACGAGACAATGTTAAAAAACAGAAATAGGCTAATGAGCTTTAATAACATCACGCCATTACTACTAGCAAAAACTCCAGAATTGATTACACGTAAGTAAAAAACGAAAAATATATTTGTTAATGCCTTTGATTAAAAACGCAACATAATGATGGTAACTATATGACAATTTGGAATGGCGAAAATGATTTTGCCCTTTTTAAAAAAAGTGTTCCAATAAGCAGTCAAGCAATTTGGACAGCTTTTTATCATTTACATAAAGAGAAAGTGCAAGTACAAAAAGAAAGTGTTGCCATTGAAAAATTACGTATCATTATAAATGCAACCTTTAAGCTTTCTAATCACAAAGGTTTTTCCTTAATGAGCCTGAGAGATCTTAGCCAAGCGACCAGTATGAGCATGGGAAGTTTATACAACTATATTGGTAGTAAAAGTCAACTAGCCGAAATGATACATCAGTTTTTACCTTATATGTTTAATATATGTATTGGTGAACAAATACAAACCGATGACAGCGCAAAACTGAAATTAGAAAAATTAATTAGAGGCCATATATTTGTCAGTGAAGCATTACAACCTTGGTTCTTTTTTGCCTTTATGGAAACTAAACATTTGAGTCGTAGCGTTAAAGAACTAGCAAAAAATAATGATTTAAGATCAGAAGAATTAATGCAATGTTTTATTTCAAAGGGTATTGAAGATAACGCTTACCAACCTTGTGATCTGTTTTTAACGAGTATGATGATTAAAGCTTTGTTGCAAAACTGGTTTGTTAAGCATAGTAAATACCGATCAGCCAATGTTACTTGCGAGAACTATATAAAAAGTATCGAACAAGTTATAAAGAAGCAACTAATCTGTTGATCACTAAATAGGAGTTCGGTTGATGAAGGTATTTAATTTATCGCAAAAATCTAGAGAGTCTGAAACATTACCAATAGAAAATTTGGCTAATTATTTATCTATACATATGCCTAAATTCATTCAGTCTAAGCAACTTCATATTGAACAATTTTCTGCTGGTGCTTCAAATCTAACTTATCGATTAACCAGCGGCAAACATTCTGTCATTTTACGACGTCCACCGAGTGGAACTAAAGCGGCTTCCGCGCATGATATGGTTAGAGAGTTTAACGTCATTAAAAGTGTTGGTACTTTTTATAGTTTGTCGCCTATACCATTACTTTTATGTGAAGATGAAAACATTATCGGTGAAAAGTTTTTTATTATGGAACAGATCGAAGGACTAGGGATCGATAAAAAATTACCCGTTGATATGACAAGGGTTCAAATACAGACACTATGCAAAAATTTTATTAGTGGTCTTGTTCAATTACATGAAATTGATATTAGCGCTAAAGAATTATCACACTTAGGCAAACCAGAAGGTTATGTTGAAAGGCAGCTAGAAGGTTGGCAAAAACGATATAAAAAAGCAAAGACAGACGACGTAGGTTCTAGCGATGATATTTATCAATGGCTGAAAACTAACCTAGCTAAAAATTCAGGCTATCAATCACTGGTTCATAACGACTATAAATTTGATAATGTAATTCTTGATCCTTTAAATCCCGAAAAGATCAAGGGTGTTTTGGATTGGGAAATGACAACTCTAGGTGATCCACTATTGGATCTAGGTTGCTCATTGGCCTATTGGATAAATTCTGATGATGATGCGGGATTACTAGCGATTAGAATGATGCCCACCCACCTTAACGGGATGATGACCCGACAAGAAGTCTTTGATACTTATTGTGCAACCCGAAATATACAGGATCTAAATCTTGCGCCTTATTATGTATTCGGATTATTTCGTTTAGCCGTCATCGCACAACAAATTTACTATCGTTTCTATCATGGACAAACGGATAATCAAAAGTTTAAGAACTTTGCGCAACTGGTTAATATTCTATTAAACAAAGCACAACAAGAAATCACTTTAACTCAAGGTAAATAGGTAAAAACATGAATGACTCATTATTTAATTTAAATGGTAAAATTGCTTTAATTACTGGCGCTAGTAGAGGTATAGGAGAGTCTGTCGCTCGTCTTTTTTCAAAGCAAGGCGCGAAAGTTATTATTGCTAGCAGAAATCAAGATGCTCTTGATGAACTAGCAAATAAAATAAATATAGACAACGGTAATAAGAATGTCACTGGAATGGCTTGCCATATTGGAAATACTGAGTCAGTCACTGCATTATTAAATCAAGTCAAAGAAAAGTTTAATAAAATAGACGTTCTAGTCAACAACGCTGCAACTAATCCTTTCTTCGGCGAATTATTAGATACGCCAGAATCAATGATTGATAAGACTATTGAAGTGAACATCAAAGGTTACTTACAAATGAGTCAGCTGGTGGGTAAAGTTATGAAAGAAAATGGTGGCGGTAGTATTATAAATACAGCTTCAGTCAATGGTGTAAGCGCGGGGGCTATGCAAGGAATTTATTCAATGACCAAAGCAACGGTTATTTCAATGACTGGCGCAATGGCAAAAGAAGTTGCTAGATACAACATTAGAGTAAACGCTGTTTTACCAGGCTTGACAGACACTAAATTTGCATCTGCATTAACTAAGAATGATAAAATGTTGAATTCTATTTTGCCTTTAATACCAATGGCAAGAATGGCACAACCAGAAGAAATCGCGCCAGCTTTTTTGTTCTTAGCTTCTGACGCTTCGTCTTATATTACGGGAATTAATTTACCAGTTGATGGAGGATTATTGGCTTAATTGAGAAAAAAACCTACTGTTAGTTTAGACTTGGCTTAACAATGTGCACTAAATGCCCAGCAATTCGTAGGTTGGATTGCAACCCAACAAAGGCTGCAACTAACAGTAACCTTGCGCGTTTTCTTGCAAACTCGTTATAGCATAAAATCATATCACATCACCTCATACTCTCTTGACATTTGAACACAGCAATTCTCGGTGAATTTGAATATTTAAAGCAAGGTGTCATTATTCTCATTTTTATAATCAAGGACTCACTATCCAACTTGAACCTATTACGAGTTTTTGAAACCGGTCTTGATATCGTCTTGAAGCTCTAATAAATAAGTTAACAATGTTTCCCTTGACTCAAAAATAAAAAAAGATTGCCCCTCTCAATTTTCCCATAAGTGACGCTTTGAACCGAATTTTTTACGGTAACTTTGATAAACCTTATCCGTCAGTTCAAATATTTGGTAAAAGTAGAATGCCAGCAGGGTGGCAAGGTACATGTTATCACTTAAATTCTGTTGTCCATGGCCATAATTGTGCTCAATACAGTAACCTTGATTCTTTAAAGTGTTGAAACGTTCGTTTTCTATTTTCCAACGGCAGTGACTGCTTTGACGATTTTCACGATGTTTTTTTCATTGATTTCAATGTCTGTTACCCAACTATAAGTTGAAATGACTTTGCAAACTATATTGATGACTTAGGCCTTTTTTATCTTTCAATCGATGAGGAATTACAAGTTAAGCCACCTGCATCAACATTCTTTCTAATCTACGATAACTCAAAGCTTCGGCTAGATGTGTTTGCTTAACCATTTCACTTTTTTCTAAATCAGCGATGGTTCTCGATACGCGCAATATCCGATGATAAGCTCGCGCTGAAAATTTTAGTTTTTCAAGCACGGCTAAAATAAAGTCCTCTGCTCCTGCCTCAAAATTAACCATTTCATCTAATTCTTTTGGGTTTAAAAACGCGTTGCACTTTCCTCTTAATTTAATTTGATGAGCCATTGTCTCAACTACTCTTTTTTTGACTATTTGAGATGATTCGCACTTAGCGTCGGGCACATTCTTGAGTTCTTCCTGAGTCATAGCTGGTACATCTACATGCATATCAATTCTGTCTATGAAGGGACCTGATAGTTTCAGCAAATAACGTCTTATTTTTTCCGAAGTACAGCGACAAACGCCTCGTGGATTACCAAAATGCCCACAAGGACATGGGTTCATAGCCGCCAGAAATTGAAATTTGGCAGGATACTCTGCTCGACGTGTCGCTCTTGAAATTGTCACCTTGCCAGACTCCAAAGGCTCTCTCAATACTTCAAGAACTCGCCTCTCAAATTCTGGTAGTTCATCTAAGAACAACACCCCTTGATGCGCTAAAGATATTTCACCGGGTTTAGGATTACTTCCTCCACCAACCATAGCCGCTGCGGTGGCTGTGTGGTGGGGCGATCGAAAAGGTCTTCGTTTCCAATAACGCGTATCTAATCCGTGGTCGCTAACTGACGTTATCGCCGCGGACTCAATCGCTTCGGCTTCACTTAGTTCAGGCAAAATTCCAGGTAAACGAGTAGCTAACATTGTCTTGCCTGTTCCTGGTGGCCCAATAAAAAGCAAGTTGTGCCGTCCCGCCGCAGCAACCTCCAATGCTCTTTTTGCTGCATATTGTCCTTTCACTTCAATTAAATCAGGATCACTAATCAATAAATCTGAGTGCTTTTCAATAATAGATTTCTCAATGCTGAACTCATTAATATCAAGCTCACGTTGACCTTGTAAATAAGCACAGATTTGTAATAGATGATTTCCACCTACACAATGTTCTTTACCAATTAAAGATGCTTCCGCAAGATTTTGAGACGGGATAACCAATTTTCTATCATTTCGTTTGGCGGCTAAAACAGCAGGTAAAATACCATTCACCTGTCTTAGTTCTCCAGATAGTGCTAACTCACCCATAAACTCATATTGAAGAATATCGTCTACATTTAGTTGCCCCGTGGCAGATAAAATCCCTAATGCGATTGGTAAATCAAAGCGACCGCCGTCTTTAGGTAAATCTGCCGGCGCTAAATTGATGGTAATTCGTCGCGTAGGAAACTCAAAATTAGCATTGATCAATGCACTACGAACTCGATCTTTGCTTTCTTTAACCGCGGCTTCTGGGAGTCCTACGATATTCATAGATGGCAGACCATTTGAGAGGTGAGTTTCAACAGTGACTAAAGGTGCTTCAATGCCCACGCCAGCGCGGGTGTAGATGATAGAAAGTGACATGACCAATCCTTGGTAAAACTATTAGGGTGAGATAGGAAGCAAGTCTAAAGGAATGGTGTTCAGGTTTAATAGTGGTAAAAGTAATTGAGTATTGTGAGAATTTGGCCATTTATGATGTGAGAGATTAGTATTTTTAGAAATACCGTCCTATCGTTTCAATTGAATTAAACTTCTCAACCTTTCCTCAGACTGTACGGGAAATAGTATGCCAATAAACTAAAAAATTTTATTTAGGCAATTTAAAAGCGGCTTAACCCGAATGATTTTCGAGTTAAGCTCATATTTGAGAAAGCTTGAGAAAATAAGAGAAGACTTGTAACTAATTTTGGCACATATTGGATCTTGATAATGTAATGTCGTTACCACGGAGAAAAAATGAAATCGCCCGTTCAATTTTTATTGTTGCTGCTAGTTTTAACTAGTTCTTTTTGTTGGTCTGAGAACAATGTTTATATCGGTGGAGGCCTAACTAATTTGCAGGCAGATAGAGCTAATTCGACCAATTTTTCGATTGCAGTTGGATATGACTTTCACCGCTGGAATTTAAAGTCTACAAAATTTCAAGCCCTTGTGATGAGTCTTGAAGCACAATATTCCGATTCCATTTCCGGAGCTGATAACCTAAAAAACCAATCACTTTTTGTGGTGGCTAGAGCCTATACATCCAAAAAATTCTATTTTAAGTTAAAGCAGGGATATACCAACTTTTCAGATATCTCGTTAAACGACGAGAACGCGGAGCGCTCTCATATCGGGTTAGGTTTAGGCATTGGCTACAAAATAGGTTCTGATGACCTAGAGTTAGAATACAGTTATCCCAATAAAACCTTGCATGCTTCTTCATTTGAAATCAGCTATAAGGTTCACTTCTAATGGTTGAGACAAAACATACTAGGAAAGCTAAATTTCTAGACATAATACGAACGCCGTTAATTTCTGTAGTTCTTATTCTCACTGTTGGTTGTGGCACAGATGATGAAGACAATTCAACCGCTATTATCTGTGAAAATACTCAATATCCGGACCAAACAACCTCTGAATATTTATTACCCTGGTCGATTGGAGAAACCTACCAAGTCGGTCAAGGGAATTGCACGGACTTCAGTCATGGCAGCGAAAATAATCAGCTATTCGCCTATGATTTCTTTATGCCGATTGGGACGTCTATCCGTGCAGCAAGAAGCGGAACCGTGGCTGCAGTAGCGGACAATTTTAGAGATGGAAGTGACGTAGTTGGACAGGAAAATTTTATAATTATTCGACATGATGACAACAGCGTTTCGCGCTACGCACACCTAACACTACAAGGAGCATTATTTGACTTAGGAGATACCGTTATTCAAGGCGAAGTAATTGCATTAAGTGGTAACAGTGGTTTTAGTACTGCTCCCCATCTGCATTTTGATGTGAATGACGGCGACTGTCCCATTTTGACAAACGACTGTGAATCACTTCCAGTCACGTTTCGCAACACTAGTGAGCACCCAAACGGATTAGTTGAAGGTGTTAGTTATACGGCAGAACCTATAAATTAGATTTTAAACATACATTTCTTCAACATTAATAAATATTCCCCTAGCAATCATTTTTGTGTTTTTATATAGCTCTAAACTCGCTTTTATTTAGCTGTTAACAATCAGTCCTTGAAAATAGCGGTTGATTGCCGTTGTCGGTTTACCGTTAACTGCAAAACATCCGGTCTTGAATAGTGACCTGCAGAATCAAAGTTTTGGCGTTCTTTTCTAACCTGTTGATGATCAAGTTCTGCAACATAAAGACCCTCTTCACCAACTTGAGGCTCTATAAGCCATGTACCATCAGGGTTAGCGATACAAGAGCCACCATTTGCCAAATACTCAACATTGGCAGCTGACACTTCTGATAATTCAGGCAAGTCTAAAGCAACATCTGTCGGTCGCATTAACCCACATGCTGAAATCACGTAAGAGCGTCCTTCTTTTGCCATAACTCGTGTTAAATCAAAGGTATTACTATCATTACCCGGCCAAATAGCCACGTGGAGATCTTCGCCTTGAGCATAAAGCGAGGCTCTTGCAAGCGGCATCCAATTTTCCCAGCAATTTAATCCGCCGACGGTAAATGGTTTGAGTGGGTGAACGACTAAACCATGTCCATCACCTATAGACCAGCTAAGCCTTTCTTCATAAGTAGGCATTAACTTTCGATGAACCGATTGAATTTTTCCATTTTGATTAATGTAAACCATACTGCAATATAGGCTATGACCACTTCGGTCCAAAGGACGCTCAATGCAACCCAAATAAACTGCAATTTGTTTATCATTTGCTAACTTGCAAAGTGGTTCCAAGTCACCCCGTTCAATTTGTACGGCTTGTTTAGAGTATTCTGCTTGAATGTTTTTTTGTTTATCATTGTTAAATTGAGCGCCGCCTGTTAAATCAAGCCAAAAAGGATAGCCGGGCAAAATGGCTTCTCCAAACACCACAAGTTCACACGCTTGCTGCGCAGCTTGATCAACAAATTCAATGACTTTGTTAAGCGTTTTATCTCTATCAAACCACACAGGTGCAATTTGTGCGATAGCAACTTTTAGTGATTCTTTATTAGTCTTTTTATTGCTTTGATTTTTATCTGAATCAATCATCGTTTTAACAAATGAGTTTGAATAATTCCATTATAAACTTGTTAAAACCTATTGTCTTAATTTAATTCTTATGAAAATAAAGCGGTTAATTTGAATGTCGACATGATAAAAAATTTGATAAAGGAGTTTCTTTAGTAAATAGAAAGGCGCTTCAACATCTACACACATTTACAAGTGTAAATGTGTGTAGTAGCAACCTTGTTTTCATTAAAAATTTTATTTTAACGCGATAGATTTAGGGCGTCCTGCCCCCAACCAACTAATGAATCATTTAAAAAAACCAATGGTGTGGTTTCATCTTTTGTCGTATCACCGTCTGAATGCTCATGAGTGATACGGTAGAATAGAATACGGTACTGTTTGTCACCTTTTGTATAAGCCTCTGAAAAGTCAGGTGCGCCTAACTGTGAAACGACTGATTCACGCGAGTCATTAATCTCTAGCTTTGAAATAACTTTTTTGTTATCGGATTGGCGTTTTTCCCAGCTAGAATCGGAATCTCTCCAATTGTCTCGATCAACAATAATACAGCCCGATAGACTGACAGCCAATAAAGTCGATATAATTGCGTTTAGTAAAATTTTCATTTGTTTTCCCTTTTTTAACAGATCAATTTTTGACCCGGTTTTAACGTAAATAATTATTTAAAATTAACAAAGCAGAAACCATGCCAATTTACGAAACGCTTGAATCTAGTGATTATCACAATGCCTAAAGTTTATTGGTTTGCTAAATTGACGAACATGCTATCAATAACAACACACGGTGGTTAAAATGACCAAACAAGTTAAAGAAGATCTCTCACAAGCTCGTTTCATGGTTTCATTTATCTCTCTGCTTTCAAGCGAAACAAGAGGATATGAGCAAGCAGCTGAACAAATGATGAATGAAGTGAATAAACAACCTGGCTTTATTGCCGCTTACTCGGCTAGAGACGAGGGTGGTGTTGGTATAACAAATTCTTATTGGCGGGATATTGATGCAATCGTAAAGTGGAAATCCCATTCTGCACATCAAGCGATTCAAGATAAAGGCAAAAAAGATTGGTATCAGTGGTATCAATTACAAGTTTGTGAGATTAAAAGAAGTTACGAAGGTAGTATTGGATAGCACTAACAAAGAGGAATAGATAATGACAAACCACCATAAAATTAATTATGTGGAATTTCCAGCAATTCAGATGGCAAAAACGAAACTATTTTTTTCTAAAGTATTTGATTGGAAATTTCAAGATTACGGTCCTGAATATTGTGCGTTTATGAGCGCTGGTATCGATGGCGGTTTTTTTAAGTCTGATCAGTCGTCCTTAACCTGTAATGGTAGTACGCTTTTGGTCATTTACAGCGACAAATTAGAAGCAACGTTAGAAGACGTTGAGTCCGCTGGAGGAAAAATAATCAAAACTATTTTTGAGTTCCCTGGTGGCAGACGGTTTCATTTTACTGAACCTAGTGGGAATGAGTTTGCTGTTTGGGGCGAGTAAAATAGCTCCCTTACATTCGCGTCACTTTTACATTATTTATTAAGGTGTCTTATTTTTAAATTGAAAAATTGTATTGATAACTGATCCGCAAGCAACAATTATTGCGCCACCTATAAATACTTGCTGTGTCAATACTGCTGACATCAATTTAGATTCAGAGAAAAAACTTAGCAGTCCAATAGTAATCAAAACAAATCCGATAGCATAAAAATAGAGGGCTGCTTTAGGTATTTTTTTAAATACTACTTTCATTAAATTCTCCCAAGATGAAATCATGTCCATTTGATTTTATCTTGATAACAGTACTGCCATTTTTTTCAACAGGCTCAGCTATATCAATTAACCGGTAATAACAACTTCTAGTAAAGGACGCGTAAAGATTGCGACGTACATTGATTGTCGGTAACTTTTCATTATTAAAGAGCGACAGTTCAAGTTGATTTGGTTTTTCGAGGAGGATAACGTTATCGCAATTGTCGGTAAACTGAAACACGCTTTTACTGTTTATCTCTTTTACATCAAAATCGATAATTACAAAAGGTTTCCATTCAACTTGGATACCTATTTTTTCAACGGGAGTCACTAAAAAATAGTCATCATCTTCTTTTTTTATAATGGTAGAAAATAATTTAAATAATTTCTTTCTACCAATAGGTGTTCCCTCATGCCACCAATCACCATTCGCCTTGATTTGCATGTTCATATCACCGCAAAAATCTGGGTTCCACAGTTCAACAGGCGGTAATGAAGATTGGCTAGTATGGCCGCTTATTTGTTGAAGAATATTTTCACTAGATGGCATTGAACAACCCCTTCAATCCTTTTGGATCCCGTCTTTTTTGATCCAAAACTGATATGGTAAGTTTTCAGTTTCTGTTGAAACTAAATCATGATCCATAAATTCACAAAATGAAGCTACATCTCTTTTGGTCGATGGATCGTCCGCTAGCACTAATAAAACATCACCAGTGACCATTGAACGAATAGTTTTACGAATCATCATAACTGGCTCAGGACATCGCAATCCTTGAGCATCAAGTGTTTGAGTTTCTCTTATCTTCAACTCAATCAATGAACTAGTATTTTTCACTGCGACTGTTATTATTTCTACTGTTTGGACGATTGCTATGTGAACGTCCAGCTTGTGGGCGTCCGCGTTTATGATAGGGCTTTTTTGCTGGGATTTTTATTTCAGGTAATAGCTCTTCAGTGACATCTAATAGCGGAATAGCGCGCCCAATATACTTTTCAATATCAGGCAAATTAAATGCAGCATCTTCACAGGCGAATGAGATAGCCGAACCACTTGCACCTGCTCTGGCCGTTCGACCGATACGATGTACGTAGTCTTCAGCATCATCGGGCAAATCATAATTAAAAACATGACTGACCCCATCAATATGTAAGCCTCTAGCCGCTACATCGGTTGCTATCAATATTTCGATTTCACCAGACTTCAACTCATCAATTAATCTCATACGTTTATTTTGTTGTACATCACCCGTCAGTAAACCTGCTTTATATCCATTTGCTTTTAAGCAGAGCCAAACATTTTCTGATTGTCTTTTAGTATTTGAAAAAACAATTGATTTTGTCGGCCGAAGTTTTTGCATTAATCCGACTAGCAAAGGGAGCTTTTCTTTATTGGAAGGGTAATAAAGGCTTTCTTCAATCTGCCCTGCAGTGATCGAGTCAGGTTCTACATGAATATGCGTAGGTGAATTCATGTGCTCATAGGCTAATTCTTTCACTCGATTTGATAAGGTCGCAGAAAATAACATATTTAATCTTTCTTTCGGCTTAGGCATTTTATTGAAAAAGTACCGAATATCATCAATAAAACCTAAATCAAACATTCGATCGGCTTCATCAAGAACAACGCAATCTAACGCGTAAAAATTATAAACCCCTTGCTTAAAATAGTCGAGCAAGCGTCCAGACGTTCCTACCAAAATATCGACACCGGATTGAATGCCTTCTTTTTGTTTAACATAATCAGCTCCACCAAAAGCAACCTGTAACTTAAGATCGGTGAATTGGGCTAAAATTTTGGCATCTTCGTAAATTTGAATCACTAGTTCCCGAGTCGGAGCCATAATAAATGCTCTTGGTTCATTCTGTCGTCTATCTTCTACTTCTGGTAGAGTGAGTAACTCATTTAATACACCTAATAAAAAGGCATTGGTTTTTCCGGTACCAGTTTGGGCTTGTCCTGCAACGTCTTTTCCATCTAATAAAAGTGGGATAGCTTCAGCCTGAATAGGTGTTGCATACTCATAATTTAAAGCATCAAGTGCTTTTATCAAATCTTTATGTAACCCCATGGACTTAAATGAAGTAGTAGAAAGGTGAGTAACCATAGATTTTTGAGCCTTTACCGTTTATGCGGGAAAATAACACTAAAAAATTATCGCTTAATTAGTTGCAACTTACATCATCTAATTGCAAAATAGATATAATCCTATGATTAGTGTTAATCAACCAAAGTTTTAGTCGAAGGATCATAGCATAAAGGCTATTCAATTGACCTAGTCAACCTTGAAATAGCAATAAAAAGACCTATAAATAAGTCACAATTAAACCTTTGGGAGAATATTAAGAATGAGCAATCAAGTAATTCATTTAACGGATGATAGTTTTGAAGCGGAAGTATTAAAATCAGATTTACCAGTATTAGTTGATTTTTGGGCTGAGTGGTGTGGACCTTGTAAAATGATTGCACCCATTTTAGACGAGCTAGTCACTGAGTACGCTGGAAAAATTAAAATAGCTAAACTAAATATTGATGAAAACCAAGCAACAGCACCTCAATATGGAGTGCGCGGTATTCCAACACTTATATTAGTTAAAAATGGCAGTGTAGAAGCTCAACAAGTAGGCGCTGTTAGTAAATCTCAGCTAGCTGCTTTTATTGATAGCAATATATAAGACCTAGTGCTTTTAAGAGATAGCCTTTTTGGCTGCGCTTTACGGCCAAGTATCCAAGGGTTAGGGGGAATAAGATATTAGTGAGTTTGAAATGAATACGCCAATTTAGTATTCATTATTTAAACTCAAGCTAGTTTTCTTCTGACTTCTACCCATTTGGACGCTTTTTATCCAATAAAGTAAGATTTCGAAGCTAAAAATTGGACAAGCTTGATTTTTAGTGCTATTTTTTATTACATCGATGTGCAACTTCCCTGTACAAATCCAAAAAATTAAAACTAAATAAAAAACTAAGTAAAAGTATTATACAAATTAGATACGAATAAACATAAAAAAACTGATTTACTTAAAACCCTTTTTAAAAATACAAACGAAACTCCCATTAAATCAAACTGAAGAAAATACCCTACGACAGAATAACAATTTGATATTTTACTTGTGCTAGATTTTGACAATCTAAAAATAACTTGTTCAGTTATCCGTAGTGAATAATCAATTATGTTTTGTTATACCTAAAAACCAACCAACAAGAACCCATCTATGAATCTTTCCGAAATTAAACTTCTCCCCATAACCGAATTAACAGAAATGGCCAAAGAAAAAGGCCTCGACAATGTTGCAAGAATGCGCAAACAAGATATATTATTTGCTATTTTGAAAGGGCATGCAAAAAGTGGAGAAGATATTTTTGGTGATGGCGTTTTAGAAATACTCCCGGATGGTTTTGGGTTTCTGCGAAATGCTAATTCTTCATATCTAGCTGGACCTGATGATATATACGTATCACCAAGTCAAATTAGACGCTTTAGTTTACGTACTGGAGATACCATATCTGGAAAAATTAGACCACCAAAGCACGGTGAGCGTTACTTTGCTTTACTCAAAATTAACGAGATTAATTTTGATAGTCCAGAAAATGCGCGTAATAAAATTTTGTTTGAAAATTTAACACCACTTCACCCAGATGAAAGAATGGTGATGCAACGCGGAAATGGTTCAAGCGAAGATTTAACCGCTAGAATTATTGACCTTGCTTCTCCTATCGGAAAAGGGCAAAGAGGCTTGTTAGTCTCTCCGCCTAAAGCAGGTAAAACTATGATGATGCAAAACATTGCACAATCTATTGCCGCTAATCATCCAGATTGTCTTTTAATTGTTTTACTGATTGATGAACGTCCAGAAGAAGTGACAGAAATGGAAAGAACTGTTCGCGGTGAAGTGGTTGCATCTACCTTTGATGAACCAGCAAGTCGCCATGTGCAAGTTGCCGAAATGGTCATTGAAAAAGCAAAACGTTTAGTTGAGCACAAAAAAGATGTCATTATTTTATTAGATTCTATTACTCGTTTGGCAAGAGCATACAACACAGTTATTCCATCATCAGGAAAAGTATTAACCGGTGGTGTTGATGCCAACGCATTGCAAAGACCAAAACGATTTTTTGGTGCAGCCAGAAATATTGAAGAAGGTGGCAGCTTAACCATTATTGCAACGGCGTTAGTTGATACTGGATCAAAAATGGATGAAGTTATCTACGAAGAATTTAAAGGAACCGGTAATCTTGAATTACATTTAGACAGAAAAATGGCAGAAAAAAGAGTCTTTCCAGCAATCAACTTCAACCGAAGTGGTACGCGAAAAGAAGAGTTATTAACTAACGCAGAAGAACTACAAAAAATGTGGATCTTAAGAAAAATATTGCATCCGATGCATGAAACTGAAGCAATGGAGTTTTTAATTGATAAATTAGCCTTATCAAAAACTAATGATGAGTTTTTTGATTCCATGAAGCAGCGTGGTAAAAATTAGAATATGTTTTCAAGACTATCTCGAAAACATAAAGTCAAAAGAGTTTCACAACGGAGACTCAATACACGTTGCGCCTCTGTTGTTAATAAATTTGTTAATTTTTTCTTGGTAAGCAACTATTAATGTTTAATCCATCGGTAAAATACAAAGATCTTAGAGAGTTTTTAGATCATCTTGAAAAAAAAGGTGATTTAAAACGTATTACTCAAGAGATCGACCCTAACTTAGAAATGACTGAGATTTCAGATCGCGTTTTAAAAGCAGACGGTCCGGCACTATTATTTGAAAATCCGAAAGGATTTAATACACCCGTTTTAACTAACTTATTCGGATCTGAACGCAGAGTAGCAGCCGCCATGGGTTGTGAGTCAACTAATCAATTACGAGATGTTGGAAAATTATTAGCATTTTTAAAAGAGCCGGAACCTCCTGCAGGTTTGAAAGATGCATGGGATAAGGCACCTCTTTTTAAAAAAGTGCTTGATATGGCAACAAAGGAAATAAAGAAGCCAAATTGCCAACATACAATAATTGAAAAAGATGATGTTGATCTCAGCCAAATACCTATTCAAACCTGTTGGCCAGGAGACGTCGCTCCACTAATTACTTGGGGCTTAGTGATTACAAAAGGTCCTGAAAAAAAACGTCAGAATTTAGGAATATATCGCCAACAAGTGATCGGTAAAAATCGTGTGATTATGCGTTGGTTATCTCATAGAGGAGGCGCTCTTGATTTTAAAGAGTGGAAAGACAAATATCCAGGAGAACCTTTTCCAATTAGTGTGGCGTTAGGGGCTGATCCCGCCACTATTTTAGCCGCGGTTACACCGATCCCAGATACACTCTCAGAATATGCTTTTGCGGGGCTTTTACGCGGTGAAAAAACCAAAGTAGCAGACTGCTTAAGTAATAATTTACAAGTGCCGGCATCAGCAGAATATGTGCTTGAAGGATTCATTTATCCCAATGATATGGCGGAAGAAGGCCCTTATGGTGACCACACTGGCTATTATAATGAAGTAGAGACCTTCCCAGTTTTCACTATTGAAAAAATCACTCACCGTAAAGACCCAATTTACCATTCAACTTACACCGGCAGACCTCCAGATGAGCCTGCAATATTGGGTGTTGCGCTTAATGAAGTGTTTATCCCTTTATTGCAAAAGCAATATCCAGAAATAGTCGACTTTTACTTACCGCCAGAAGGCTGCTCATATCGTATGGCTGTTGTGACGATCAAAAAACAATACCCAGGTCATGCAAAAAGAATCATGATGGGCGTTTGGAGTTTTCTACGACAATTTATGTACACCAAATTTGTCATAGTGACTGATGATGATGTTAATGCAAGAGACTGGAATGATGTTATTTGGGCGTTAACGACTCGGGTTGACCCAACGCGAGATACGACACTTATAGACCATACACCGATAGACTATTTGGATTTTGCGTCTCCTGTTTCTGGCTTAGGCTCAAAAATGGGGATTGATGCAACCAGTAAATGGGAAGGCGAAACCACAAGAGAATGGGGTACAGCCATCATAAAAGACCTAACAATTACCAAAAAAATTGATCAACTTTGGGATGAGTTAGGTTTAGACTAGAAACAGATTTAGACTAGAATCATATTAATTCAAACAGATGAAAGAATCGTTATCTAAGTTTTCATCTAAAAAGATAAAACTTAGTACTTAGAAAACATTGTACTTAGAAAGCATAGTACTTAGAAAACACAGGACAAAATCATCATGGCTGAATATTGTTGTAGAACAACTGACATTACACCTTTGAATGAACAAATTCATCGTATCCGTTTTATGCCGGACGATAAAGCACTCTTTGAGTTTCAGGGTGGTCAATATATTATTTTACACATGCCGGATGGAAAACGAGTACCTTTGTCTATTGCGAGTGCGCCAGAAGAAACTGATTTCATTGAGCTGCATATACGTGTAGTTGAGGGTCACTCTCTCGCTCAGGATATGTTAGATTTATTTGAAAATGCTGAAAGTTTTCAATTGGAGGGAACATTTGGTGGTTGTTTTTTAAATGATAGTCCCAGAGATTTAGTGATCATTGCAGGTGGAACAGGTTTTTCTCCTATGAAAAGTATGATCGAAAGCGCATTTTCGAGCCAAAGTGACCGAAATATTGAACTCTATTTAGGCGCTCAAGTGATCAATGATTTATACCAGCACGATATGATTAACGACTGGCAAGCTAATAATACTCATTTTACATATGTACCTGTTATTTCTGGTGGCGATGAAAACTGGAAAGGAGCAACTGGATTTCCCCATGAAGCCGCAATGCAATGTGACGAAAAAGAGTTAGTCGAAAAAGACTTTTACATCAGTGGATCCGAAGCAATGGTTGTTGCGGTTTATAACTCCTTAAAAGGTAAAGGCGTTGATAAATCTCAAATTCATTCAGATATATTGAATATTAAGCGTGAGAAGGGTGAGATTGAATAATATTCAATCGCTGTTTACTAATTCGCTAACACCGTCCGACCTTTTGCCCAATCTCTAAGCGCTTGAACTTTCTCAGCCA
>Ga0307492_10000381_pt1 | contig 19040 bp, 11 predicted proteins | sample SI3LmetaG_FD_202365 | JGI IMG/M metagenome (GOLD analysis project Ga0307492, IMG submission 202365) | Sea-ice brine microbial communities from Beaufort Sea near Barrow, Alaska, United States - SI3L | ecosystem: Environmental > Aquatic > Marine > Coastal | place: USA: Alaska | collected 2017-05-06 | reverse complement strand
TCGGTTGAACAATGCTAAGCATCATTTAGAGGTGCCTATAATCAAGTTAATAAATCAGGCATAATGTCTGCAATCAAATATAGTCATTCCGATATAATATGAACTATCCAAAAGTTATTGCCATTAGCGGAGCATCTGGCTCTGGGAAAACAACCGTCATTAAGCAACTAGCTAATGAGTTTAATTGTTCATTTCTACTGTTTGACGACCATACAAATAAAGATACTTATCCACAAAATATGAAAGATTGGCTTGAAGATGGAGCTAATTTTTCTCTTATAAAAACACCTGATTTTATAACCGCTTTAGAAGCTTTAATTTTAAACAGCACATGTGATTATATTTTTGTTGAAGAACCTTTTGGTAAAGAACGTGATCCTATGTCTGCTTTAATTGATTATGTTGTATTGTTGGACCAGCCATTAGAACTTTGCTTAACACGTATTATAAAAAGGCATGTTGATAAACCACATGCAAATTCATTAAATAATATCTCTAATTTTTTAGATAAATATGAGGCGTATTTGAGAGATATTTATATATCAACGGTTGAGCAAGTTAAAAGTAATAGTGACTTAATCGTGAATGAAGTGCTTTCAGTGGAAGAGTTAACTCGTGTTATTGGTGAGTGGTTACATCAAATAAACTCGTCGTCATTCAAGTGATACTGTTAGCACCTATTTAATACTTTATTCAATACTGCAATTATATTTTACATACTTTAATAGGGTCAATAAACTTACATACCGCTCATTTGACCCCGTTATATATATTTCAATAATACCTATTAAAGATAATACGCTTCAACAGTACCTTTTTTTGTCATTAAAAGTGGTTGCCCACGACGGTCTAACGCTTTGTGCATAGCAACTTTAACCCAACCTTCACTGATGCAATATTCTTCAACATCTGTGCGTTCTTTGCCGTTAAAACGAATACCAATGTTATGCTCGAAAATAGCTTCTACATGATGTGGGCTGCGTGGGTTACCCGAAAGGCGATCTGGTAGTTCTGGCTTTGATTTAGTGTCGTTCATGTTCATGACCTGTAGTAAATAAATATTGCGCTATTGTAGGCAATATAGACACCTCCCTCAATAACTATAATCATAAATATTCTTCCTCAGTATTATGATATCGGTGAATCCTTAACTTACTAATGAATTTAACAACGAATCAGAGATATGTGTCGCCAATGCTATGGCATTAGAGTTATTTTAAAAAAATGCGCGATCCCGCCCTGAGAATTAACCTCAGTAGTGATCATTTTTATTGGTAATAGTCATAAGTATATGTACGTATTGTAGAGCAACTGACTTGTAATCAGTAGGTCGCCAGTTCAACTCCGGCAGTCGGCAGCATCCATTCAAGTCCTAACCTCGGTTAGGCCTTTTTTGTATCTATCGATTGGTCGGATTTTCTAGCCTATTTCATTAGCACCAATAAACCTTCTATTATGAACCCTATATCCTTTATTTCTTTATTTCTTTATTTCTTTATTACCTAATAGTTATAGGTACTAAATATACATCGTTTAAAATATCCCTATAGTTAGACCAGTAATTTTAATTGCTGTCAGATAAGTTACTTGAAGAAATTTCACGACCTTTTTTTCTAACTAATTAATCATAACCTGAGTTTTGATTAATTAAATAGCTAGTAAAAAATTCAATGATAGCTATCATTTAATCATGTGATTAATTACCTCTTGAGTGTTAAAAGTGTACACATACTAGTCAATAAAGAGGTTCTGTTTTAATGGTGATAAATGAATAAAGTGGGACGCCCAGAGAACATGGGCAATGATGCTCGCCAATTGCTCATTGATGCTGCTCGTAAAAAGTTTATTAGTAAAGCTTACGATAAAGTCAGTATTAGGGAATTAGCGCAAACTGCAGGTGTTAACTCCGCCCTGATCAAGTATTACTTCCAGAATAAGGAAGGGTTATATAAAGCGATGATACTGGAAGTTACCGGGCAAGTAATGCTTAACTTTAAAGCACATCTAGACAGTTCAAATTTGAATAACCTTGAAGATTTTTTCCGTAGTTTTGTTGAAGTAATAAAGCAGTCTCCCGAATTTCCTTTGCTAATGCTGAAGGAAGTAATTTTGAACCAAGGAGCCTGTCGGAGTTATTTTATCAATGAAATGGGCATGCACCATTTAAAGATATTTGATCAGGTTTATGCTCGTTTTGAACAAGCAGGAAAACTAAAAGAAGGTATCGACCCGATATTTTTTAGGATGTCTTTAATGGGACTGACATTATTCCCTTGGTACACAAGAGAGTTAATAAGCGAAGTTGAAGGGATCACATATGACGATGAGTTTCTGGAAAAAATGATCCAGCATAATACAAGTTTAATGCAATATGGCTTTTTTAAAGCAGAGAGTAAAGAAAATAATTTAGGAGAAAATAATGCTTAAAAAATTACTAAAAACAGGTCAACGCCGCTGGTTGGTTTTCTTCCCTTTACTTGGTTTCATCATTTTAGTAATTATGGTGAAATTAAAGTCTGCTCCTCAGTTAAAAATTGAGGTAGAGCTTACTCCGTTAGTTAACGTTGAAAAAGCAAAAGTACGCAACTTGCAAATGTCTATCGAAGGTTACGGTCGTGCACAGTCAAAAGAAAGCTGGCAGGCTGTGGCTGAGGTTTCTGGCCGGGTTATTTATCGTCATCCAGATCTTGAAAAAGGTAAGATTATGCCAGCGGGAACGGTTGTTTTGAAGATTGATCCTGTAGATTATCAGTTAAAATTGGCACAGGCAAAATCTGACCTTAAATCGGCGATAGCAGACGCTGACAGAGTCGCCTTAAATAAAAATAAATATACTTTGTCCTTGGAGTTAGAGAAGAGTCGTTTAATCATTCTTGAGAAAGAGTATAAGCGTAAGAAAGGGATTTTGAATAAAGGCGCTATTTCACAATCTTTGGTTGACCAGGAGCAAAGCAATGTATTTGCTCAACAGGAAAAAGTGCTCGATTTGTCAACGAGTCTACAGTTAATCCCTAACGATATTGATGTAGCTCAGGCCAGAATTCAGGTTAATCAATCACAGGTGCAAGAGGCTGAAAGAAAGTTAGCTAAAACCAATATAATGCTTCCGTTTGATGCGCGCATCACTCAGGTAAATGCAGTACTAGAACAAGTGATTAACCAACAGTCTGTCTTACTAGAAGCTAACTATATTGGTGCAATGGAAATTAATGCACAGTTTGCAATAACGGATATGAAGCAGTTTGTGCGTCAAACGGTGGATACTACCTTCTCACAAGATAATAAATTTCCGGATATCAAACGTCTTAATTTGCAAGCGGGAATTAAACTGTATGCAGGTGATGAGAGCCTAGAGTGGTTAGGTAGTGTGGAACGTGTATCGGACAGTATTGATTTTCAGGGCAATACAATCGGTTTAATTGTTGAAATGGAAAATGACTGGAAAGATTTTGATCCCCTTAACAATACGCCCGTGATGAATGGTATGTTTTTAGAAGTTGAGGTATTAAGCGAAGCTAAACCAATGCTCAGCATACCTACTAAGGCAATTCACGGACAATCAGTTTATATTGTTAAAGATAATGTTTTACGAATAAAACCAATATCTATTTTGTTTGAATCAGGTCGTTATACGGCAATAGATGACAAGGCCGAAGGGAGTATTTCACTAGGTGACTTGGTGATAACAACAGACTTATTACCCGCAATAGATAAAATGCAAGTTAGAACCCTTGTAGATCACCTAGAAGTTGACCAAAAAGAAGGTAAAGACAGTGAAGGGAAACAAGAAAAATGATCACTTTTTTTGCTAAACACCCCACGGCAGCCAATCTGTTAATGTTGATTATTTTGATTGCAGGCTTATTCAGTTTACCTAATTTAAAACGAGAAACCTTCCCTGAGATTCAAACCAATAAAATTAAAGCTTCTGTTATTTATCCAGGAGCAAGCACTGAAGAAATTGAACAAGCATTGTGTTTGCCTATGGAAGAAGCTGTTGACGGGCTGAACGATATTGAAAAAGCTAGTTGTGAAGCAAGAGAGGGTATCGCAAGTCTTACGATCGAAATACTTGAAGGTGGCAACGTTTCTCAGGTACTTACCGATGTAAAAACAGAAATTGATGCTATTGACAATTTTCCTGAATTGGCTGAAAAACCTATTGTACGAGAATTAGGAAGAGATCAACATTTGATTTCATTGTCTATGACTGCGGATCTTCCTGATTTTGAGCTAAAGGAATATGCTGAAGTTATTAAGCAAAAGCTCAAACGCGAACCAGGTATTTCTCTTGTTGATATTAAAGGGTTTTCTGATCACCAATTAAAAATAGAATTGTCACAATTCAAATTACGTCAATATGGCTTATCGCCAGGTGATGTTGCTCGTTTGATTAAGCGACAAAATATCAAATTACCTGTTGGTGATATTACCTCTAAGGGCAAAACTATTTTAATCCGCTTTGACCAACAACAACTTGATAGTAAGTCATTAGGGGATTTGGTAATAAAAAGTACTGCATCAGGTGCTCAGTTAAAGTTGAAACACATAGCAAAAATCACTGAAGGATTTGAGCTTGAGGAAGAAAAAATAATTTTTGATGGCAAACGCGCCGCGGTAATTGATATCAAAAAAGCAAAAAATCAAGATGCTATTAATCTGGTTGAAATAGTCAGAGCATTTACCCAAAGAGAACAAATCATTGCGCCAGAAGGTGTATCCTTAACATTGAATCAAGATACGGCGCAAATCGTTAAAGATCGCTTGGCGATGCTGTTAAGTAATGGCTGGCAGGGATTCCTATTAGTGTTGTTTGTGATGTGGTTATTCTTTTCAATCCGTTATTCCTTTTGGGTATCAATGGGATTGCCTGTATCTTTTTTAGGGGCTTTTGCCTTGATGACGTTGATGGGCGTTAGCATTAACATGATTTCAATGGTCGCTTTGTTAATGTCGATTGGTATTTTAATGGATGATGCAATTGTAATTGCTGAAAGTATTGCTGCTCATGTAGAAAAAGGAGCAGATATTAATGAAGGTGCTATTGAAGGTGTAAAATTGGTAGCCGGAGGTGTGTTTTCCTCATTTTTAACGACTTTTGTTGTCTTTGCAGGTCTAGCATTTATCAGTGGTGATATTGGCCAAGTATTAAAAGATATTCCATTGGTTTTGATTGCGACCATTTTTGTTAGTGTTATTGAAGCCTTTTTTATCTTACCTAACCATTTGATTCATTCGTTACATAAATCTAAAAATGAGCCTGAAAACACTGTAGCTTTCAAGCAATGGTTTAACCAAAAATTTGAACATTTTCGTAATATCGTATTAGTGCGCTGGTGTGAAATTTGTATTAAGAACCGTTACCGCACCATTGGTTTGGTCTTTGCGATCTTTTTTATCTCTATTTCATTAATGGCCGGGGGGATCCTTAAATTTAAAGCCTTCCCGGATCTTGAAGGTGATTTAGTGGAAGTAAAACTATTGTTGCCACCAAGTACGCCTTTGGCTGAGACCGAGCGTGTCGTGGAAAAATATATTGCTCAACTTAATAAGATCAATCAGGAGTTAACGCCTGAACAGCCTAATGAACAGACTTTAGTTCAACATACCACTGTTGAGTTTAACCGTAATAGCGACGCTTTTGAGCAAGGAGCGCATCTTGCCACGATTAGAGTTGATTTATTAACAGCAGAAGCTCGTAATACCAAACTAGCAGATTTTATTGCTAAGTGGCGCGATGGTGTTGATGAAGTGCCGGGAATTTTATCCGTTTCATTTAAAGAACCTAATGTGGGTCCTGCTGGTCGAGCGATTGATATTCAGTTGCATTCATCAAATATCAACTCATTGATGGCGGCCTCATCAAAAGTAAAAGCGGCTGTAAATAAGTTTGTGGGTGTATCAAACACGATGGACGATCTACGTTTAGGTAAAGAAGAGTGGGTTGTTAAATTACATCCAGGGGCTTTATCTCTTGGCGTTGATGGTACCTCTATTGCCACTCAGTTGAGGTCAGCATTTTTTGGTGAAAAAGCTGAAGAAGTTCAACGAGGCAGTGAAAACATTGAAATTTATGTTCAATTACAAAAACATGATAAATCGAGTTTACGCCATTTAAAAAACTATCCGATAACACTATCTGATGGCAGCCAACGACCTTTGTCTTCTTTAGCGGAGTTTACACTGCAAAGAGGATTAACACGGATAAATCGAGTTAATGGTGAGCGTACCGTAACTATCACCGCTGATGTTGATTCGACCATTGCTAATACTACTGAAGTTATTGCCGTGGTAAAAGCGACGGCAATTGAGGAAATTGCTCAATTGTACCCAGATATCTCCGTCAGTTATGAAGGCGAAATTAAAAATGGTGACGAAACGGGTAAATCGATGGCGCAAAAATTTCTGTTTGGTATGATCGGTGTATTCATCATTCTTAGCTTCCAATTTCGCAGCTATTTTGAACCTTTAATGGTAATGCTGGCGATACCATTGGCATTGATAGGTGTATTATGGGGGCATCTTCTACTCGGCTATAATATGACTATGCCAAGCATGATTGGCTTTATTTCACTTGCTGGCATCGTGGTAAATGATTCAATACTGCTGGTGGCTTATATCAAAAAGCACCAAGTTGAAGGTATGGATACTCACCAAGCTGCGGTTTTAGCTTCAAAAGAAAGATTCAGAGCTATTTTTATAACCTCTGCTACCACCATTGCTGGCACTGTGCCGTTGTTGCTTGAAACAAGTTTGCAGGCACAAGTGGTTCAACCTTTAGTCGTTAGCATTATATTTGGTATGTCTGTATCGACACTGTTAATTTTATTGGTACTACCTTCAATATATGTTCTGCTCGAAGACTTTGGTTTAACTTCTAAACATCACTTGGCAAAGGTACTATAGTGAATAATAAACATCTATCACTTTTATAGTGATACACGTCAAAAACTTTATGGATATTTTATTGTATTTCAATAAATTATTCATAAAGTTAAACCGCATAAATTGTGACTTTAGCTATGCCAAGTAGTTGATTTTTTATCAATTGGTTTGATAAATCATCCGTTGGTATTGTCATGAGTTAGAAGTGTTGATTTAATAGAATTATCTTTTTTACATCGACGAAAAAGCTTCTCGATACAAGGAAAATCAACGACATCACTATACTGAACAACTTGCTAATTTATTGTAAATGAGAAAATTAAGTTAATAATATTGATGCGCACCAAGCACATTAGCTCTGAGCCATACTTATAGTCCCTTAACCAAAGGAGACTATTATGTACAACATCATTCCATATACCCCAAAACCTAGCCGAAATAAAGGAAAGCTAGTTGGTCAAACACCTAGAACAAGAGGGAAGTAATGTGTCTATGAAATAAATTACGCAATATGTTTATTTGTAAAAATTCCAATTAATTCAAAGGTATGGTAACAAAGTAAACATTGTTTTCCGGAGTTGAAACTGTGGCTCGGATTATACGTTGTATCGCTAATGTAAAAATAACGGATTAGTTAATAGTGAGTTAAAACGTAAAACGAATAGGTAACCCATACTTTTTTTTGTAATATCTGGGTTACCTTACGTTGATTGGTTTTGTGTCAGTATTTTATCTAGTTCGTAAACCATTCTCTCTCTGGTACGGTGTTAAATTATCCATATTAATTGCTATCACGACCAACTTTACTCTGCTCAAAATAACGAGAACTACCAGGATGAATGGGATATTCAGGCTCTGAAAAAATGACTTGCTGGTTATTTTTCAATGCTTCATTAATGGCAATTTGTAATTGCGGATCAACGTTTTTAACATAGTCTTTCGGCCAGATTTGTTTTTCAACCATCACAGGTACTCCTTGATTTTCAATGCCCCAATCGCCATCAGACATATAAGCACCACGATTAGGTATTTGCAGTCGCGCGTTATCTATGGTTTTCATGTTGAATCCCCACGGGCCGATCCCTGCACCAAAAGTCTTTTGCCCCACACTGACGCCCAATTTTGCCTTTTGAAACATAGTAGCAAAGGTTTCTGCGGCCGAAGCGTTCCACTCATTGGTCAGCAAAACCTTGTTACCCTCAAAGCTGTTGACCGGCACGGTGAGGTCTTGGCCGTATCTAAACCGATAAGCATACAGCGGTTTTCGTAACAACATTGTGATCAAAAGATCTGAGGTAATACCGCCACCATTAAATCGCTGGTCAATAATTAAACCTTGCTTACCTTTAGCGCTATAATAACGACGTAAAAAACTTTCAATGCCTTGAGCGTTATAGCCAGCAATATGCAGATAACTCACTTGTCCATTGCTTTGCTTTTCAACTTGACGTCGGTTTTTTTCGGCCCAATCGGCGATCCGTAGTTGATCGTCTCTCATCAAGGGAACAACCTTTACCGTACGACTGTTATCGCCGTTAGCGCTGGCAGAAACTTCAAGGGATATAGTGCGCCCAGCCATATTCATTAATGGTCGATAAAGACTTTGCTGTGTGGTTATTGCTCTACCGTTGATTGAAATCAGGTATTCTCCACGTTTAACTTTATTGCCAGGCTGATCTAACGGACTATAAACACCGTCTCTGCGATCGTAATGCCCCTGCTTGTATATTTTACTTACCCGATAACGACCATCAACACCTTCAAAATTTGCTCCTAGCAACCCAGGCTGACTGTTGCGCTGCGATTTAATACCAATGTCACCCATCCCGATCCCCAAATGGCTCACCGATGTATGGGAAAAAATACGATCGTTAAAGCGTTTTAGTCCCCTACGGTTAGTGATATTGGCGAGAAACGGGGCATAGTGCTTCTCTAACTCAACTGTGTCATAGCCATGAACATTAGGATCGTAAAACTGCTCTCTGAGGTAATGCCAAGACGCTTGGTAGATCTGCTGCCATTCTTTGGCTACGGCAATTTTCGCTCCCAGTGACGGTATGCTAACCTCTAGTACTTTAGGTTTTTCTTGACCAAGATCTTGGCGAGTAAAGTTAGCCCCTTTTTTATAAAAGGCATATTGGCCACTAGCGTCTACATTAAAGTGTTCAGTCGAATAACTTAGCTTAGTAAGCTTCGCTGGTTTTCTCAGATCATAGAGATATAATGCCAATCTGGGATCTGAGACCTGCGCAGAATTAACTGGCCACTCCATGGTTTGCAGCAACATTTTCCCCGATGTGAGTGAGGTAATACTTTCCAAGCCTTTATGAGGTAATACCAGCGGCATGATCCGCTTAGCTATTTCACTAAAATCGATAGCTAGCGCTTGTTTGGGAAAAGACCAATTAACGTCCATATTAGGTTGGTTAATAACAGGTAACACCGGCGGTGGTGTATCTTTTTGTAGCAGAACTACATTTAAATTCCCCCTCAGATGGCTACGTTGATCATAACCACTCAGCACACTCCATTTAAAATCTGAAGCGGCGCGATTATAACTAGACATAAAGTAAAGGTACTGGCCATTTTGATCAAAAGCTGGTGACGTCGCATAGATATCCCCTTGAGTAATTTGATGACTCTTTCCTGCTTGTAAGTCACGAATAAACAATGTCGGTAGATAATTATCGAGGCGCTTTATGTAGGCAAAGTAGCGTCCATCTCCTGACCATACCCCAGACCAAGAATCTTGTCCCGGATCGTTCGAGTTATCGATCACACTTGCCTTGTTAGTCGTTCTATCGAACAGCCATAAATTGAGTCGATGATCAGCAAAGGTTAGGTTTTTACCATCAGGAGACCAGTTTAACTCGTAGTAAACCGATGGATTCTCTTCAATAATAAACTCTTCGCTTCGTTTTGATTCAAGGTTCATTAATGCGAGTCGATTGTTACCATGTACATCGGTAAAATAAGCAATATCTTCACCATTGTCAGCAATGGCGACACCAAACTCACTCACCCCTGGCGTTTTTGTAAGGTTTGTTGATTTTTTAGTGTTTAGATCAAAAGTAAATAAATCACCTCTGGCGGCTAAAATAGCTTGTTGGCCACCCGGCATTAATTTTTGATCGGTTAACCAGCGAGAAACATCGACCCGGCGGTCTCTCATCAAAGAACGATCCAGCTTAACGCTTAACTGCAGTTTATTAATACGCTGGCTTGCTATGTTTAGCGTGTACAAAGCGCCATCACGAGAAAATGCAATATTACCTTGCTCACCGTCAATGCTCGCAAAGCGCACACCATATTTATTGTAGTCGGTCAGTTGCTTTTTATTTTCACCGTTAACACCACTGACAAAGAGATTGTGGGTACCAGATTGATCGGAAATATAAGCCAAATGGTTTTGATGTAACATTGGTTTAAATGCGTTATAAGACTCACCAACGATCAGTTTTGTTTTATGGCTCTGGGGATCTAAGTTGTAGATACCGGCGCGCATGCCACCACGGTAATAGCGGAATTCGCCGATGCCGGGGAAAACCCCCATCGGCACATAATAATCCCCTTGATCGGCATTGCCATAAGTGTATTGAACGCCAAAGGGCAGTGCCAATTCGCTCGGCCATTGTTCATCGATGGCTATTTCATATAAGCGATGGGCTCGGCCATTCTCGCGCGCTGAGCGAAAGATAACTTTACTGTCATCAGGGCTCCAAGCGACGGGCACATCGGCTAAAGGATGATAGCTGAGTCGAGTGGTGAGTCTGGTTGTTAAATCAAACATATATACATCACCACGGCCAGTACTACGGCGCATAAATGCAATTTTAGTGCCATCTTTTGATATTACTGGGTAGGCATCGTCGCCTTTGGCTGGGGTCAGCGCAGTAGCTTCCCCTCCCTTAACGTCGACCAACCAGAGCTGTCCGTTGCTAGCAAAAACAATGGTATCTCGGTGAATCGCGACACCTTCAATATCCAGTGGTCCGCTATCAGTCATCGGCAGAACACTGGCCTTAACATGTGTTACACTGGCAAAAAAAAGCACGCATAGACTGAATACCTTAATGAAATAACTTAATGTCATAATAATTGTCCTGTTGCGGCAGGGCGCACAACCTTAGTTAGCCTAGCCCCTGGCGTTAATAAATTAAAGAGAGGGCTTATTCGTAACGAAGTGCTAGCATGGGATCAACTCGGCTCGTTTTTCTTGCAGGAAAATAAATGGCTAGACAAGACAAGCTCAACATAAATAGCGGTACCAGAACAAATATCTGCGGATCTCGCGGACTAACACCGGTCAGCATTGGCGTTAATAATTCACCAGCAACATACGAAAGTCCCAATCCTAATGTTGTGCCAACAATGATCAGCTTCAATCCAGAAGACATCAGCATAAATACCAAGGCTCCCGGTTGAGCCCCCAATGACAACCTGACGCCTATCTCGTGCTGACGTAATTTAACGCTGTAAGAAACCACACCATAGGTGCCTATTATGGCCAACAACAGGGCCAATAATCCAAGACCACTGGCAGCTATTGCCATAGCACGCAACGGGAACAGTGAACGAGATATAGTATCGGACATGGTTTCGATCATATTTAGCGCGATGTCAGGGTTGAGCTCGGTAATTTTGGCTTTTACGGTATCAATCAGTAACGCAGGTTCTTCCTTAGTGCGTATCACGTAGACTAAACCATGAGAAAAACGTTGCTCTAGCGGAATATACATATAAGGCTCATCCATACTGCCAAGACTGCTATTGGCAATATTTTCAGCAATCGCTATTACTTCAAAAGCATCGTCACTATTAGGTATAGAAATATATTTCCCCATGGCATCAACGCTTGGAAATAACAGCTTGGCCATGGCTTGATTAATGATCACCTTGGGCGACAAGTAGTTTTGATCTTCTCGGTTAAATTCACGACCACGCACCAGTTTTGCCCCAATAGTGGCAAAATAGCCCGGGGTAATAATGGAATAATAGGTCCGATTTTCTTCACCAGTTTCCATCGCGTCATTAAAAGTCGAAACGAAAGTCGCGGTTTTGTCGCCACTCATTGGTGGCGTTCGCGCGATAACAACAGACTGCACACCTGCAATACTCTTTAACTGTTGGTTTAACCGCTGTGAAAAAACTGTTTTTTCATCATCTAAATAACCATATAAGGCTAAGTCGGTCTTAAAGGTCAATAATTTACCTGCACCAAAACCAGGTTCAATATTCACTGAGTTATGAAGGCCCTTAATAGTTAAACCGGCAATAACTAAGAGAAAAACACTCAAGGTAAACTGGGTGATCAAAAAGAAACTGCGTAACTTTGAACTTTGCACCTGCGTCCCTCCGGCCTGAGGCTGCTCCTTAAGTGAGCTGAACAAGTCGGTTTTAGTTGCCTGAAGTGCTGGCATTAAGCCAAACAACAAGCTAGACAAAAATGCAACTCCTAGGGTATAGAGCAACATATTACTGTCGAGGTTGGGATCCAAACTTAACTGGAAAGGAATTTCTGGGGGTAAACTTTCTTTAAACAGCATCACCGCCCAAAGCGACAAAATGAAACCCACCACACTCGCAACCAATGCCAGCATCAAGTTTTCGATCATCAACTGACGCACAACCCGAAAACGAGATGCGCCTAGCGCCAATCTAACTGATATTTCCTGGCGTCTTTCCGTAGCGCGAGCTAACAGCAGCGCAGCTACACTAGAACATGCTACCAGTAAGATTAAACCCACCAGCAATGAGGCACCAAATACCACCATAGATCGAGCCGCTTGGGGAATAAACGGAATATTAGAATAAGGTAGGGCTCTATGAGTGTTGCCTTCGTTAGTTTCGGGATATTGCGCCTGTAGTTTAAGATCGATAGTGGCCATTTCCTGATTAACCGATTCAATCGAGGCACCTGTTGCCATTCTAGCAACCGGAATGATCCAGTTCTCGTTTCGTGATGTTAAGCGGGTTGGTGAATCGGGATCAATAACATTCATCATAACCATCGGTATCCACATTTTGGAACTAAATGCTCCTAGCGCACCAGTGAATTCGGCAGGCATTACCCCTATAATTGTCATTTCGCTGCCGTTTACTTTGAGCTTACTGCCAATCACGCTTGCTTCGGCACCAAATCGTTGTTGCCAAAAGCTATGTGACAAAACAACAAATGGCATCGAACCTGGGGCTTGGCTGGTTTGTTGATGAAAGGTATCGCCTAGCAGGGGCTGAATGCCTAAGAGATCAAAAAAGTTCGATGTTGCGATCTCAACGGGCAGCATTTCAGAGCCCTTAGTCATTGATATGCTGGCATTTTGATAGCTAAAGCCTAAAATACCCTCAAGTTGCGTCATTCCATCATCGAAATCGATCAGATCTGGATAAGTAAAAGTGGGTAAGCCCTCTTTACCCGGACGGTATTTATTAATTGAAAGCAACTGCTCTGGTGCTGAAACGACAGGCTCATTTAATAACAAGCTGTTAAACATACTAAATAATGTAGTGTTTGGGCCGATGCCTAAGGCGATACAAAAAATAATCGCCAGACTAAGCTTAAAACGCCTCGTCATTTGAACAAAGCCGTATTGAATGTCTTGCCATAAAGAATCAATCATCATTGTCTCCCTATGCGCTTATTTTGTTAGAACGTGCATTTCTGTCAGCATTACTGCTTTCACTCACGATTTTTCCGTCGAGAAGATTGAACTGCCGCTGAGCATAACCGTTATATCTAGGATCATGAGTCACCAAGCAGATGGTCGCGCCTTCACTATGTAACTGATCGAGTAGATCCATAATGGCACTACCTTGCTCTGAATCGAGGTTCCCCGTAGGTTCATCGGCAAGAATGATCGCAGGATTGGTTACCAATGCCCTAGCAACCGCGGTGCGCTGTTGTTGGCCACCTGATAGTTGTGTTGGAAAATGCTTCATTCTTTCTGACATACCAACTCTTGCTAATACGGTCTCAACCCGTTCTTTACGCTCCTTAGCAGCCACGCCCTGATAGATCAGTGGTAACTCAACATTCTTAAATACGTTTAAATCGCCGATCAAATTAAAGTTTTGAAAGATAAATCCAATGGCGCGGTTACGTATAGCTGAACGTTGATTGAGGTTTAAAGAAGAGACATCTTCGCCGTTGAGCTGATAACTGCCCTCACTCGCGCCATCGAGTAAACCGAGCAAAGATAATAGTGTTGATTTACCACAACCAGAAGGGCCACAAATCGCTGTATATTCCCCTGAGTAGATCTCGAGCTCAATACCACTTAATGCAAGCGTCTCAACCCCATTTCCACTAAAGTGCTTTTGAATATTTTGCATCTTGATAACGGGGGATATTTGCTGTTTATTGTTTTTCATCTGATTCAATCCTTGGTAAATTATGACTTTAGAAGAGCAGTCATCGTGCCAAGTAGTAATTAATTAGTTAATTCAATATATTATGTATATTGCGTTTTGTTTACTTATTCATTAATGTCCGCTTTGAGATACCTAAGTGTCCCTATATGGGACACTTTATTTTACGCATGAGGGCCGTGAACAAGTTGTAGCTAAAAATCTTCAACAAACGGTAGTGGTAATTGCACGCTGGCAATACATCCTTTGCTCTGCTGCTTGTTGACCAAGTTAAAACTGCCACCATGTGCTTCAATTATCCCCCTGCACACTAACAAGCCAATACCAGATCCCTTGGCTTTGGTAGTAAAAAATGGCACAAACAAATTGGCTTCATTGGCTACGCCCTCGCCAAAATCTGTAACATCTATGATTAACCATCTTTGTTTGCTCCCTGATCTTCTGCTAACTTGCCAGTTGATCACTGGTGGTTGTGCAGATGTACTTGCTTCAACGGCGTTATTAACAATATTCACCAAAGCTTGGCTTAATAAGTCACGGTCAGCATAAAGAGCAACCTTCTCGCCAGATTTAAGCTGTATCGGCATGCGCAACTCTTGCTGAACAACTTCATCAAGCCAAATTTGTAAATCAAAAAGGTGAGGCACGGGTATGGGAAGTTGACTGAGATTCTTATATGATTGAATCATATGATTGAGCGCCATCGTCTGACGCTCAATCACAGCTAACCCTTCGATGAAATCTTGTTCCCAAGTTTCATGGCGATGCTCTTGTTTGAGTGTCCAGCTCAACGTCTGACTATAAGATTTTATCGGGGCCAAGGCATTGCTTATTTCATGGCGCAATACGCCAACCAACCGTTGCCATGCTTCTAGTTCTTTTTCTCTTAACGGTGCGGTAAGATCCGACATTATCACCAACGCCCTTGGAGCTCCAAATTCGCGATATTGTGCTTTTTTAATCAGCCAATTATTGGCGCTGCCTGCAATATTTAGGCGCAGTACCTTGTTATCTGAAATATCCAAACAGGCAGCCAATCCCAACACTTGTGCATTCACTCCTAAAACTTCCTTGCGTTCGCGATTGAGCAGCAGTAAACCTCGCTCATTGACCATACAAAGATGTCCTTCGGGATCAAAAGCAAACAGCGCTACATCGACTTTTTCAACGACTCTTGCAAACAATGCCCCCGTTTCGGCAGCGCCTGTACGTTCCGCATGCAATAAATCCCTTAACCTATTAACTGACCGCACCACTTCTTCGAGGGTTTCGCCGCGTTCGGCAATCCCTAACCTAATAGAATAATCAGACTCCTCTAAAGACATCAATGCATTAGAGATACTGCGCAGGGTAAACAATACCCGCCTTTGTAAATAGACTAACGACCAAATGAGCGAGACAAGTATCAGAAAAAGCAAAGTCCAAAAAAGATGAACAGGTAATTCAGCAATAATGAGCACAACTAGGCTGACAATACTGAGTGGCAATATGGCAATCAAAGAGGCCATCAACACCCAAAATTCTGATTTCAGTGGGGCTTTTGCGGGTAAGGTCATCGATTTACTTCCAGTCCAAATTTATCAATGCGTCGATACAATGAACTGCGAGCGATACCGAGTTTTTCGGCTGTTTTTTTCATATTGCCATCACAGCTAATCATCGCCTTTTCAATAAGCAACTGTTCAACTTGATCTAGGGTCATATTTTCATAATCATGACTATCACCGCTCGGCTTAGCCGTTAAACCAAGTTCTTTGGGCGTAATCTGTGATCCTTGCGCCATTAATACGGCACGTTGCACACAATGATCCATTTCCCTGACATTACCAGGCCAAGGATGTACACGCATCACTTCACGACAGTCATTTGAAAACGTTAGATCCATGCGGTTATATTTTTTAGCGTAGGTTTGCAGAAAGTTATCAGCCAGGGCCATTATATCTTCTGAGCGCTCACGAAGTGGTGGTAATTTGATCTCTATAGTATTGAGGCGAAATAACAGATCTTCACGAAATTGTCCCGAACCGCACAATTCGTCTAGCACGGCATTGGTTGCTGAAATCAGCCTAGCATTGGTGTGTTCGGTCAATGACGATCCCACGACTTCATACTCACCGGTTTCAATCACTCGCAGCAGTTTAGCCTGCATGCCCATGGATAAATTACCAATTTCATCGAGGAAAATAGTACCGTTATCAGCCAATTTAAAGCGGCCGTCGCGATTAGACTTTGCATCGGTAAATGCGCCTTTGACATGTCCAAACAGCTCACTTTCAAATAAATTATCTGGGATCGCGCCAATATTGACACTGACCATAGTATTATTGGCAATATCAGATTGTGCATGAATCAATCGAGCGATAACCCCTTTGCCCGTGCCATGCTCGCCGGTGATCATTACATTGATGTCTGTTTTGGCAATACGCGCGATCAAGTCGATAATCGGCTGCATAACCTTAGACGTCGCAATAAAATCGATCCTGTCCGATCCTGATAGGCGTCGGTTTTCAGACTTAAGGTTGTCGACCTGATCTAGTGCTTGCCCCAGAGCAATCTGGTTTTGCAAGATGACTAACAGACGTTCGTTATCCCAAGGTTTTTCAATAAAGTCTGCGGCACCTTTGCGCATCGCCTCAAGGGCTATTTCCATATTGGCATAGGCAGTCATCACTACGACAGGCAAATGAGGGGCAAAACTTTGTATTTCTGACAATAGGCTTAAACCTTCCTGACCCGAGGTGGTATCCCTGGAATAATTAAGATCGAGTAACACGGCATCAAATGCCTTACATTGTACGAGACGAATAACTTCGGTTGGTGTGTAAGCCGCACTGGTTGTAAAGCCTCGGCTACGCAGTAACGCTTCAAGCGCCATGACCACATCTTGCTTATCATCAGCGATTAAAATTAAACCCTTTGACATAAATTACTTATATTTTAGAAACTTGCTTAAATCATATAGATTTTGTGGCGAGAGTAAACACAAAGGCTCAGCTAACATAAATTGCAGCAGATGTAAGTAACATGACGACTTAATTAAAAACTTAACCTTGGCCAAGTATAAATGACAACAAGAGGTCTTAGTAAAGGTAACTTGAGGCGATCAGTGCCTCATAGTGAAATAGAAATATAAAATATAAGTCTGCTATATAATCGGAAAGCTGCCCCTAGTTTTATCTGTTTATTTATACCGTAAATAAGAAGTCAACACTGAATCTTTGGTAAGTCCTTAAATTTAGTTGTGTACATAGGAGATAAGAACTCACGTTTCATTTGCCACTCTTGAGAGGTTCCTTGTGTGGCTAAAAATACAGTACCATTTCCATACCGACCATTTAATTTATCTAATGTCTGCATAAGAACTGGGTTATCTGGTATTGCAAAAAAATCCTTTTGGCTGCACTTCTCATTAACTAACTCAATTAATCCTACCCCCACACGATAGTATTCCACTTCAGGTCTAAACAATAAGTTTGCTATAGACGTGACCGCTGAAGTTATCTGTGAACTACAATTGGTTGGGTGGTCAAACCTATGTATCCCTTTATAGCTTTGCGGTAAGTTATCAAAAGGTGAGTTGGAAGCAAATGCTGTCAAAAAAGTACACGAGCTGTTTTGTGATCGCGCTTTTCTCGATACGATCCCCGCGTGGAAAGCTAATGCTTGTTTAAGTTGATCAATAGTCGTAATCCTAGTACCAACACTGCGCGTTGAGAAGATTTGCTGTTTATCAGTTTTGCACTCATCCCATTTTTTGCAGGACTGTCCGTTAAGTTCTCGCACGGTTCTTTCCACTTCGATATTAAAGCAGCATCTTGCTTTTTTAGGTGAAAGGCAGGCTAAGTCGTACGCGGTATGAATCCCCATCCAATTCATTTTTTTAGTAAGTTGCCTTCCAATTCCCCATACTTCAGATACAGGCTGCTGCCTTAAATATTCTATGCGTTTAGACTCAGTATCGATCACACAAACACCATTAAGCTCTTTATGGACTTTAGCTGTTCGATTAGCCAACTTTGACAGTGTGAGTGTATCACCAGCTCCAAAACACACAGGGAGACGGCATTCTTTCCACACTGCTTTCCTTATAATCAAACCATATTTTAAAAGGTTAGGTATTACTTCTGAATAATTGTGTAGATCTAAAAATATTTCATCAATACTATACACATGGCTTCGCTGACTATAACGGGCAATTACGTTCATCATTTTTTCAGATATATCAGCATAGAGTTCATAGTTGGAAGAAAAAACCTGGATTCTATGCTGTTCAATAATTTTTTTTTGTCTAAAGTATGGCTCGAACTTCTTAATACCTGCTTCTTTAGCCAACCTATTAGCAGCCACTACACACCCATCGTTGTTGCTTAATACAATACACGGTGATTTTCTCAAGTCAGGTCTGAAAACTTGCTCGCAAGCAACATACATTGCATTACAGTCAATTAAAGCAAACATTAATAAACTAATACTATGAATATTGATATTTTAATAGTATTTCTCCCTATATCATCAAGTGACCAATTAAGTTGATACATAAATATTGACAAGATTATTTGCATTTTATGATAGTTAGGGAAAACAACGACAGGCTTATTCCTAATACTTTCTCTGCACTGGCATAAAAAGATACGGCATCAACTAGTGCATACATGCGGTTAATTCAGGCGCTTGATGGTGAAGTCTAATTGACCGAGTGACGATACCTTCTAATTGAAAGTCATCTTCTGGTGTAATGCTTACGGGAGCAAAGTCTTTAGACGCGGATAATAGTCTAGCTTGTTTTT
>Ga0307492_10000380_pt1 | contig 19070 bp, 15 predicted proteins | sample SI3LmetaG_FD_202365 | JGI IMG/M metagenome (GOLD analysis project Ga0307492, IMG submission 202365) | Sea-ice brine microbial communities from Beaufort Sea near Barrow, Alaska, United States - SI3L | ecosystem: Environmental > Aquatic > Marine > Coastal | place: USA: Alaska | collected 2017-05-06 | reverse complement strand
AGTGTTTCTTTGGCTGAGTTACCACAATGGGGAAATCTAGTTCATTCGGGTTTAAAATTTTGGCATCTATATCAAATACAGACTGAATTATATCCTGCTGTAAACCATTTACTGTCGACCCATAATATTGCATTTGCCCATTCGATAGCATTGCAATTTGATCTGAATATTGGGATGCAAGATTCAGGTCGTGCACTATGGTTAATACCGCAATATCTTGCTCTAATGCAAAGCGTCTGGCGATGTCAAAAACCTCATGTTGATGACGCATATCCAATGCAGATGTTGGCTCATCTAACAGTAAGTATCGCTGTTGATTATTGATCGGGTACCAAATTTGGGAGAGAACTCGTGCCAGATGCACTCGTTGGCGCTCACCGCCCGATAAAGAGTTAATGTCTCGGCCACTCAAATGTTGAATATCAACTAGTGCCATGGCCTGAGCGATTATTTGGCTATCTCGCAGTTTACTTGAATGAGCACGATGCGGGCTTCTGCCCATCGAAACGACCTCCTCAACTTTAAAAGGAAAGCTAAGCACTGAACTTTGGGGGAGCACTGCTCGCACTCGGGCCATTTCTGCCCTCGTCCAGTGGGTGATACACAAGTTATCCATTTCGACTGAGCCAAAATCAGGAGTCACCTCACCGCATAGGATTTTAAGTAAGCTACTTTTACCCGCGCCATTCGGTCCGACAATAGACAGTACTTCACCCGGTTTTACGGTTAACGATATATCATCCAGTAATAACTTATTACCTCGTCTGAGGCTGATTGAGTCTGCATTTAACATACTTAATACTCTGCGGTCTTTCTGCGGATTAATAAGAAAATAAAAAACGGCCCACCCAACACAGCAGTGATAATACCGATCGGCATTTCAGCAGGCGAAACCATAGTACGTGCCAATAGATCAGCCGCTAATAGCAAGCTAGCCCCGAGCAAAGCAGAGCTTGGTATAAGCCTACGATAATCTGACCCTTGAATTTGCCGAATTAAATGGGGTACGACAAGACCAACAAAACCAATCACGCCACTAGCTGCAACTGAGGCACCCACAACCAATGCGACTAATAAAAACATAATGCGTTTAATTGTTTCTAATTGAAATCCAAGGTGCCCAGCCTCTGCATCTCCTAGCAACAAGGCATTGAGAGCAGGGGCATACAGTGGCAGTATCAATGTACCCAGTAATACCCAGGGCCCAACCGCCCAGAACTGGTCCCAGTTGGCACCACCAAAGCTACCCATCGTCCAGTAAGTTAAGGTACGCAATTGCTCATCATCTGCCATATACATAAGTAGGCCTATCCCAGCCGCTGCGATAGCATTCACCGCAATGCCGGCCAGTAACACTGTAGACACATCGGTATGACCTTCGCGCGTACCCAGTTTGTATACAACAAAAGTGGTGATAAGACCGCCAGCAAAAGCGGCGATTGGAAGCGTCGAGCTGCCTAAGAATTGCTCGAGTCCTTGCCCAATTTCTGGTAGTTCCATGCTACCCAATACAATGACGGAAACCGCAGCCAAAGCAGCACCACTAGACACCCCGATCAACCCAGGGTCGGCCAATGGATTCCTGAATACACCCTGCATCGTTGCGCCCGAGACCGCAAGCCCTGCACCGACTACAATGCAAAGAGCAACCCTGGGCGCTCGGATTTCTAGCAACACGGCGGTTTGGATAGAATCGATAGCGCTGCCAGTTTCGGTTACTGATATTAAACCAATGGTACTGGCCAATATTGATAGGACTTGAGACGGTGATATCGTCACGGCACCAGTCCCTAACGAAACTATGCAAAGCATCCCTAATAAGCAAGTTAAGAAAATTGTGCTGGTTATCGTTGTATCCGTCCAAAAATTAAAACGCTTTAGCCCACTAAAAAAAGAGTCTGAACTTGTTACCTGCTTTTCAGAGCTAACATCATTATTTGACCACCGTACCTTTTCCCATATTTTATTCACCAAATGAATCATCTAGTTCGAGTTTGGGATGTAATAGCTTACCTAGTTGTGCCGCTGCCTGTGGAGTTCGAGGTCCTAGCCCTAGCAGTAGCAAACCATCCATTGCAAAAACATTACCTAATTGACCCGCAGGGGTTTGTAATAGTCCTGGCAGTGCCATTAGCTTGGGAAGGCCACCCAGTATTTTAAGTGAACGATCGGTTGTTAATATGACATCAGGCCTTGCGGCAATCATGGCTTCAGTGTTGAGAGGTTTATAACCGTTAAAGCCAGTGACTGCATTGATGCCACCCGCATGAGTAATCATGCCGTCTGCCGATGTATCTCCCCCCGATACCATAGGTGAGCCTCGACCAGCACTAAACAGAAACATCACTTTTGGTTTGTCATTAACTAGCGCTAGCTGATTTTGTAATTGTTGCATTTTCTGTTTAGTGTTACTGACTAATACCCTTCCCTCTGATTTTTTCCCGATGGCTTGTGCTACGGCGCGAATCTTTTCCAAAATGCCATCGATGGTTGGCTTATTGGGTACGACTGTCAATGATACCCCCACTTTTCTTAACTGCTCTAAAGTAGCTAAAGGGCCTGCATCTTCGGTGGTCAGAATTAGGTCAGGAGATAAAGATAGAATGCCTTCAGCCGATAGTGCTCTTTGATATCCAATTTGAGGAAAGTTCTTGGCCTGTTGTGGCCAGAGACTACTGCTATCAACACCAACAATTAGGTTTTCTGAGCCTAAAGCATAAATAATTTCAGTAATCGAACCGCCAACAGAAACAATCCTATGAGGCAGGGTTTCAGCCGCATTAACGATAGAGGCAAGTAGCGCTAAACCGACAATGCCACTAATGTGAATGCCTTTCCATTTGTTCATTTTTATGTCTCTGGTTTTAAATAATAAGGTCAATGTACGGTTTGGTTGCAACTACATTCCATTGCAGACTGCATTTGTTTCTGCTTTTCAGTGACTTCCCACACATTTAATAGTTTTCGATAGGTAGTGACTGCTTCGGGTGAAATAGATGCGTCTAACCCTATTAAAACTTTTAAGTGCCGCATCACCACCTGCGAAAGGTTGTCGGAGTTACCTTTCGCATAGAGCGTGATCAGGTAGCACAGCGAGGCCGATACTAGCTGTGGATCGACGTTATCAATATTGATATCTGGTATTGTTCTATTCATTATCGTTTACTCTATCAGTTTTTGGTTTCATTAAAATTTGGGCTGCACTTCGGTTTTCGCGTTTTAAAAAGGCCAGTACTTGCAGCATTCTCTCCATCGGTGCATTTCGATCGCCAACAATTATCACCTGCTGGTTATTATCCTTTTGGTAGGCATTCTGTAAAAATTGCTCGACGTCGACCCATAGGTCAAATGTTTGATCACCAACTTCCCAACGCGCCTTACCAGAAAATAGATGCAACATAATCGGTTGCTCATCCGTTATTGATGTTGCTTGATCAGCACCTTCGGTCGGCAAGTCCAACTTTAAAACTTGTTGAACGCTATTGGCGGTAAGTAGAAAGAAAACAATCAGCATGAACAAGATATCAAGTAATGGCAGTAGGTCAGGGCTGTCTACTTCGTTAGCTTCTGACTCAACACTGAGGGTGCTACTAATCACTGCTCTACCTGGGTTATCGATAACGAAGGTGCTTTTCGAAATTGATTTTCACCAAAATCGGTTACACCTTCCAACATCAAATTGGCACGATTCAGTAGAACTTCTACGCGGCTAGAGATCGTGGTTGCGACTACCCTGAAAGCGTGCAGAAATAACAGCGTTGGCACCGCTATCGAAAGACCGACAGCGGTGGTCAACATAGCCTGCTGCAAACCTTCTGCCACCAATGATGGTTGCACTGGCCCACTGTGAGCCGCCAGACTTTGAAACGCCTGTATCATGCCAAGCACAGTTCCTAGTAAACCGAGTAGTGGGGCAATAACCGCAATCAAAGTTAGCCAAGGTAGATGTGCACGCAATCGTTTGGTGCGCTGACTCAGCCACAAACAAAGCACCTCTTCTCTTAAAGGTTTTGGCAGTTGCTCATGTTCCGAAAAATACTCAATGGCATCACAACTGTACTTACCTTTCCAGCCTGCACATTGCTTCAGGTTCGACCTGTTTTGTTGATTCAGCCTTACTAATTGATCGATTGCATTTCGGTTATGTCCAATTGAAAAAAACGTCACAGATAGTAAAAACATAATGCGCTCTACAATTAGAGTCAGACTCAATACCGAGCAAAACGTCAACGGCCAGGCGAGCAGTCCAAGTTGGCTAAATAATTCGCTCACGCGCCAGGCTCTAGTGTTGGAAGTGCATCAATTATTTTTCGCCAGTTTGCTAGTTCGGGCTGACCTGGTTTACGTGATCCAAAAAGGTAAGCAATGACATCGCCATTCGCATCAAACAGTTCTAACGAATTCACATCGCCATCGACCGTTGGCTTGCGCACGGCCCAAACATTTTCAATCGCGTCAGTTCTAAGGTGCAGATTAAAATCATCATCAAGGATATTGAACCAACTACCGAGTATTTTTATATTATTTGCAGGCCCACTATGTATTTGAATGACGCCTGCACTAGCGACGAAAACCATAAACGATATTTCGTTTTCTACCAGGCTAGTCATGAAATCTGTAAACAGGCCCTTAGAAACCATCCGCGCTCTATCCAACCCGCCTAAACGTAATGCCTGAAGTCTAGACAAACCATAGCTTTTTAGTACTTCATGAAAGTCATGGGTATCTTTCATTGATTCCCAACTAGATTGAAAGGCGCTAACATCAACACTGCTGTCTTCACATTCTTGTGGTTTTTTGGGGATAGCGACAACATTCACCGCAGTCGATTGGTCACTGCTGGTATAGGTGCTCAGCAATGTGTTAAACGCTTTTTTATCACTCAACTCAAGCAGATATATTTTATGAATCGCGGTGCCATCAATATCAAAGAATTGCAGACTTTGCCTTTCACCACTGGCTGTATTTTCACACACTGAAAAACCATGATGCCAATGACTTAAAAATAGACGCAAATCTATCGCCTCATCTAATACGAGGCCCATGCCGCCCATAATTTTTACATTGTTATAAACACCATTTTTTTCGTGAACTGCATATTCATTACGAGTCAAAGCCATCACTGGGCCTAGCGATTGTAATGATTTTAGGATATCGGGCCATTCTGGTATTAAACGCACAACCGAATCACCACAACCTGTCGCTAATAACTCTAGCTCGCTAACTTCGAGCGCTTTTGCCGCATCTCTGATACGCATTTTTGGATGGTCGTTCTTGTGATTCTGCCATCTTTGTTTTAATTCACGACTGGCATTACAATCAGCCATTCCCTGATTTACTGTGGTTTGCTCTAGTACAGATGGGTTGGACATAGTGATCTCCTAGTTTTCTAATTGGAATTTAACGGGTACTTGTACCCATGTGGTAACGGTGACACCCGCTTTTGTCGCTGGTTTAAACTGCCAGTATCGAAATGCGTTCATTGCAGATTTATCAAGCAAGTGGTGGCCTGATGTTTGATGGAGACGGACTTCGTCGACAATGCCAAGGCTTGAAATTTTTGCTCGAATAATGCTGATTCCTTGCTGGTTTTTCCTTTTAGCCAAACGAGGATACTTTGGTTTATTGGGTGGCTTTAGAAACTGAGGGTTTTTGATTAATGGGTGAGACTCATAAGTTTCTACAACTTTAGAAGTGGTTTTTTGTTTTGCTATCGTTATTTTTTTAAATGGGATTTTTGAGCTCGTTAATTCAACCTGTTTGTCACTCTTGACATGATTAGGTAACGCCTCAATTGACTGCACGACCTCTTTATCTGGCGTTCGAGTCGTGATTTTGACAACACGGATTGGATCTAGCGCTTGAAGTTTCTTTTTTTCCAATGTTATGGGCTTATTACTCGTTTTCTCTACCACCTTCAATTTTTCTTTGCTTGCAACTGTAGGCTTTGGTTTAGTGGCTTTCACTGGAACAACAGGGTCTGAAACAATAGGAGTGTTTTCTATCTTTGGCTTTGCTTCGACGACAGGATTTTCGGGATTAAATGTTGTGAATTGAATTGAAATCGACTGACTGCTGGATAACTCAGGAATCACTTTTGTTACTAGAGGAAGTTGATTCTGTTTTATTAACCAGGCATGAAATACTAGCGAAAGCACCAAAGCGACGATCCACAATAAGGCTGATGAAGAATACTCAACACGCAGCGGATAATCATCAGCATCATTACCATTGTGGCGATACAGATTATTATCCAACTCGTTAGAGGTCTCGATCATGCCAACATCCATTTGGCTAATCCAACCGCTACCGACACTCATTAGGGGACCGTACACTTCGATACTACCTGTATTTACTAATTACAGTTTGGCGTATCGCAGATTGATCATCGCGCTTGTACCCGATGCACCGTAATAACTGGTAATCTGCAACTTGTATTTATTGGTACCCGTATCGACGATATAAACGCGATAGTTAGGCCATAGTTTACGATCACCTTGTAGGTTGTATTCATACCAGGTCGATTCTTTGAATACGCCGGAAGGCGCATCAGCAGAAAATATAAGACCAGGTGTACTGCTGGCTACAAATTGATCCGCCTGAGTTTCTGTCAATGTCCCAAACGACGCACCACTTCTAGCCGTACCCCTGACACCGCCATTGGTCCACAATGTCCAGCTGCGACCGTCGGCCGATACCTCTACCTGAACATCCCAATCTGAAGCCTTTTCTGTGCAATCAACTTCAGCGGTAGTATCGATGTCATAACACTTCGTACCGCCACCCGCACCAATCGAAGCAGTCCAGGTAACAGAAGTTAGAGAGAATGCGCTATCAGAAACACCTTGTATAAAAAGTTCAAGCGTAATATCTCGGCTTACCTGTACGATATTGGTGACGTTAAATTTAGCAAAACTATCGCCGTTAGCACTGCGTATTACATTCCATACCGGAAGGTTAGCGCTAATAGTGCGGGCAGCCGGGTTATAGAGCCACCAGCTTTCAGAACCACCATCGCTTGTTATTTGATTGACATTTTCATCAGCTGAAAACGTTAATCCTGTCGATTCATCTACTGCCGCAATATCTGCGAGCTGAATGGCTGGTGTGGCATTTAGAAATACCGAAGGATTTGGTGTTGTGGTGCCAGTGTCGTAAAAGTCATCCTGCTTGTCTGCCACAGCTCCAGTTACGTTACTTGACCCTGAATCGCCACCGTTTAGAATGATACCGGTTCGCTTAAATCCCATGTGCCAATCAACCGATGTTTCTGCTGCTGTATCGGTTAATCCGACAACCAGACCCGTATCTAAATTGAAATAGGTGTGTTTGTTGGCTGGATTGGTTGCCACTGCACCAATGCCACCCGCTGTAGCGTCGACCACTATTTCAGTTAAATCAGAGACTGCTGGTGTCGCCTGTGTCTGTGTGGCAACAGGGTTGTTTGAACCACCACAAGCCGTCAATAACATTGACGATGCAATAATAGGGGCCAGTATTACTAGACGATTTAGTCTAAAAGATTGGATAGGCATTTTTGGATTCCTTTTTAGTTTATAGTTTATTTATTTGCTTATTCATTAGTTGACCAGCTTTATTCCTGCGTAGATGAATTGACCTTCATCGGGTCGATTATCTGTGCCGTCAAAACGTAATCGATGACCATCGGTTATATTGTCGATACCGAAAAAAACACTAAGATGCCGGGTCGTTTTTTGTGTGACCTTCAGGCCCCAGGTAGTCCACCCAGGTGACTTGATAGTATTTGCCAGATCGACGTATTCCTCGCTTTGATAAATCCCAACCAGATCGATATTCAATTTCCATGGTTGGTAGTCGTAACGAAGTTCTGCTTTAACCTGATGCTCTGGACGTTCAGGCAACCTATTTTTGGTTTGTCGATCTTTAGCGGTTAAAAGGGTATAACCTGAGCTAACAGACCACTGCTCGTTAAGTGCTCTGCTCCAGGCTAGATCAAGGCCGAACGTTTTTGCTCTCGCGACATTAATGTATTCAAATATTAGAATGCCAGGCTCGTTTTGCACTGGGGCACGATCTGTTTCGATTAGTTGATCGATGTCGTTATAAAACAGATTAATATCAAACCGCTGTTTAGCAGAGACGACCTCAAGACCCAACTGGACATTGGTCGACTGCTCTGGTTTCAGGCTCGTATTGCCAAGCACCTTATAACCCAGGGCTGTGTGGTCAAATACAAAAAAACGCTCTTTCAAATTTGGAACTCGATAACCTGTGCCAATCCCTGTGCGCAATCGAGTTTCTGAATTTTCGAACCAATCTGGTGAATAGAGAAGGTTAATTTTAGGGGCAAAGTGGCCGCCAAAGTCTGAGTCATTTTGTGCACGTGCACCTAGCAATAGCTCGACTTTTTCATTGATAAAAATATCATTTTGAATAAATAACTCGGCATTTTCTCGGGCCGCTTTGCCTTGAATCTCAGAAGAGGTAACTAACGACGAGCCTTGTAATCTTTGCTGATTTTGATTAAGCGACTCCTCAAAGTAAGCGACACCCGATGTCAGAATCTGATTGTCACCAATAGGTTGATCCCATTGCAATTCAAACTTTGTGGTATCAATTTCGGCATATCTACTTTGATCAATCGCCGAAGTTGTTATGACGTCCTGCTGGGTTTCATCGGTGAAATTTTCACTTATGATGAATCCGCTTAATCGGGATTCCTCTTTAAACTTAGTGTGACCACCGATAGAAATACTCGTCCTTTCAGCCAGTTCGTTTTTATTTTTTCGAACTTCGCCTAGCGGCGTTCCAGGTGCTGGGGTTACGAACTGATTTTGAATATCTTCCCGATAATATTTTGGCGATAGGTAAATTTCAGAATGCTCATTTGGCCTATAGCCAATTCGAGTATGGACATTAGATTTAGTACCAGAATTACCCTGTGTACTAAAGGTTCGTTTATCAAGATCATATCCATCACTCTCGCGCACATCGACGACTGCCAGCGCATTCCACTTTCCCTGCTGGATGGCAACCTGTGTGCCAACATGGCGCTGCGCAAAGGCATCACCACCATCGAGGTTATCATCACCCCAACTGCCGCCATCAATCGTGACAGACAGGGCTAGCGGTTTTTCGTTGCGACGCGATATAACATTAATGACGCCGCCCATTGCAGCACTACCATATAGAGCTGACGATGCACCTTTGATGATTTCTATACGTTCAATTTCGGTTGCCGAAATTTGCGTTAAATCGACACTAGAACCCGTGCTGGCACTAATTGGCTCGCCGTTTAGTAAAACTAGAACACGATCAGAATCCATCCCCTGAAGCCACACCGAATAACCACCCTTACCGTGAATTCGCTTCAACATGACACCTGGGACAGATTCGAGTGCTTGCTTTAAGTCTCTCGCATGGCTTCGTTCAATTTGCTCTCGACTAACCACTTCAGTACGGACGGGTACGTCGACCAGAGCCTTTTCTGTACGTGTAGCAGTTACTACTATTTCATCCATTTGATAGATGTCAGCCGCAAAAGCGGTGGGCACTGATATTAATAAAATACTGGCAGCATACAAACAGGTGATAGCAAGAATTCGAAAATTCAAGAAATTAGTCCTCAGTTCAGTCAACAAAAGCTGGCTGCCTGGCGAGAACGCGAGGGTGGCTGGCGGGTCGTTCGGGTATTACGTTCGGCCTGGTAGGGTCAAACTGTCTTTAGTATAGGACTTCAGATTAGGTCATGATTATTTTGCGCTGGCTGAAATCAGCCGGGCTCAATCAGGACACCCCAATTTCAATTCAAAATATTAGCATCGATATCCACTCACTTAGTCAAGATGAGTTTGTTTTGCTTCGTTAGTTTTAAATGGTATTCCTCACCATGATGCTCGATAACAATATTATTTTGCTGTTTGAAAATATCCTGACTTTTTAACCGTAAAGGAATGCACGTATTGTCCTTTTTACTTGGTTCTGGATGATCGCTGGCTTGGGGTAAGGTTTTCAAAAGTAGCTTCTTATAATTGAATATAGGTCAATGATAATCATTCGCAATTAGAAAGTAAACACTTTTCCTCACAAATATTATCCCTAATTTAATGTTGATCATAGAAAGGGCTATGTCAGCAGAAGACTAAGCTAATCCAGAGCACCGGAAGAGTAATAAAGATTACTCCCGTTAATTTCCTCTGCAGTCAGATTTTATTTTGCTTAGTTAAGCCCATTACAACCAGGCCCATGGCGTATTAATGATCAATATCTTGCCAAGTATGCCATTCTCAATACTTTTGATTTTATCCTCTTCCTAACTCAGCTATACAATTCGAGTTACATCGATTTAACTGCCTATTCAGTTTGCCAAGCTTTTACTCAAGCTTAGGCCGAGCACAAACAAAACTACTCCCCGATACTATATTTGGTATAAAAGCATTGTTGCGAATAATTCGCATTGACTTTTGTCTCATTTGGGTTTTTAATGCGAACGCTTCTCATTTACATGAATATTTACAATTCGCCCCCTGTCTGAGAGTGCCAATCATAAGACGGTTGGATTGCTTTTTATATTGCCCTTTATATGTGGAACACAAATGCACCAAAAGAAACAAACTATCCTACTGACAACAATCCTGATTGCATTGCCAACCATGCTGCAAGCGAAGAGTCTAATTGGCGATAGCAGACTGGATTTTTCTGACCTAGTCGAGGCAGATATTTTTTCAAATAATAGTGACGCAAGCGGCAATAGCCTTGTTTCAACAGTAGAGTTTGGAATAGAAGCAATTTTAAGCGACAAAGTATCCGCCAGTATTACCTTGTTGACCGAAGATATAGGCTCTAGTGCTGATGTGAACGACGACGTTGGCAATGTAGCTAACGGCCGAATTGTAAATCAAAAGGCTCTTAATCAAAAAACCTAAACCTTGTTCCAAAGATGTTGAGATTCGTTTTCCTTACCTCCACTCTGACGGCGAGTCTCAATCCCTCCATATTTTAAGTTAATTCTAATGGGCTGATAAAGATGTGTATTCAGAATGATGTCAGTAAAACGAACGTTTCGAGAAAGTTAGCTATCTGGGACGTGCCCAGTCATCAGCTCTGCACATTGGTAGGTGCTTGTATTGACGTATCGCACATCCGAAAACTACGTAAGCGGTTTCCCACAATAACTACCTGTACTCGAGTTGAAACCGATTATGAGCTACACGCATTTTGTGTGAATGCTTGTAGAGACAAAAACCCTTTGTCGATATATCTAAATAAATATCTGAATCGTTATTACCAGACTATCGTGAATGTTTTGAGGCTGCAAAAAACAGATGAAGCAGTAGACGCGTTGTGGCGAGTAACCGATCTAACCGATGATCGCCAGATCGCGGGCTTTTGCTGGGCAATACTGATCAGCCAGTATGTCAGCGATAAAACCAAAGACAGGATATATGGAGAGATACATATGTTGTCTCACATCTCCGGTCAGGTACTGCGTAAGGAGCAAAAGAAACTAGCCATAGAATATGAAAGACTCTTACTCGAGCAGCAAAAGACAACCCGTACACTTTTGAGAAAAAACACTCGCTGTGAGCGTCAGAGAAAAATCATCGAATCATTCGAAATTCAAGTAATCGAGCTGAATCGGCAATCTTCTGAAAAACGTAGAGAAGCCGATGACCTATTAAATAAACAAATAGTTAGTGAATCAGATAGCCAGAAAAATGAACTGCTCAAGGATTTCGAAAAAACTATATGGTCTCAACATTCCAGAATGTTAAAGCTACAGGAAAAGCTGAAACACCAGGAGCAAGAAAACGAAGCACTGAAAGCCAATCAATTGAATATTATAAAATCAGACAATGACATGACTGATAGCAGTGCAAAAATTAACGCTGTTAATTCTGATTTATGCGGTAAAAGTATCCTTTATGTTGGTGGTTTTTCACGCCATAGAGATCGTTTTAAACAGCTGATCGAGTCGATAAACGGCCAATTTCTCTATCACGATGGTGGCATGCAGCAGTCGAATCAGCTGCTTAATGTGATGGTTCAAAAAGCTGATGCAGTTTTTTGTCCTATTGACTGTATCAGTCATAGTGCCGTCTGGCGTATCAAATCATTGGCCAAAACTGAATGTAAAGATTGTATTTTCCTCCGAAGCCCCAGCCTCACTTCGTTTAAAAAAGAGGTGTTGCAATATGCCTCGTAAGCATTTTTAAAGCTTACTGTATAAGCGCATGAAATCATTACAGGCTCATTTTCCTACTGAGGTGTTATTGTAAATATTCAGTCAGAAAATGTCAGTATAGGTTGCATAGAATGACGGCCTTTAAATATCAATAAGCATGAAAGCTAAACTTGATCCTCAGAATTTGGCATTAATTTAATAATGGTTCATAGCGCTTATCTGTTAAGGCCTTAAGAAAAGCAACTAGCGCATCAATCTTCCGATCAGTTAAAATTTTGGCTTTTAATTCTTCAAGATTAACCGTGTCAGGTATTTCTGCAAGCTTCCAGTTAACACCTGTTTCAGGGTTGATTTTTCGTGCTGGGTTATTAAATTTATCGTAAAACAAGATAACAGTTCGAAGATCCTTAAAAACACCGTTGTGCATATAGGGCCCTGTAATTGCGACATTTCTTAATACTGGGACTTTGAATTTACCATTCTGGGAATCATCACTATTCGGCAACACAGCACCCAAACCTTGATCTTGATGATCTATATTCACACCGTTCAACCGACGCAATGAACTGTTAGAAGGAACACCAATACTATGATATTCATAATTGGAAAAAGTCTCGCGTTTACTGTCTAGCGTTTGTAGCTGATGACAGCTGTTACAATTCGAATTGGTCGCCGAAAAAAAGATCGACATTCCAAGATCCTCGATATCAGTGAGCTCATATTCACCCTTGAGATATTGGTCGTATTTTGAATCAAAAGAACTGAATAATTTTGTTCGTTGGAATGCAGCCAGAGCATCAGAAATTGCCGTTATTGAGCGGTTCGTATTTTCAAATAGTGAGTCTCCATACAGTTCAATCAAACTGCTTTGATAAAATGCATTTTCTTTAATACGATCAATGATTGCAGGGTGATCTGGCATTGCCATTTCAATCGGATTAGACATTGGCTGGGTTGCCTGTTGCGCCAGGCTTTGGGCCCGTCCATCCCAAAAAAAACCACCGCTATACTTCCGCATCTTCTTATCAAAATGGAAATCAGGTGTTTCACCAATGTAACTCAAAGTTGGTGTATTTCTATCGCCGAGAGAATGCAAGTCATCGCCCAGTGACGCAGCACCTGAAACCCCGTTAAGCTTTGGGTCTGTAAACGCTTTGATCGGGTCATGGCAGCTCGCGCAAGATTGGGTTCTTTTTAACGAAAGGTTCTTATCGAAGAAGAGCGCTCTACCGAGGTTGACTTCCAAATCGCTACCAGCAAGAACCACCGCAGGAAAAAGCAATAGGGTTAAAACCAAAATTTGGCAACATCGACGATTCACTAGAGTTGTCAGATGGAATCCGTCGAAGGGGCTAACTAATAGTTGTGTGATAGTTCTGATGGGTTTTTCATCAGCGAGACCGAACTGAAATCGATCCGCTGAATTCGATAGCCGTAGGCTGCCAAAACACCAATCCCAAAGCGCAAGAATGCCGCCGAAGTTTTTGCCGTTACCATTCCATGTATGATGAAACTGATGTTGCTGTGGCGAAATAAACACTCGTTCTAGAGCTGCCGGATAACCTAGCCTAAAATGAGAGTGCCTTAAATTATCGCCAATGACATGAGCTACCAATACAATGGCGTTAACGCCAAAAATTGCGGGAACATGTATCCCTGAGCCAAAAGCATAAATAAATAACCCAGTCACAAGTCCTGCACTCAAGGCATAACGAACTCCAAACAGCCAGTTTTCTATAGGATGAACCCGATAGAAGGTTAACGGGGTTAAAACTTCTGCACTGTGGTGCACTTGATGAATACGCCATAAGAGTGGTATTTGATGCATCATTCTGTGTAGCCAGTAACGCGTAAAATCATTAACGATAAACAGGCAAAGCCCATAAAAAAACAAAATTTCAAAGCTCATACGTGACAATTTCGGTCTATAGCCAAAATGGTTATCTAAAAAATAGACAACGGAAATCGTGATATCACCTGCCCCTATTAACAACACCATAATGATCGTCGATTTAATCAGAGTAGCAACTATGAAATATCGATAGTCAAGCAAGGCCGACGGATGCAACCATATTTTTTTACTCAACCATTCCGACTGGACTTGGCCAGTTAAACGACACACGCCCAGTGCAATTATTAATGCCAGAATTAAATACCCCCAGTAAATTCGTTGACCGGGTTCAAAAAAGTAGTCTAAACCAGCAAGCTCGAAAAAATCAATCTCCATCAGCATCAACAATTTTTCCCTGCAACTTTAAAGCATCCAGTAACAGAAAATAATATGCTTTGTGCAACGCCTCGACACGATTAAACAAGTCAATAAATTCTACCGATTCGACGTCCAATTCTGGCTCAATAGAAACCGTTCGAGATGCGTCGAGTGCCTGCTCGATTTTAGTCATGACAAAACGAACTTCGCTCAAACCTTCCGAACGCCCTGTTTCAGAAAAATACCCTGTATCCTGCGCAATTTGAAAAACCTGATGATGAGTTTCCAGAATAGAATGAATTGCTGACATCGAAAGGCCCGAAGTATGATATTCCAGTCGTTCAGTAGAGGGTTGGTCTCGATACTTTGCGACTCTGCCTGCGGGTTCTCCTATCCGCCAATTACTCAGACGGTAGCTACTATCGATCAGGGCATTAATGAGCATTTCGACTGATTGAGCCTGTCCTTGGACAAACGATTTATCTGACTGATAGAAGCGGTTTATTTCTGATAACCAGTCGCTAATATGTTGAACGGATATTAATGCAGCACGCCATCGTCGCTCTGAATCGGGCAGTTCATCAAACAGAAAAATTTCTAATGCATTAATTCCCTTTGAAGATGACTTAAACATTGCTTTTTTCAGATCGTTATCCGATTGTAGAATTTTATCCAATGTTTGTTTAATAGGAACATTACCCTGATGGTAATGATCGACAAACCGTGGATGATCGATCATATCTTCATCTAATGATCCAGCGATATAGACAACCTCAATTGACTTCCAATGCGCTACTAACTGGGCAAAACTAGCTCTCGCTTCTGATAATGATTGAGTATTTTTCTCCGATTTATAATTGCCAATACTAGAATTAATCGCACTCAGTAAACGATGTACCTGTTTGGTGTTTTCAAGGAATACCCTTGTTTTTATTTCGGTGAGAAACTTTGCTGCCGAAACGTCTCTGGCCTGAGCAAATCCAGATAGGCTGATAAACGTCAGTATCAATAGAATACTGTGTATTAATTTCATTAGAGATTATCCAGAAAATTCAAAATATAGGTTCGTTCATCAGGGGTCAAGTGGCTGTAGTTTTTTTGAGATTGCGAGGCTTCCCCAGAGTGCCATAAAATTGCTTCTTCAATCGTTCTGGCTCGACCATCATGCAAATATCCCGCATCAGGATTAAGTTTTTTCGCCAAACCAATACCCCATAAAGGCGCAGTACGCCATTCCGCGGGTCTGGCTTTAAAGCTTGGCAACCCTCCGCGTAAGTTTGGCCCCATATCATGAAGTAAAAAATCACTATAAGGATTCACTACTAAATCGTCCTCAAGTTTATAGTTGGATCGATGGCAACTGCTGCATCCTATACTCTCAAAAAGCGCTTTACCATGGGGAGTTTCGACCGCACGCGGTGATTTAATATTAGTGAGATAAAAGGCAACTGCTTCTAGTCGCGCATCAGGCACATCAATACCCTGCGAATGATAGGCTTGCATACATTTTAACTGGTGACTCGTACAGTTTTCATCTTCATAAAGAGTAGAGGTCAAACTCATATCTTCAAAAAATGCATTAGCTGTTTGCTCTAAAATATTAGGCTGACTTGCTTTCCATCCGAATCGACCCAATTGCCACTTTTTACTCTTTAGCGACCAGACTCGATTTTCTTTACCCGATATACCATCTCCATCAGTATCGTCAGGGTCAGCATAAGCCCGTATTTGAGATTCAGGAATACGATCAATGAGTCCAAGCCCAGTGAGCATTGGAGCCCGTCGAGGGCTGAGCGTATTGATAGCTTCCAAATTTCCGTATTGCAAATTATTGAGTAAAAATGTCGGATCACTCAGAGTGATTTTTTGACCATCAGGAAATGTAAACGAGGTTTTCGCTACTTCAACCCAAACAGAAGCTTCAAAGGGAACACCATAATTTGCATTGACCGCAATTTGAGAACCATAGACAGGATCATTTAATTTAATCGCAATCGAACGGTGCAACTTCCCTGATTGGTCTGTGCTTGATTTAAGTAGAGAATTCCCACCACCATTGTTTTGATGACAGGAAGTACAACTATTACCATTAAACAATGGCCCCAACCCATCTCGGGCAGTGGTTGAAGCTGGTGCTTCAACCCAGGGTTTAGTGAAAAAACTTTTCCCCAGGATGAAGCTATCCATCGCTTCATCCTGGAGATTACCTAGGGGTTGATCGAGTGCATTTTTATCTCTTTTCGCGGTAAAGAAAGCACTTTGGGCGATCGCCTGGGACATGATACCCATCCCAAACAAGGCGCTTAACACCGTCAACCATAAACAGACTGAAGGCAACTTACCCATCAGGCTACCAACCAAGGCAGTCCAATTAATGGAAAGTCTATAGCAGGGTTTCTTCAGGATCCGTAACATCATCAGTTGAAAGATCCACACCAATATCGGATGCCACTACCACCATCATATCGCCTAGTTTACGCATATCATTTTTCATTCGCCTGATATTAACATCGTTGTTACCAGGTAGAATCTGGTAATCAAAGTGCCATTTATTTTCAGCTAGATCATTCATTTGAGCGATTCTTGCGTCAATCTTTTTAATCAGAACACTTATTTTGAGCTGGGTATCAGTAGAAGCAGACCGATAAAAACTTTGGCCGAAGGATTGTCCATCAACTGAACCTTTCAATACATTCACAAAACCCTGATAATTCAAACTGATATCACGGTGCGTATTGTCACTGAAACAAGAGTGCTCATCTTCTTCACTTGGCGTCAGCACTGCAACAGCAATTCGCTCGTTGGCTAATTCAGATTTAATAAAGACACCCATACCGCTAACAATCTGCCGTAAAGCAGCATTTTGAGCAATATTAAGTTCCGCGTCAGCACCCGTTAGTTGCCCCAATAACGCGGCTCGATAACATCCGCCAGCATTTGCCGCACAATTGGAACCCTGCAGTTCTAGTTTCCAGGCACCAGCAATCGGTTCTAAATCACTCACCAGTAGCTCAGCTGCAGCTTGCAAATATTGCAAACGACGAGCTGCATACTGATCTGTTGTGAAGTCAGTAATCGGACGTTGACCAGCAACTAGAGCACCAGGGGTAACATTGTCCTGACTGAAGTCTGCATAATCCTGATCTTGCCCCCATAATAGAAATTCGATTGCGTGATACCCACTTGCGACATTTGCATCACCACCATTTTCATTTAACGAGGCTAGTGCATTAGCAGTAATCTGCGTTACATCAACTGGCTCTGAAGCATTTCCTCCTGGATTAAACAGCCCTGCATTTTCGATAATGTTACCGGTAGTTTTGCGACCTGATGCATCAATTGTGTAATCGATCATATTTTCATCTAGTGGCCAGGCATTAAGCTGCCCTTCCGGTGCACCGTAAGCACTGGCTACCCAACCTTCTTCGGCATCAATCGGACCATTCGATAACCGAAATATTTCGGAAACACCATAGGATTCACGTGCATTTAGCCAACTCGATTGAGCTAAATTTAGTGTGTCTTGTGTTGGTTTGGTTGCAAATTTATTGAGAACTCTCTGCATATTTTTTGCATCTTCAAGCGCTCGTTCATAAACGATATTTGCTTGATCCGCATAAGCCACCAGTAAAGGGTTACTCAATGAAGAATTTTTGGAAACATCGGACGACGATCCTCCTCCCACCGTCTGACACCCACTGATAAAACCTATAACAAATAAGCCGCAAAATACTTTTTTCAACTCAAACAACATTTTTTTACCTCGATGCAATTAATTTAACAGTCAAGAATTATAGTTAATGCGAATGTTAATGCAAGTGATTCGCATTAACTTTCTATTGAAGTAATTAAACTAACTTTGAAAATATTGAGATTCGAACCAGAAGCCTCAGTAAAGCAGTCGAGGTGCGGCTAACCTGATTTTGATATACAAAGCTGCAAAGCTTTACTAAAGCGCTTTGCCTCCTTAATCTCCAGCCACTATTTATATGTATTAGTGAGCACCGGATTTAGGGCTTCTATTTACATAGACGATATAATTATATCTACCTCATAATCACAAGATGCAGCAAACCAAGTTTTTGATATTTTGAATCCGAAGGCAATTAGGTCTAAATTTTCACTGCAGTCTAGTTAGCTTTCAAACTAAAACCATCTAATTTTAGTTGATACTATTATTGCGAGGCGAGTCTCCTCGGAGCAATGCCATGACCCTATGGATATCGGCAATGGTACGAGCAAAAATTTGAAATTATTGGTCTCGAAGGTATCGCGCTTACCGGTCACCGAATCTCTGTAACCAATACAACGCATCGGAATTGGATACTTTTTTGAATTCTGATTGCCACTAAATTCAATCGTTTGGCCACAAACTAAACAAGGCTTCGTATAAAGCATAAGGTTTACTTTCATCCATGCGTGGTAAGTTACAGCGAGAGAGTTTAGTGCAGCTTAAATGATAGATTCGAAACGACTGTGCCGACATATGCTCGACAATATTGCGAAAGCTACTTCTCCTCGCGTGTGAGCCAATGATAGCGTTACTAATTGTGACCAGCACGAGGCTTTACGAAAGGATCGGCCCGAATGATACTCATTGGCCAAGGTATCGAATTCATCTCTAGGCACAAGTTTTAGTTTCTGGGAGAGCCTCTTATTAAAATGTTCCACGGCCTATTTCTTTTCAATGACTTG
>Ga0307492_10000379_pt1 | contig 19105 bp, 13 predicted proteins | sample SI3LmetaG_FD_202365 | JGI IMG/M metagenome (GOLD analysis project Ga0307492, IMG submission 202365) | Sea-ice brine microbial communities from Beaufort Sea near Barrow, Alaska, United States - SI3L | ecosystem: Environmental > Aquatic > Marine > Coastal | place: USA: Alaska | collected 2017-05-06 | reverse complement strand
GTGCTGGCCGCCCGCCGCCGGTAGTCCTGGCGGGAGCGGCCAGCACGGTGGCGGCGGCTTCGGGCCGGGCGGCGGCGGAGGCCAGGGGCGCTGGAACCTGTCGCTCTACCACACCGTCAATCTCGCCAATTCGGTGCTGATCGCGCCCGGCGGTCCGTTCCTCGACCTGCTTGGCGGCGACGCCACCGGAAGCAGCGGCGGGGTCTCGCGGAACCTGCTCGAGCTCGAGGGCGGCGCGTTTTACCGCGGGATCGGCCTCCGGCTGTCGGGCAATTACCGGACCGCGACCAGGGTGCGCGGGACCGGCCTGCCGGGATCGAGCGATTTGTTCTTCGGCGACCTGGCGACCTTCAATTTGCGCACCTTCGTCGCGCTCGACCAGCAGAAATGGCTGGTCGGCGAGGGCGCTCCGGGCTTCTTCAAGAACGCGCGGGTGTCGCTGCGGGTGAACAACATTTTCGATGCGCGCCAGCGAGTGACCGATGCAAATGGCGTGGTGCCGCTGCGTTATCAGCCCTTCCTCATCGATCCGGTCGGGCGTTTCGTGGAGATCGAATTCCGCAAGCTGTTCTGATCCTCCCGCTGCGGGGGATTGACCCCGCTGTGTCGTGCGAACACTATCCGCCGGGGACTATTGGGGGATGGCGATGCACAAGTACGCAACAGGGATCGCGGTGGCGCTGTTCGCCACCTGCGCGGCGGCGCAGAGCGGTGACGCGGCACAGCAACGCAAGGCAATGCTCGAGCGCGCCCGCGTGGCGGAGTTGCCCGGGGTCTGGCAGCCCGCCCCGACCAGCAAGCTCAGCAACGCGGCCGCTAACTACGCGCAGCGGCTGTGCTCGTCGATCTTCATCGCGGGAATGGAGCCCGCGCTCGCCAAGGCCACCCTGGGTGACGCCAACGCCTTGGCCCCGCTGGCGGAGCGCGTGCAACTCGGCGAACCCGTGATCGACCGCGAGCGGACGGAGGTCAGGGTCGGGATGCCTGGCGGCCGCCGCCGGATCGCGCGGCGGATCGCCAGTCAAGGATGCGTCATGCTGCCCGAGGCGGCCCCGCGGATCGCGTTCACGCCGAGCAAGGTGACTCCCCGGCCCGCCGGTGCGGAGCTTGCGGCCACACCGCTTCCAGCCGGTTTCGACGCGGGTCAGGTCGCGGCTGCGGTCAACGCGGCTTTCGAGCCCGATGACGCGTTCACGCAGGCCTTCGTGGTCACCTGGAAAGGGCGGGTGATCGGCGAACGCTACGGCCTGGGTGCGGGACCGGACACTCCGCTCGAAGGCTGGTCGATGGGCAAGAGCGTCGTCGCCAGCCTGCTCGGCACGCTAGTGCAGCGGGGAGTCTACATGCTCGATCAGCCCGCGCCGATCCCCGAGTGGCAAGGAGCGGGCGATCCGCGCACGGAAATTCGCATCCGCGACATCATGCAGATGTCGAGCGGCCTGCGCATCCGCGCCGAACAGGATCCGGAATATGTGGACGACGGGACATTGGCCGATCACTGGTACTATTACGGCGCGCCCGATGCGTTCGCCTACGCCGCCAGCCGGCCGCAGCAGTGGCGACCCGGCACCATCGGCCGTTACCGCAACACCGACCCGGTGCTCGGCAGCTACCTGGTCAAGCTGGGGGTGGCCAAGCTCGGGCTGGACTATCACAGCTATCCCCAGCGCGCGCTGTTCGACCCGCTTGGCATCCGCTCGGCAGTGCTGGAAACCGACGCGAGCGGCAACTTCATCACCCAGGGGTCCGAACTGATGAGCGCGCGCGATTGGGCGCGCCTGGGCAACCTCTACCTCAACGACGGGGTCTGGAACGGACAGCGGTTGCTGCCGGCGGGGTTCGCGAAGTTCGTCAGCACCCCGGCGCCCGCCTGGGTGGCCGACGGACGGCCGATCTACGGCGGCTTCTTTTGGCTCAATACCGATGGCGCGCTCAACGCGCCGAAGGATGCCTATGCCATGCTGGGTGCGGGCGGGCAGTATACGATCGTCATCCCCTCGCACGATCTGGTTGTGGCCCGGCTTGGACGTTACGCTGGCGGTAGACCGGCCGCGACGAGCCTCAACAGGGCGCTCGGACTGCTGCTCCCCGCGGTGCCCAAAAGCCGCTGAGGTCTACTTCAGGCTGGATCGCGGGAACACGAGCGCGGCCAGTCCCTTGTGCACGAACGGCCGCCACCCGCCCTCGGGCTGCGCCAGCCGGTCGGCGATAGTGTTCTCGGCCTCGTTCCCCTCGCCGGCGCCGTGCTGCACCGAGCCGCGCCAGTGGCGCGGCGCTCGAGGCGAAAACAAGAAACCACATCCCCTCGGGATGTGGTGCCCAGGGGCGGAGTCGAACCACCGACACGACGATTTTCAGTCGTCTGCTCTACCACTGAGCTACCCGGGCATATCCGTGGCCACGGCAAAAGCCGGCGCGCCGTTCGGAAGGGCGCGCCTATGGCGGAGCGGCGCGGGCTTGGCAAGATCGTTGTTGGTGCACGAGGGCGCTCGGCGTGGTCGAGTACACTCCGGCTTTGCCTCGGCACCTCCCGAAGCTGCGCAATGGCAAGGCTGAAACCTTGCGGCTTCCGGGGAATTGCAGCGGTGGGCATGGGAATGGAGCGACGAGATGGCGGTGACGATCCGGCGCGCAGGTTGCTGCTGGTCCGGCGGTTTCAACAGCAGGAAGAGGAGCACTCCGCCTGGCAGTTTCTCGACATGCTCGCCGCCACCTACCGCCGCCTGCCGAAGCCAGGGTGCGAGCACCGCGACTGGGTCGCCCGCTCGCGCCGCAGCCTGCGCGATCCGAGCGGCAGCGCCAAGGTGCGCCGGCGCGGCGATGACCACGGGTGGGCGCCCCGCGCCGCGGGGGTTGCCGGCCGTCAATGCATCTCCATCGCCCGGCGGCGCCAGCTCGGGTGGTCCCCCTTGCGCCACAGCGCATGCTCGTCGTCGTGGAGCAGCGTCGAGCAGGGGATCGCCAGCACCTCGCTCTCGAGCAGGGCCATTTCGCCCAGCGCCTCCTCCATCTCGCCCATCTCGCGGTGGAGCTCGAGTACGCGCGTTTCGACGCGCACCGCGTCGATCTTGGCGTTGATCGAGGCGATGGTGTCGACCTCCTCCCGCAGCCGGTTCTTGCCGAGCTCGGCCACGATCTCCTTGCGGATGCCCTCGTAGATCGGGTGGCCGGGCGCGATGCGCTGGACGCCGTAGCGGTCCGAGCGGCGGTGCTGGAGCATGAAGCGCAGCAGATTGTTTTCGGGCTTGTCCCAGGTGCCGAGCAGCTGGCCGCCCGAGACGATCGGCGTGGGCGTCCCCTTGACCGCGCGTTCGAGCGCGCAGTCCTCCAGCCGCTGCATCCCGAGCTCGGGCAGGCGCACGGTTTCGGCGGGATGGGCGGCTCGGCCGGCTGGACGATATCGGAGGGCGGGGGGCTTTGCTGCATGGCGGGAGAACCCCTGCCCGTTGTGCGCGATCCCGCCGCGCGATAGGCGCCGACGATGGACAACCTCACCCACAGCCTCGTCGGCGCGCTGATCGGCCAAGCCGGGCTCAAGCGGAAGACCGGCTTGGCGATGCCCGCGCTGATCGTCGGCGCGAACCTGCCCGATGTCGATGCGGCCAGCTTCCTGTGGCTGGATGGCGTCGAGCATCTCGCCTTCCGCCGCGGCATCACCCACGGACCCGTAGCTTGGGTGCTGCTGCCGCTGCTGCTGGCGGGCGCGCTGTGGTGGTTCGATCGCTGGCAGACGCGGCGCGGCAGCCGGCCGGAGAAGCGCCTGCCGGTGCGCTTCGGCTGGCTCTACGGCCTCGCCTTCCTCGCGACGCTGACCCACCCGGCGCTCGACTGGCTCAACGTCTATGGCATCCGCCTGCTCGAGCCCTTCAGCAGCCGCTGGTTCTACGGCGACGTGCTGTTCATCATCGACGTCTGGCTCTGGGCGGTCCTTGGGGCTGGGGTGTGGCTCTCGCTGCGGCGGGAAAGCAAGGAGCGCGATTGGCGGACGCCCGCTCGGACCGCGCTGGCGATCGCGCTGCCTTACATCGTTGGCAACGGCGTCTGGTCGGGCCTGATAAGGTTCGCCGAGGGTGCGTCCTTCGAGAAGGCGATTTCGTCGCCGCTACCACTGGCATTCTGGGATCGCGAACTCATCGGCTTCGTGAGCGAGGGACAATACGAGATCGATGGCAGGCGGTTCGGTAACTGCGATCTCGCCAGGTCAGTCGCACAAGCGGGATACGATACTGGCTTGGTCGCCTTCCTGTTCTGGTCGCGCGCGCCGTTCGCCGAGCGCGCGCCCGATGGGTCGGTGCTGATCCGCGATGCGCGCTACTACGACCCGCGGGCGCGGGCTCGGTTCACCGTCGCGTTGCCCGACGTGCGGTGCGAGCCCCTTTCCAAACCATGAGCGCACTTCTTCCCGAGCCCGCTCGTCCTGAGCCTGTCGAAGGACGGCTGGCGAAACGTTGCACCCGCGTGCTTCGACACGCTCAGCACGAGCGGTGGCGGGGGTGAAACAAGTTCAGATCGTCTGGCTCCGCCGCGACCTGCGGTTTGCCGATCAGCCCGCGCTCCATGCCGCCGCGCAGGCGGGTCCGGTGATCCCGGTGTTCGTGCTCGACGATGCGGCGGCGGGCGATCATGCCTATGGCGGGGCGAGCCGGTGGTGGCTGCATCGTTCGCTCGACAGCCTTAGCAAAAGCCTCGGCCAGCGCGGCTCACGGATCGTGCTGCGACGGGGCGATGCGGCGGCGGAGCTGGCGACAATCGCCAAGGAGACCGGCGCGTCCGCCATCCATGCCATCCGGCATTACGAGCCGTGGTGGCGCAAGGCGCAGGGCGAGCTCAAGGACGCGCTGCCCGCCGAGTGCGAGCTTCACCTCCATGACGGCAACTACCTCGCCGAGCCGGGCAGCGTCACCACCGGATCGGGCGGGGCGTACAAAATCTACACCCCGTTTTCGAAGGCGGTGCTGGAGCGGATGCCGCCGCGTCATGGACTGCCGGCGCCCGAGCATGTCGCTGCGCCGGAGAACTGGCCGAAGTCGGACGATCTCGCCGATTGGAACTTGCTCCCTACCAAGCCCGATTGGGCCAGCGGGCTGCGCGATTTCTGGGATGTCGGCGAGGCCGCGGCACATGCGCGGCTCGAGGAATGGGCCGAGGATGTCGCGGGATATGACGACAGCCGCAATCTGCCCTCTCAGGACGGTTCCAGCCGCCTTTCACCCCACTTGCATTGGGGCGAGATTTCGCCGGTGCAGGTCTGGCACCGCCTCTCCGGCAAGCGCGGCAAGGGCTGGCAGACCTTCGCCAAGGAGCTGATCTGGCGCGACTATGCGCAGAATATCGTCGCCGAATTCCCCGACTACCCGCGCAACAGCTATCGCGACGGCTACTCCCGGCTGTGGCGCACCGGCAGGGCGGCCGACGCCGATTTCGCCGCCTGGACCAGGGGCCGCACCGGCTACCCCATCGTCGATGCCGGAATGCGCCAGCTGTGGCGGACCGGCTGGATGCACAACCGCATACGCATGATCGCGGCGAGCTTTCTGGTGAAGCATCTGCTGATCGACTGGCGCCGGGGGGAGCAATGGTTCCGGGACTGTCTGGTCGATGCCGACTATGCCAACAACGGCGTCAACTGGCAGTGGGTCAGCGGCACCGGAGTGGATAGCAACATGTTCGTGCGCATCATGGCCCCGCTGACGCAGAGCGAGAAGTTCGACGCCGCGGGCTACATCCGCGAATATGTGCCCGAACTGGCGGAGTTGTCCGACACAGACATCCACGATCCGCCCGAGGACAAGCGCGGCGATTACCCCAAGTCGATCATCGGCCACCGCGAAGGGCGCGAGCGCGCGCTCGCGGCCTATCGAGGGGCAAGGGGATGAGTACCCTATTCCGTTCGCATCGAGCGCTTCGGCAGGCTCAGGATAAACTGCCGCCATTCTCTCGTCAGTCGAGATGTCTTGCGCGGCGTGTCTCGACCTCGCTCGACACGAACGGAGTAGGATGGATTACAGGGGGCTGGCCAGCCGCCGCACCACCAGCCCGTCACGATCGCGGCCAGGCCACGCACCGCGGGATTGTTCATTGCCGCCACCCCCTTGTCGCCATCCGGTTACGCGCCAGTCAAGCAGCACTCCATCTTGTCCGCAACACGCGCTGTCGCCATAGCCGGTGCGATGGATGGGATGACCGGCGGGCGAGGGCGCGAATTGATCGAGAGCGGGCGGCGCTTCGCGCGCACGCCGGGCTTGCTGGCGCGGCTGCTCGCGCCGGGCTTCGAGAAGGTGCTGGCGCGGATCGACCGGGCACTGACCAGCGGGACGATCCACGGCGTCCTGCCCAACGGATCGCGGGTCACGCTGGGCGGCCGCGCGCCGGGCCACGAGTGCGAGGTGCGATTGCGCAGCTGGAACGGGATGCTCCAACTCGCCAGCAATGGCTCGGTCGGCTGGTATCAGGCCTGGGCGGCGGGCGAGTGGGAGAGTCCCGATCCGGTGCCGCTGTTCGCCCTGTTCATGCAGCATGCCGAGCGACTCGGCGACACCGCCCGCGCCAAGGGCCCGTTCCGGGCGGGGCTGCGGATCGCGCATCTGTTCAACCGCAACACGCCGGCCGGCGCGCGCAAGAACATCGCCGCGCATTACGACCTCGGCAATGATTTCTACGCCGCCTGGCTCGATCACACGATGAGCTATTCCTCGGCGCTGGAGGCGGGAGGGGACGGGCTGGAGGCGGCGCAGCGGCGCAAGATCGCGGCCTTGGCGGCGCGCGTCGCGGGCGCGCGGAGCGTGCTCGACATCGGCTGCGGCTGGGGCGGGCTCGCCGCCTGCCTGGCCCGGGGCGGGAGCCAGGTCGATGCCATCAGCCTCTCGGACGCGCAGCTCGGCTGGGCGAAGGCGCATCACCAGGGTCCTCGCTTCCTCAAGCAGGACTACCGCGAGACGAGCGGACAGTATGACGCCGTGGTCAGCGTCGAGATGGCCGAGGCGCTGGGGCGCGAGAACTGGCCGGTGTTCATGGATTGCCTGGCGCGCAACCTGAAGCCGGGCGGGCGGGCGGCGCTGCAGTTCATCTCGATGCGCGAGGAGCTGTTCGACGCCTATGCCGCCAGCGCCGACTTCATCCAGGCCTATATCTTCCCCGGCGGGCTGTTGATCCGCACCAGCGAGTTCCGCAGGCTGGCCGAGGAGCGCGGGCTGGAATGGCGGGATCAGGTCGATTTCGGTCTCGACTATGCCGAGACGCTGAAACTGTGGCGCGCGAACTTCGAGAGCGCGGTGGCCGAGGACCGCTTGCCCGCGGGCTTCGACGAGAGCTTCGTCGATCTGTGGCGATACTATCTGATGTATTGCGAGGGCGGCTTCCGGGGCGGTGGGATCGATGTCCACCAGGTCACGCTGGTGAAAGGGGAGGGATGAGGATGCGGTATTGGAAGATTTGCCTGGGGGCGTTGGCGCTCGCCTCCTGCGCGACGGCGCCCGTCGAGCGGCCGCTCGCGGTGCGAAGCGTGCCGCGCACACCCCCGCCTGCCGACGATGCGGGGCTGCTGTTCTGGAGCCAGGCGACGCGCACCGACCGTTTCCGGAAGCTCGAGGATTTCTACCCTGGGCTTGAGGTCGCCGCAGCGCCGCGCGTGCGCGGCCTGCCGCGCGGAGCGCCGCTCGATACCGCCACGCTCGCGAAGATCGACGCGCAGCTCGAAGCGATCAACGCGGCCGGCATCATGGTGCTGCAGGACGGCAAGGTCCGCTACGAACGCTACCGGCTCGGCTTCGCACCCGATCAGCGCTGGACCAGTTTCTCCGTCGCCAAGAGCTTCACCTCGACGCTGCTCGGCGCGGCGGTCAAAGATGGCGCGCTTAGCCTGTCCGATCCGGTGACCGAGCACCTGCCCGGGCTGCGCGGCACCGCCTACGACGGCGTCACCGTCGAGCAGGTCGCGACCATGACCTCGGGCGTGAAGTGGAACGAGGACTATACCAATCCCAAGAGCGATGTCGCGCGCATGCTTTCGGTCACGCCGGTCGCGGGCGAGCCGCAGTCGGTGACTTACGCCAGGACGCTGATGCGCGAGGCGCCTGCGGGCAGCAAATGGGTCTACAAGACGCTCGAAACAAATCTGCTCGGCGACATCGTGGCCGCCGCCACCGGACGGTCGCTGGCCGACTACGCCAAGGAGAAGATCGTCGATCCGGCGGGCTTTTCGGGCGGGCTGTTCTGGATGACCGACCTCACCGGGCGCAACATCGGCGGCTGCTGCCTCAGCGTGCGGCTGTCGGATTATGCGCGCCTGGGCCAGTGGGTGCTGGAGGGCGGGCAGCCCTCGGTGCCGGCGGACTGGTTCGAGAGAGCCGGGACCAGGCACGCCGATATCGGCGTCCCCGGTTATGGCTATGGCTATCAGTGGTGGACCAACCCGCTGGGCTTCGGCGCGCAGGGCATTTTCGGGCAGTACATCACCATCGTGCCGAGCCAGCGGCTGGTAATCGCGGTGGTTTCGAGCCATCCCACAGCCACCGGCAAGGCGTTGAGCGAGGCGCGCGCGGCGCTGTGGCGTGTGGTTTCGGAAGGAGCGGCACGTTAAGCCCCATCGCTTCCCAGTGCCTCCGTTCGTGTGGAGCCCTTCGGCAGGCTCAGGATGAACTGCCGTTCCTGAACGTCAGTCGAGACACCCGCGTGCGTATCTCGACTACGCGCTTCGCGCTCCGCTCGATACGAACGGAACCCTATGGAATGGGAGAAAGTTCAGCAGGGCGAGCGGTAGGCGCCTTCGCCCGAATAGCGGGCGAGGATGTTGTCGTGGACGATCGGGCTCAAGAGCTCGGTGAAGGCGCAGCCGACCTGGCAGTTCTCCCACCACACCACCTGCCCTTGGAGCGATTCGAGACCCGGCAGCGTCAGCCAGCACACCTGGCCCTCGTGCATGCGGTTGATCGCGGCGGCCGAGAAGCCCGAGATCGAGAGGTCGTGGACGACGGTCTGGAACGCCCGTCCGCCCGATGCGCGCAGCTGACCGGGAATGGTCAGCCGGGTGCGCGGCGAGCAACGGTCTTCCTGCGCTGCGAGGGTATAGCGGTCGCTGGTTGCGTAAGACATGATCCGGCTCTTTCCGTAGCAATCCTCACGCGGCCGGCGCCCCCGCACGCCCGCGTCCGAGCATTATGCCGCGGGAGCGTTAGCGAACTGACAGCGGGTGTGGTTAACCGCCGGTTTCGAGGCGCTCGCGATGGCCGGTCTCGAAGTCGCCGGTCAGCAACGCGACGATGCGCTCGGCGACCACGGAGGGCTCCTTGACGCTCCTGGGGTCTTCGCCGGGGTAGGCGCGGGCGCGCATCTGGGTGCGCGTGGCGCCGGGGTCGAGGATCGCGACGCGGACATTGGAGATCGAACCAACCTCCCGCGCATAGCTGTCGAGGAGATTCTCGAACCCCGCCTTGGTCGCGGCATAGGCGCCCCAATAGGCGCGGGGTTTCGCGGCCACGCTGCTGGTCAGGCCGACCACCCGCCCGGCTGGCGCGCGCTTGAGCATGGGATCGAAGCTGGCCAGCAAGGCCTGCGTCGCCAGCAGGTTGACGGTGATCGCGCGACCAAGCTCCTTGCCGTCGATCTGCGTCACCGGACCGAGCGAGGGCAGATAGGCGGCGGCGATCACCAGGATGTCGAGCGTGTCCCAGCGCCCCGCCAGCGCGCTCGCGAGCCGGGCGATGCCGTCGGATTCGGAGAGATCGACCGGTGCGATGGTGGCGGTGCCGCCACCCTCGTGGATCGCGTCCTCGACTCCCTCCAGCGCCCCGACGTCGCGCCCGGTGATGACGACATGCGCGCCCGCGGCGGCCAGCGCCAAGGCGGTGGCGGCGCCGATGCCCTTGCTCGAGCCGGTGACGAGCGCGGTCTTGCCGGCGAGCGGTTTGCTATCGGCCATGTTGGGTCAGGCGACCTTGTCGACCGGGAAGGAGAGCTGCGCGAGCTGCGATTCGCGGCGCGCCAGGTCGGTCAGCGAGGTCGGATATTCGCCGCTGAAGCAGGCGTCGCAGAACTGCGGCCTGGCGTTGTCGCGGCCCGAACCGCTGACCGCGCGGTAGAGCCCGTCGATCGAGACGAAGGCCAGGCTGTCGGCCTTGATGAACTCGCGCATCGGCTCCAGCTCCATGCGCGCGGCGAGCAGCTTGGAGCGCTCGGGCGTGTCGACTCCGTAGAAGCAGCTGTGCGCGGTGGGCGGGCTGGCGACGCGGAAATGGACCTCGGTGGCGCCCGCGTCGCGCATCATCTCGACGATCTGCATGCTGGTGGTGCCGCGCACGATCGAATCGTCGATCAGCACGATCCGCTTGCCCTCGACGAGGCCGCGGTTGGCGTTGTGCTTGCGCTTGACGCCCGCGTGGCGCGCGCCGTCGCTCGGCTGGATGAAGGTGCGCCCGACGTAGTGCGATCGGATGATGCCGAGCTCGAAAGGAATCCCCGAGGCGGCGGCATAGCCGATCGCGGCGGGCACGCCGCTGTCGGGCACGGGGACAACCAGATCGGCCTCGACCGGCGCCTCGCGCGCCAGCTCGGCGCCGATGGCCTTGCGCGCCTCGTAGACGCTGCGGCCCGCGAACACGCTGTCGGGGCGGCTGAAATAGACGTGCTCGAAGATGCACGGGCGCGGCGCGTGGCTGCCGAAGGGGCGCAGCGAGGTCACCTTGCCGTCGAAATCCACTCGCAGAAGCTCGCCCGGCTCGACCTCGCGCTCGAAATGGGCGCCCACGATGTCGAGCGCCACGGTCTCGCTCGCGAACACGGTTGCGTCCCCGATCTTGCCCAGCACCAGCGGGCGGATGCCGAGCGGGTCGCGGCAGGCGATCATGCCCTCGCGCGTCATCACGATCAGCGAATAGGCTCCCTCGAGCAGCCGCAGCGCATCGACCAGCTTGTCGGTGATGGTCGGGTAGCGGCTGGTGGCGACGAGGTGGATGATGACCTCGGTGTCGCTGGTCGACTGGAAGATCGCGCCGCGCCGCACTAGGTCGTCGCGCAAGGTGCGGGCGTTGGAGATATTGCCATTGTGCGCCACCGCGAAGCCGCCGCCGGCAAGCTCGGCATAGAGCGGCTGGACGTTCCTGAGCCCGGCGCCGCCGGTGGTCGAATAGCGCACATGGCCCGCCGCCATCCGGCCCGGCAGTTCGGCGATCGCGCCGGCGGCTGAGAAATTCTCGGCGACATGGCCGAGGCCGCGGCGCGAGTAGAACTCCTCGCCGTCGAAGCTTGTGATTCCGGCGGCTTCCTGCCCCCGGTGCTGGAGCGCGTGCAGCCCGAGCGCGGTCGCCGCCGCGGCATCGGCGGCGTTGATGGCGCCGAAAATGCCGCATTCCTCGCGCAGCTTGTCGCCGCCCGCGTCCAGAAATGGATTGGTGAGGTTCATGGGTCGCCCGGTGCCGCCGCGTGCCGGAGCCAATGGCGATGTTGCGGCTCGATTACAAGGCTGGTGCGGTGGGGCGAGGGCCGTGAAGAACGCCATCTACGAGCAAGCGTGCGAGCCCACGCCGCAAAGGCGACGATGGCGACACCTGTCACCCCGAAACACCGGCCCAAAGCACTGTTCTCCGAAGCAAAGTTCCGCCGCCCGCCGGTTGACACATCGCCTGCGAAAATTTCGGCAGCTCCGGTCCGCCAAAGCCCGTCGCGCTTGGCACGGCTGTCCGGCGAGCAAAGGGCGTCACATAGCGCCGCATGGCATCCGATATAACCTATGTGGTTACTTTTTGCAAGCAATTTCGATGGCCCATCCGAACATGGCCTGCCATTGCGCGTTCATTCGCGCGCCCCTAAGGCAGCGCGCACACGCAAAGACCAAGGCAAATCTTGATCCTCTCCCCCTTCGAACGGACCATCGCCAAGCGCTACCTGCTGCCCGGCAAGAGCGAGGCCTTCATCGCGCTGGTGGCGAGCATCTCCATCGGCGTGGTCATGCTCTCGGTCGCGATGCTGGTGATCGTGATGAGCGTCATGAACGGCTTTCGCGCCGAGCTGATGGACAAGATCGTCGGGCTCAACGGCCACGCCATCGTCCAGGCCTATGGCGGGCGGCTCGACAATTGGCAGGGGGTGCTCGCGGATGTCCGCGCCACGCCCGAGGTCACCGACGCCTCGCCGCTGATCGAGCAGCCGCTGCTGGTGACATTCAACGGCCGGGTCGAGGGCGTGCTGGTGCGCGGCAACACGCAAGGCGACATCGGGAAGTTCGCCAACAAGCTGGTCGCCGGGAACCTCTCCGCGCTCCAGCCCAATGCCGGCAAGATCATGATCGGCGCGCGGCTGGCGCAGAACGTCGGCGCCCGGGTTGGCGACGTCATCACAGTCATCAATCCGCAGGGCCGCAGCACGCCATTCGGCACGGTCCCGCGTCAGGTCGGCTACGAGGTGGCGGCGATCTTCGAGGTCGGCATCTACGATTACGACGAAAAGTTCGTGGTCATGCCGATGGCGGACGCGCAGACGCTGCTGCTGCTGGGCGATCAGATCGGCATGATCGAGGTCAAGGTGACCGATCCCGACCGGGTCGGCGAAATCCTCGCCCCGGTGCAGCGCAAGCTCGCTGGCCGCGCGCTGCTGAGCGACTGGCGGCAGATCAACGCCTCGCTGTTCGAAGCCTTGCAGGTCGAGCGCGTGGCAATGGCATTCGCCTTGTCCTTCATGGTCCTGGTGGCGGCGTTCAACATCCTTTCGAGCCTGGTGATGCTGGTGCGCGCCAAAACGCGCGACATCGCGATCATGCGGACGATGGGCGCGACGCGGCAGAGCCTGATCAAGATCTTCGTCACCACCGGCTTTACCGTGGGCGCGATCGGGACCATCGCCGGGCTGATCCTCGGGACGATCGTGCTGTTCTTCCGCGAGAGCATCGTCGCAGGGATCGGCAAGCTGACGGGCCAGGATTTGTGGGACCCGGAGGTCCGTTTCCTGTCGGCGGTGCCGGCCAAGGCCGATCCGGTCGAGATCGCGCTGATCGTGCTGCTCGCGCTAGTGCTGAGCTTCCTCGCCACGCTCTATCCGGCGTGGAAGGCGGCGAGCACCGATCCGGTGGAGGTGCTACGCTATGAGTAGCGGTGTGCCCCCGGTGGTTTCGCTTCACGGCGTCACGCGCAGCTTCGAGCAGGGCGGCATCCGCATCGACGTGTTGCGCGGCGTCGATCTGGCCGTGATGCCGGGCGAGATCGTCGCGCTGCTCGGCCCCTCGGGCTCGGGCAAATCGACCCTGCTTCAGGCGGTCGGGCTGCTGGAGGGCGGCTTCGGCGGCGAGATCGCGATCGCCGGCACCCGCGCCGATCGGTCGGACAGCAGCGCCCGCACCACGCTGCGCCGCGATCATCTCGGCTTCGTCTATCAGTTTCACCATTTGTTGCCCGATTTCGATGCCCGCGAGAATGTCGTGCTGCCGCAGCTCGTGGCCGGGAAGCCCCGCGCCGAGGCGGAGGCCCGGGCCGAGGAATTGCTGACGGCGCTCGGATTGGCGGGCCGCATGACGCACCGCCCGAGCCAGCTCTCCGGCGGGGAGCAGCAGCGCGTCGCGGTCGCCCGCGCGCTCGCCAACCGGCCCAAGCTGGTGCTGGCCGACGAGCCGACGGGCAATCTCGACGAGCACACCGCCGACAAGGTGCTCGAACAGTTTCTCCAGCTCGTGCGCGGGCAGGGCAGCGCGGCGCTGATCGCCACCCACAACGAGCGGCTGGCGGCACGGTTGGACCGCGTGGTACGGCTGCACGACGGAGTCTTGGAAGAAGGGGGCCAGCGATGACCACGATTGCCGATTTCAAGGTCACCACCAATCGCGGCCAGGAACTCGACCTCAGGGACAAGCTCGGCAGCGTGCTGCTGGTGGTCAACACCGCCAGCAAATGCGGCTTCACCCCGCAGTATGACGGGCTCGAGAAACTCCACGAGAGCTACAAGGCCCGCGGCTTCGAGGTGCTGGGCTTTCCCTGCAACCAGTTCGGGGGACAGGAACCGGGCGATGCCGACGAGATCGCCGAGTTCTGCAAGGTCAACTTCGGCGTTACCTTCCCGCTGATGCAGAAGGTCGATGTGAACGGGGCCGGTGCCAGCCCGCTGTTCGACTGGATGAAGAGGGAAGCGCCGGGTATTCTCGGTTCCAGGGCGATCAAGTGGAACTTCACGAAGTTCCTCATCGACCGGCAGGGGAAGGTAGTGAAGCGCTACGGCCCCGCCGATGCGCCCGAAGCCATCGCGAAGGACATCGAGAAGCTGCTTTAGGAAGACCACTCCTGATTTTACCCGTTCGTCGCGAGCGAAGTCGAGGGACTGGTTCGAGCGTAGCCGAGAACCTTTGCGCACGGGGGCCTCGGCTTCGCTCGGCCAAGCCCTTCGACAAGCTCAGGGCGAACCGGGGGTGTGGAAAAGTGCAGCGTGAGCACGGCTGGCGAATCCCGACGCAATCCGCATAGTGACACCGATGCCCTACGCCCCCTTCGTCCCCTTGCGTGTGATGAGCGCCTATTCGCTGCTCGAGGGCGCGATCGAGCCAAAGGCGATGGCCAGGCTGGGTAAGGAGCGCGGCTTTCCCGCCATCGCGATTTGCGACCGCAACGGGCTCTACGGCGCGGTGCAGTTCGCGAATTATTGCATGGATGAGGGCGTTCAGCCGATCACCGGGACATTGCTTGGAATCGCGCGCGACGAGGACGGCAGGCAGGTCGATTACCTGCCGCTGTTCGCACAGGACGAGGCCGGATACCAGAACCTGTGCCACCTGGTTTCGAGCGCGCACCTCGATCGGTCGCTGGCGCTCGAGCCGCACATCGCACTCGGCGACCTGGAAGGGCGGACCGAAGGTCTGATCGCCTTTACCGGCGCCGGCGAGGGCGGCGTGACGCGGCTGCTAGCCGAGGGGCAGCACACCCATGCCGAGGCGCTGCTCGCGCGGCTGGAAGCGCTGTTCCCGGCCCGGCTCTACATCGAACTGGCACGGCGCGGCGACGCAATCGAGGAGGCGGCCGAGGCCGCGCTGATCGATCTCGCCTATGCGCGCGACCTGCCGCTGGTCGCGACCAATCCCGCGCAGTTCGGCGAGCCGCACCAGCACAAGGCGCATGACGCCATGCTCTGCATCGCGGCCGGTAGCCATGTCGATGCCGAGGACCGCGCGCGCTCCAACCCCGAGGCCTGGGTCAAAAGCGCAAGGATGATGGAGGAGATATTCGCCGATCTTCCCGAGGCGACAGCCAACACGCTGGTGGTGGCGCAACGCTGCGCCTTCGCGCCGCCCAACCGCAAGCCGATCCTGCCCAGCCTCGCCGGCGACCTCGAGGGCGAGGCGCGGATGCTGGCCGAGGACGCCAGGGCCGGGCTTGCGGCGCGACTGTCCCTCCAATACCCCAACACCGCTCAGGCTGAGCTTGCCGAAGCCCTTGGCGAAACGGGCGAGGCGCGGCGCGCGGCCTTCGACAGGCTCAGGCCGAGCGGCGTCGGGGAAGAATTCCTCGACTATGCGCAGCGCCTCGATTTCGAAGTCCAGGTCATCAACCAGATGGGCTTCCCCGGCTACTTCCTGATCGTCGCCGACTTCATCAAATGGGCCAAGGAGCAGGGCATCCCGGTGGGGCCGGGTCGCGGCTCGGGCGCGGGCTCGGTGGTCGCCTGGGCGCTGACCATCACCGATCTCGACCCGCTCAAGCTCGGCCTGCTGTTCGAGCGCTTCCTCAACCCTGAGCGGGTCTCGATGCCGGACTTCGACATCGATTTCTGCGAAACCCGCCGCGGCGAGGTGATCCGCTACGTCCAGGCGAAATACGGCCACGACCACGTCGCGCAGATCATCACCTTCGGCAAGCTAAAGGCGCGCGCCGTGCTGCGCGACACGGGCCGTATCCTGCAGATGAGCTACGGACACGTCGATCGGCTGTGCAAGATGGTGCCCAACCATCCGACCGACCCGTGGACGCTGAAGCGCGCGCTCAACGGCGCCGCCGATTTCCGCCGCGAATACGACGACAGCGCCGAGGTCAAGCGACTGGTCGATCTGGCGATGCAGTTGGAAGGCTTCCCGCGCAACTCCAGCACCCACGCGGCGGGGGTGGTGATCGGCGACCGGCCGCTGGCGCAGCTGGTCCCGCTCTACCGCGATCCGCGCTCGGACATGCCGGTCACGCAGTTCGACATGAAGCATGTCGAAACCAGCGGGCTGGTGAAGTTCGACTTTCTCGGCCTCAAGACCCTCTCGGTGCTGCAGAAGGCGGTCGAACTGCTCGACAAGCGCGGCGTCGCCATCGACCTCTCCGCGCTCCCGCTCGACGATGCGGCGGTCTACGAGCTGATGAAGCGCGGCGACACCGTGGGCGTGTTCCAGCTCGAATCCGAAGGCATGCGCCGCACGCTGACGGCGGTGAAGCCGACCAATTTCGGCGACATCGTCGCGCTCGTCTCGCTCTACCGCCCCGGCCCGATGGACAACATCCCGCTGTTCGGCAAGCGCAAGGGCGGCGAGGTCGCGATCGAATACCCGCACCCCAAGCTCGAGGGCATTCTCGCCGAGACCTACGGCATCTTCGTTTATCAGGAACAGGTGATGCAGGCGGCGCAGATCCTCGCCGGCTATTCGCTCGGCGATGCCGACCTGCTGCGCCGCGCGATGGGCAAGAAGGTCCAGGCCGAGATGGACGCGCAGCGCCAGCGATTCGTCGACGGCTGCCGCGAGGTCTCGCAGATCGAGGCCAAGCGCGCCAACGAGCTGTTCGACCTGATCGACAAGTTCGCGGGCTATGGCTTCAACAAGAGCCACGCCGCCGCCTATGCGCTGCTCGCCTATCAGACCGGGTGGCTGAAGGCGCATTATCCGGAGGAATTCTTCGCCGCCTCGATGTGCTTCGACATGCACCAGTCGGAGAAGCTCGCGGCCTTCGTGGACGATGCCCGGCGCGGCGGGGTGACGCTGCTGCCGCCGAGCATGAACCACTCCGAAGCCGAGTTCACCGTCGAACAGACCGACGACGGCCATGCGGTCCGCTATGCGCTGGCCGGCATCCGCAACGTCGGCGAGAAGGCGATGGAGGCGATCGCGCGCGACCGCGAGGCGCGCGGGCCCTTCGAGAGCCTGCAGGACCTGTTCGAGCGGCTTCCCAAGGGTGCGCTCAACTCGCGCGGGCTCGAAGCGCTGGCGGCGGCCGGCGCGCTCGACGAGTTCGAGCCGGACCGCGCCAAGGTCTATGCCAATGCCGATCTGCTGCTGGCGGTGGCGGATGCCGCCGAGCGCGAGCGCAGCAGCGGGCAGCAAGGATTGTTCGGGGGGGAGGCCGAGCAGGGCGATACGCTCCGGCTCAAGGAGGTCGAGCCGTGGAGCCGCGCCGAGCGGATGGCCAAGGAGCGCGAGAACTTCGGCTTCTATTTCTCCGCCCACCCGGTCGAGGCCTATCGCCAGGTCGCCAGCGCCAATGGCGCGCGCAGCTATGCCTCGCTGATGAGCGGTGGAGCGCCCACCGGAGGGCGCGCCAATGCCGTCATGGCGGCGATGGTCGAGAAGGTGAACAAGGGCACCACCCGCAAGGGCAAACCCTTCGTGCGGGCCGATTTCTCCGACAGCAGCGGCCAGTTCAGCGCCGCCTGCTTCGAGGAATCGCTGGTCGCCAGCTTCGAAGCCTGGGCCAAGGACGGCACCTGCGTGCTCCTCCAGGTCGAGCTCGACAGCCCCAGCCCCGACGAGCCGCCGCGGATCACCGTGCGCGGCGGCACCCCGCTCGCCAAGGTCACCAGCGAGGCGCGCATGCTGCTGACGCTCGAGGTGCTCGACGAGGCGGGGCTGGGGGCGCTCAAGAACGAGCTCGGCGATGAGGGCGGCACGGGCGAGGTGATCGCGACGCTCGTCACCGGCCTCGGCGCCGATCCGAGCTTGCGCCTCGGCCGCATGTTCCACCTCGACGGCGAGCTCGCCGAACGCTTGGCAAGCGTGCCGGGTCTTGCCAAGGTGGAACTCACCACGCGGCGTTCGGGCACGCACCTGAGGCTGGTGGCGTAGGCCCCTCTCCAAGCTTCGCTAGCTTGCTCCGCAAGCAAGCTTCGCTATCCTCTCCCGCAAGGGGAGAGGACGGGCACAACACCCTCTCTCCCTTTACGGGAGAGATACGGAGACTTGCGAGCTTGCTCGCTAGTCGCAGTTGAGAGGGTGCAAATGCTCGGAGCCATGCAGGACTGGGATCTGGTCGTCAGCCATCTGATCGACCACGCGGCGCGCGAGCATGGCGCCCGCGAGCATGTCACCCGCTGGGCCGACGGCAGCGAGACGCGCGCCGACTGGGCGGGCATCCGCCGCGACGCGCTCAGGATGACGCAGGCGCTGCGGCGGCTCGGGATCGGCAAGGGCGACCGGATCGCGACGCTGGCGATGAACCACAGCCGCCACCTGGTGAGCTGGTACGGCGCGGTCGGTGTCGGCGGGGTGCTCCACACCGTCAACCCGCGGCTGTTCGAGGATCAGCTCGAATACATCGTCAACCACGCCGAGGACCGCGTGCTGTTCTACGACGCGGCGTTCCAGCCGATCGTCGACAAGATGCGCCCGGTCTGGAAGACGGTCGAGCACTACATTTGCTACGACCCCGCACCGCGCAGCGACCCCGGATCGCGGTCCGGAGCAGGCGTGCTCGGCTTCGAGGACTGGATCGGCGCCGAGGATGGCGACACCGCCTGGGCCCAGGTCGACGAGCGCGATCCGTGCATGCTGTGTTACACCAGCGGCACCACCGGCAATCCCAAGGGCGTGCTCTACGAGCACCGTTCGACCATGCTCCACGCCTGGGCGGGCATCCAGCCGATGGCCTTCGATTTCGACGCGCAGAGCGTGATGCTGCCTGTGGTGCCGATGTTCCACGCGGCGAGCTGGGGCCTGCCCTGGGCCGGGGCGATGACTGGGGTGAAGTTCGTCTATTCCGCCGTCAACGATCCCAAGGTGCTGTGCGACCTGATGGACCGCGAGGGTGTTACCCACTCCGCGGGCGTTCCCACGGTCTGGCTGGCGATGTTCCAGCATGTCGATGCCGAGGGGCGCGAACTGCCCAGGCTCAAACAGGCGGTGATCGGCGGCTCGGCGGCGCCGCGCTTCATGATCGAGCGGCTGATGAAGGCC
>Ga0307492_10000378_pt1 | contig 19139 bp, 18 predicted proteins | sample SI3LmetaG_FD_202365 | JGI IMG/M metagenome (GOLD analysis project Ga0307492, IMG submission 202365) | Sea-ice brine microbial communities from Beaufort Sea near Barrow, Alaska, United States - SI3L | ecosystem: Environmental > Aquatic > Marine > Coastal | place: USA: Alaska | collected 2017-05-06 | reverse complement strand
CGATAGATTGAGCTTGCCAGCCAAAATAGTGAGTCCCTTTATAGGCGATCGTAACGCGAAAGTAATACATACTAATAATATTCCCCGAAGGCTTTGGTATATCATTTTTGGCTATGGTGAAGCAATCAATCTTGGTGAATGATTTTTAATAGGGCCACTAAAATGGGCAAGGACAAATACCCTTAACCCGCTCACCGGTTACGGGATGATCAAACGACAGCGTCGTCGCATGCAGCATTAAACGCGGCGCCATAAAGAACGCTTCATTCGTGGCATATAAGTCACAGCCCAAAATGGGATGACCGATTTGCTGGCTATGAATACGTAACTGATGGGTGCGTCCTGTGACGGGCGTAAAGATGACTTTGGTCGTTACAGGCTGAGTGAATCGTTCGATTATTTTATAATTCGACTGTGCGTTTTTGCCAGTCTCGAAGCAAATCTTTTGCAACGGGAAATTAGGCTTATCTTTGGCGATAGGGAATTGAATTACGCCCTCATTGTTGACAAGATGCCCATGTAATAAAGCGGTATAGCTCTTATCAATACTGCGCGCCTGAAACTGCTTGGTAATATTCGCGTTGATCTTTTTATTCAGGGCCACCACCATAATACCGGATGTACCCAAATCAAGCCGATGCAACATGGTCGCCGTTGGGAAATCCTGCACCAGACGGAAATGTACCGAATCCTTATTGAGCGGGTGCTTGCCCGACAGGCTCAGCAACCGGGTCGGCTTATTGATCAGCAGTAGGTGCTCATCCTCGAAAAGAATCTCAATGTCTTCGTAACAAACAGGTACGTTGAACGGCTCAGCTTGTGGTTGCATGGCAGGGTTAATAGTTCGCAGTCAGATTAAAGAAAGCGAGCAGCCTGGTAGGTTTATTCACTAATTTCACACCGCACATCACGACAGCAATTAAATGCATATTAGTCTTTTTTATCGATGATAATTTCTAGGTTTTTACTGTTGCCTGAAAACCACTTCTGCACATATAACGTACCGACAATAGGTGCCTTACCTTCTTCAGGTTCTTCCTTGAAACGCACGCTATTTTTGGTTTCTTTCTCGTAGCTAAATTTCACAACTGTCTTCGACATTTTTTCACTTTCCCTATTCATGATTACCTGTTAGTTAATACCTAAAAGCTCAACTTCAAAAATTAGTGTGGAACCTCCTGGAATATCACTACCGGCACCTTTATTACCATAAGCTAGATCGGCCGGGATAAAGAAACGCGTCTTCTCATCGACCACCATCAACTGCACACCTTCAGTCCAACCCTTGATGACTTGATTTAAACCAAACGAAATTGGTTTACCACGGCTCACCGAACTATCGAATACCGTGCCATCCAGAAGCTTGCCTTCATAGTGCACTTTCACCTTGTCTGATGCCGAAGGATGTTGGGTACCTGTGCCTTCTTGTAATACCAGGTACTGTAAACCAGAGCTTGTTGCTTTCACTCCATCTACCGATTTATTGGTTTCCATAAACTCGGCACCGGCTTTCTTGTTGTCAGCAATCTCTTCGGGCTTGGCACCCCCAGAATTACGAACAAAGTAGTAACCAATCAAAAGAATGGCAATAATGATAATAATAGTTTTAGTTGTCACAGTAACTTCCTAAGGGCAAATATTAAATTTTGGTATTGAGAGGTAGCTTTTGCTTTTAGTTAAACTAGCTCTAACCGGCTCTCCATCCTTACAACTTTCCCAGGGTCTGTAAAGTACAATCCAGAATAGTTAATCAAATTCTGTAGGCAGAATTGTCGCCACTACCGATCTTTAGTATCGATTCACTCTGGTTGTGCATTTTGTTTCACAGATTAAAAGCTATATTGGGATTTGAATATTAAGTGATAAAGGATGAATTAGTGTTTCTGCGGACAGTTAAGGCGTTTTAGTTTTTATCAAAAAGGGAACTAAGGACTACCGGTACATTCCCGATCAAGTGGTTATACTTAAGGGTAGCCATTTTTGTATACAGTGGAACAAATCATCTCGTTTGAAGGGTTTGGTTATTATGTCATCCATTCCAGCTTGCTGGCATAGCTTTTTATCTTCGGTCGATGCGTTGGCTGTTAAGGCGATAATAGGGATGCGTGTTCCGACGCTTTCCAGTTTCCGAATGGTTTTGGTTGCATCATAACCATCAAAAATTGGCATGCGGCAATCCATTAGGATTAAGTCAAAATTAACAGCCCCATACTTTTGAATTGCCTGCTTTCCATTAATCGCCACTTCAACCTTGATGCCACATCGTTCAAGCATTTTCGTCGTAATAATCTGATTGGGTAATATGTCCTCAACCAACAAATTTTTTGCGTTTAAACGCAGGACTGGCTCAATTTTTTTTTAGTCTGGGCTTGTTCGATGCTGTGCTGGTTTAAAAGCGGTTGACTGTCATGGTGCTGTAGTATTGCCGCTATCATGTTTTTCACGGTGTCGTATCGGTTTAATTTATTTAAATAGGCGCTAAATCCAGCCTTCTTAAACTGTCCCGCATCATCCTTTCGTCCAAACGATGAAAGTATAAGAAGTTTGGTTTCATCCAGACTGTGGTTGTTTCTAATGTCGATGCCTAATTTGAGTCCATTCCTTATCTGCATTGGTTGATTGATAATTGCAATCTTGAAAGGCACTCCTTTTTTTGAGCTAAAAGCAGAGTCCCTACTACCTCATCTGGATTCAAAACCACAGTTGGGCAAGTACCCATGTGTTTTAAAGTCCGATCAAATACTTCGGCATTAGTGGGGCTTTCATCGAAGTAAAGTATAGTAGTCCCCTTAATCAAAATCGAAGGTAATGACTCTTGCGATAGTGCATGCAAAAATTCGCCAGTGATGACAAAGCTAGTCCCTTTGCAGTATTCTGAAATAACATCGACTTTGCAATGCATAAGATGAGTCAGTTCTTTTGTTATCGCAAGGCCGAGACCTGTTCCACCGTACTCACGAGTAGTCGCCTGATCTGCCTGAGTAAATTCATCGAACAGATGACTCAGTGCTTCAGGTTTAATGCCGATGCCGGTATCGATGACTTCCAACTTAAGATTCGATGTTTGATTGCCATTGCGATTGCTACTGCTTGTGCAGCTTACGCGCAGTTTGATATCACCCTGGTGAGTAAACTTTATAGCGTTACTAAGCAGGTTAAGCTACATCTGCCGAAGTCGGGAAGGATCTCCGGTAAAGTGACGTTGACAATCGGGTTGATAATCAAGAATGACCGATAGTGATTTTTCAATCGCATTACCAGAGACCAGTTCCAGGCAGTCTTGGCATAACAACTCGAAATCAAACGGAATGGATTCCAGTGTCGCCATGCCCGCATCGAGTTTTGAATAATCGAGGATATTGTTAATGATGTTTAATAGATTATCGCCAGATTTAATGATCGTCGTCAGGTAGTTCTGTTGTTCGCAGTTCAGATCTGTATCTTGAAGCAATTGAGCCATGCCGATAACACCATTCATAGGTGTTCTTATTTCATGCGTCATGTTTGAAAGAAACTGGCTCTTCGCTTTGGTAGCGGCTTCTGCTAACTCCTTAGCCTCATCTAGCTCGGTTACATCATTAGAGGTAACAACAATGCCTTGTAGCACTCCTGAATCATCCTTGATTGGCGCAGCTGAAAAGGTGGCTGGAAAATTCTGGCCATCCTTGCTGATCAGGAAAACATCTGATTCAATGTAAAAAATGCCCCCGTAATCGATGACATTTTTAATAAAATTTCCTATTGGTGCTAATGATTTTTTATGTCGAATGTTTAGCACAGCCTCTAGCTCAAGCCCTATTGAATCATTGTTGCTCCAGCCACTCAGCCGTTCGGATGCCGGGTTTGTAAAAACGATTTTACCCATAAAATCAGTGACGATTAGACCATCACCAATGCTTTTTAGTATGTTTGAATAATTTAGAAGAGGCATTTTTGTTTTACAAATTACAGATGTAAAAAGTGAGGTTTGATCGTAATTCCATTAGTTTAGTCCTACTTAGTATAGAGGATGACTTCGTTTTATTTAATTGACTTGTATTCAAACTGACTATTGGGATTATGTTTTGTGTGAGCATTATCACAAATACAATATAATTCAGCAACTTAGTAGCTATACCTTTCAAAAGCATGACCTGGCACTAGATTCGAGCGACCTCGGTAACGTAGCCTGTCTCAATTAAGAAATTTGGAGTACATCATGAGCAGTTTCAAATTTAAGAATTTTAGTGCCATATTAGGTTTAATCATCGCCTTGCTATTTTTATCAGCCTGCGGGGGTAGTGGGTCTCAGAAATCTACTACTGGAGCGTCAAATAACTCCACCACCTCAGATGTTACTCCGTCAGCTAGAAGTCTTGAGGAAATTATAATCAGCCCGCTTTCACATAGTTTTCCTGAGGGTAGTCAGGTGAAATTTGCATCGATTGGTATCTATAACGATAATACAAATGAGGATTTATCGAACAAGGTAACCTGGTCGGTTAATGATATTAATTCGGCCTCTGTTGATAATAACGGCTATATTACGCTTACGAAAGCTGGTCTTGTTACCGTATCTGCTTCATTCGAAGGTACAAACGCAGGCAAACAAATTACGATTACACCAGCAACCCTAAATTCGATTGAAATTACCCCTCAGCACCTTGATATAGCGACAGGTTTGCAACATTCTTTTCAGGCCAAGGGTCGTTATTCAGATGGTAGTATTCACGATATAACCTCGCAGATAATCTGGCAAAGTAACGATACATCCATTGTTGATTTTGTTGCAGAGATAGTAACAGCAAAATCTGGTGGAACAACCGAAATAACCGCAACATTTGGCGATCAGACCGCTCAGGCCAATATCACTGTCAATGCAGCACTACTACAACGCATTGAGATAGCTACGGTAAACAAAAATCTTGAAATTGGTTTTCAGTCATCTTTAGAGGCACTGGCTTACTATAGTGATGGGCGTATTCATGATGTCACTGCACAGGTTACCTGGTCGTTAGATAACAGCAATATTGCCAGTATCAATGCGGCTAATGACACAATTTCAGGGTTAGCCATTGGCACTGCCAGACTCCTGGCCGATTTTTCTGGTTTTAGTCATCAGCAGACAATATTAGTTAACGATGCCACATTATCGCGAATAGAAATATCACCGAAAAATGCATCAATTGTGGCAGGTTACAAAAAGACATTTGTTGCGACCGGCATATTTAGTAATCAAACCTCAAGGGATATTACTGAGCTAGTCACTTGGACTACAAGTGATGACAGTATCGCTGAAATTGACAATCGGCTAACGAGTAGTGGTAATAGCCTGGGTGTTAGCAAGGGCACTGTCACTATCTCAGCGTCATATTTGGAGTCAACTTCAAACATTCAGGTTGAAGTTACCGATGCGGTGTTAACCAGTATCGAGGTATCGCCAACTAATGTGTCGTTAGCGCAGGGCTTATCTCAGCGGTATACTGCGAACGCATTTTACTCTGATGGGTCACAGAGCGAGGTTACGGATCAGGTCGATTGGTTCAGTGATAACACTAATTTGACAGCGATAGCTGGGAATACTGAAGGGCTGTTTAAAGCCAATACAATAGGTTCCGCACTGGTAATCGCGTCGTTAAATCAAATACAGGGTTTTACTCAAACAGAGATCACTAACGCAACTTTTACAAGCCTGTCTATCGTGAGAGAAAATAGTAGTCAGGCTGTTGGAACTAGTCAGAATTTGACTGCCTTTGGTCAATACTCGGATGGCAGCAATGTCGACCTGAGTAATCAGGTTGCCTGGGCATCATCGGATCCAGTTAATGCAACTATTAGCAATAGTACTGGCAGCAACGGTCGGCTGACTGGGGTCAATTTCGGAAATGTAATAATTACTGCCTCAATAGACGGGCAGTCATCGTCCGTCTCCATTGAAATAACTGCCGCAGAGTTACTCAGTATTGAATTGTCGAGCCTAGCGGGCCCACTTTATATTAATCAGCTTCAACAAGTTTGGGCTATGGGTGTTTATTCTGATTCAAATCGGCAAGATTTGAGTTCACAAGTTCATTGGAGTAGCGCCAACTCGACCATTGCTTTCATAAGTAATATTGATAATAACGCGGGTCTAGTCAGTGCATTGAGCGCGGGCTCATCTCTCATTACTGCAACTTTCTCAGGAATTACATCGCCTAGTTTCAGTGTTGATGTTGTTGATAATCCTGATATTCCAGGGTCGATTGGCCTACAAACTACGCCAAATGTCATTTTGAATAACGGCATTGATTCGACAATCATTCACATGACAGTAAAACCCCTACAGTCTCACGGAGTCATTGCGGATGGTACTAATATTAATTTTATTGTTTTAGAAAACTCAATTACCAGGGTCGTAACAGCAACCACAATCGATGGTGAGGCTAGCTTGAATCTTACCTCGACTACCAACGGTTTTATCGTAATAACGGCTGAGGTTAACAACACCGAGATAAATGCCAGGACTGTTGTGTTCAGTACCGATAATTTTGTTAGAGTTTTGCAAGTTGCACCAGTATCCAGTGTTGTGTTCAACGCAGACAAAACAGAGTTTAAGCAAGGTAGTCTTATCGCACTCTTTATCCGAAATGTCTCCAATCGAGACTTTAATCTGCTCGCATTCCAAATGATAAATGGAATTGATGCTCTACCTGGATTGCCTGTCACTGATCTAAATTTACTTAGTGACGGTGTTCTCGAAGGTGGCGAATACACTGGTCTAGTTTATAGTTTAGATAACGACACTATTAATAATACGATTCGCGCTGGTTATCTCCTATCCGATGATGTCACTTTAAGCCAATTTGGATTTAACGTTACGTATCAATATTAGAAAATGAAGGTGTTCCTGCCGATACTTAAGACAGTTCAGCAGGAGCCAAGACTAATGGCGTCGAGTCTAATATCGATAGTCCCTAGATGGTTTTTTCTACTGGTTCCATATCATCCTCCTTGATTTGGTTAGCTCTAGGTAGCGTGCAATCCCAGAATGGCCATGTTTTAGTATATGTACAAGCGTCACGCCACAGCACCAGAATCAATCGACAAACGAGGTGTAGGAGAGTCTGGAAAAGCAGCGGTGTGCTCGGCGAGAAAATCCTCTGACCAATCGACATAGCCAAGCGTCCAGTCTCTATTGAGCTTTCGGTTGACAGTCGAAACTAGCACTAATACCTCTTCACAGAATAACTCGATTCCCCATGAGTCGCAATCAACTGACCGATAATTTCTACGCCCTGATGCGCACTGATGTCAAGTCCCATGATGATTCGCGCTAGGTTGTTTGCCGCGAAGCCAGTGCCGAAAATAGTAAATAAAGGCTTATCTGACAATATAAACCTACGAGGTTTAATCCAGAATCGAACCTTTTCTCGTTATAGACTGTTCATTATACTGTTCCTGGAATGCCCAACTTATGTACCCACAGACTTTAGTCTATCGTTCAGCAATTTTTCAAATCGGCCAAAATCAATGAAGTCACAAATAAAATTGAGCCAGCCTAACGGTCAATTGAAACTCTTATTAATCTTGTTGATGGTGATGTTTACTTCAGGCTGCGCCGTTTATCAACCGGCAGATCCTAATAACCTCTGTAACATATTTGGCGGTGAACCCGATTGGTATGAGGCTGCGGTAGGGGCAAAAAAAAGATGGAAAACATCGATACCGGGAATGATGGCAATTATGTATCAGGAGTCTCGATTTGTCGGTCATGCCAGACCAAAAAGAGAATGGTTCCTTGGTTTCATCCCCCTGTTCAGAAAATCGTCTGCCTTCGGTTACGCACAGGCTCAGGATCCTGTTTGGGATGAATACACCGACGATGGGCACGCCTTTGACGTGCGAGACGATTTTGACGACGCGATCAATTTTATTGGTTGGTATATGAATGGTTCGACGCGCAGCTTAGGTATCAAGAAGTCAGATATTTACTCACAATACCTTGCCTATCACGAGGGGCGGGGCGGATTTAAGCGTAAGACATACAATAAAAAACCCTGGCTAAAACAGGTGGCTGGAAAGGTAAAACGTCAATCTCAGCGTTACCAGAGGCAGTTCAATCGCTGTAAAGGCAGATTAGATGATTCGATTAGCGGGTGGTTTTGAATTATAGGTAATTAAATTCCAAGAGCCAGCGCCAATCGTGAATTAGCATCACTTGTTACCGGCTCTTTTATCCCTAAAAAAAGTGACGAAACCTGAATTGGTCTCACTGTCGTAATACTAATGATTTCCAGACCGAACACGACAGTCAAACTCCTCTGGCATTTTTATTTAGAAATCAAATAATACCCAGTAGCATTGAACCTTTATCGTGAGAATATAATTTGATACAGTTCCAATAATTTTAAGGAGTATCAAGTGAGTAACAAACCAGATGCTAATCGACGAGTGATTGATACTCGAAATAGCGAATATGAAGTGTATGACTTTGGTGGGCCAAAGCTTGAAGACATTGGCCAGCTTGATCTTTCTTATGACCGAAAAACTGGGCATGGGGCTTACATGATTAGAATGCAACCTGGCGCTGAAACAACAGCACATAGGCATGACGTTCGAGAGGAGTATCTCATTCTTGAGGGCGATCTGGTCGAACCAGGTGGGCTAATACTTGGGCCAGGCGACTATATTATTTATGAGCCTGGCTCGGTGCACAGTAGTCGAACGGTTAATGGCTGTTTACTGGTTGGTTTCGATTATAATGCATTAGCGACCACTGCCTAGCTTCCGATATATAAAGATAGTGGCAGGGACACCAAGCGCGCCTTTAGTATCCAGCCAAAGTACTCAAATAATAATTTTATTGGTATGGGCGCGTTTGATTACTCGGATCACTTTTAATGTCGTGTCGGACTCAATGGTAAATTGTCACCATCGACAAATAACTGTTTAAGATCGACTCTATCAAAGCTGTAGTTAGCATTACAGAACTCACAGGTGATACCAACTTCGTTTTGCTCTTCTATCAAACTATCGATTTCAACTTTTCCTAATGACACTAGCATATCGCGCGTTCTTTGCTGTGAACAAGTGCAAGAAAATTCGATTGCCTTAGCCTCGAAAACTTCAAGCGTTTCTTCGTGGAATAGGCGGTGTAATAGTTCTTCTGCTTTTAGCTCTAATAGCTCTTTTTGCTGGGTAGTTTCTGCAAGGTGGAGGATTCGATTCCAGGCATCTTTATCGTTTTCTTGTGCAGGTAGTTTTTGCAATAACAAACCGGTGGTAGATTGTTCGTCGCAGGAAAACCAAATGCGTGTTGGCAGCTGTTCCGACTGATCAAAGTAGGCTTGCAGTGCATCTGAAATGCTATTGCCATCAAGTGGTACGATACCCTGGTGGGGGCTGCCGTTTTTATTTCTAATGGTAATCACGAGTTTGTCGGATTCAAATATTTTCTGCAGGTTAGTCTCATCATCGAGCTTACGAGATTGGCGCACAATCCCGCGAATGGTATGTGAAGAGGTTGCCTCAGCCATTAATAAATGAATAGCACCCGTGCCGCGAATTTGAAGGCTCACGCTACCTTCAATTTTCAATGTTTCTACCAGTAAAGTGGCGGCAGTTAGGGCGTGGCCAAGCAGTGTTAACGCGGTACCCTTTACTTTTGATTGGGCTACAATTTCGCGCCAGCTTGCATCCAACGAGACATGTTCGCCACGGATTGGATTGTCGGTAAATAGAAAGCGTTTCAGTTGGTCAGGGTCTTTCATCAGGCTTTCAGATGTTTCATTTAAGTTTGGCTCGTAACAATTGATTGACCTGTGCTGGATTAGCCTTGCCTTTGGATTGTTTCATAATTTGCCCAACAAAGAAGCCAAGCATTTTCTCTTTGCCCGCTTGAAATTCTGCTACTTGATTCGGGTTGGCAGCAATCACTTCATCGATTAAACCTTCAATCGCACTGCTGTCCGTAATTTGCTTTAAACCACGGCTTTCTATTACGGAATCAGCGCTACCTTCACCCTGCCACATGGCTTCGAATACTTCTTTTGCTATCTTTCCTGAGATCGTATTGTCAGCAATACGCTGTAACAAGTTAACCAGCATATCGGCGCTTATGGGTGACGATTGAATATCTACATCAGATCGATTCAGCGCGCCTGATAAATCACCCAGTATCCAGTTGACGAGTAGTTTGGACAGTTCGGGTGCAAGTGTTAATGCTATTTCGAAATAGTCCGCGATTTCTCGACTACTGGTTAGCAGCTCGGCATTGTAATCAGACAGGCCAAGTTCATTAATATAGCGCTGACACTTTTCCTCGGGTAACTCAGGCAGGCTCTTTCTGATGGCCTCAATATGTTCATCGGTCACAATCACTGGCAATAAATCAGGGTCTGGGAAGTAGCGATAGTCGTTGGCTTCTTCCTTGCTACGCATCGAGCGAGTCTCGTGCTTGTCAGAATCATAGAGTCGTGTTTCTTGTACGACTCTACCGCCGTCTTCAATGAGATCGATTTGACGTTCAACTTCATAATTAATAGCGCGTTCGAGGAATCGGAAGGAGTTAATGTTTTTTAGTTCGGCGCGAGTGCCGAGTTCGGCCTGACCCATGGGTCGAACAGACACATTGGCATCACAACGAAACGAGCCTTCCTGCATGTTGCCGTCACATATTTCAAGATACCGAACCAGCGAATGAATTTTTCGTGCGTAAGCTACGGCTTCTTTCGCGGAGCGCATATCTGGGTCTGATACGATTTCGAGCAAGGGCGTGCCGGCTCGATTTAAATCAATGCCGGTATGACGGGCAAATTCTTCATGCAATGATTTGCCAGCGTCTTCTTCAAGATGAGCTCGGGTTATACCAATGGTTTTAGACTGGCCTGTTTCAGGACCTTCCTGAAGACTAATATTAATACGGCCAACACCGACTATTGGTAGGTTAAGTTGTGATATTTGATAGCCTTTCGGTAAGTCAGGGTAAAAATAGTTTTTGCGGTCAAACACCGATCGCTTGCCAATTTCGGCGCCAATCGCGACACCAAACTTGATCGCCATATTGACTACTTCAGTATTCAATACTGGCAGTACTCCCGGAAGGCCAAGGTCAACGGCACAGGCTTGAGTGTTAGGCTCAGCACCGTAGGCAGTTGATGCACCAGAAAATATTTTGCTTGAAGTGGCTAATTGTGCATGAATCTCAAGGCCAATGACTGTTTCCCAACTAGACATTATTTCATCCCCGGTGCTTGCAGGTGCCAATCGGTCGCCTGCTGAAATTGATGTGCAGCATTTAAAATTCTGGACTCTTCAAAATAGTTACCAATCAACTGTAAACCAACTGGCATTGCTTGCGAGAAACCAGCTGGAATCGACATGCCAGGCAAACCGGCCAAATTAAGCGACAGGGTATAAATATCCTGTAGATACATATTGATTGGATCATCCGTTTTTTCGCCACGCTTAAAAGCAATTTCAGGTGTGGTTGGACAGAGAATAACGTCGACTTGCTCAAAGGCTTTAACATAGTCTTGTTTGATCAGGCGTCTAAGTTGTTGAGCCTTTAAATAATAAGCGTCGTAATAACCAGCAGATAGTGCATAGGTGCCGATCATGATTCGTCGTTTGACTTCATCGCCAAAACCTTCAGAGCGTGAGCGTTTGTATAGATCTTCCAGGTCGACCGGGTTTTCACACTGATGACCAAAACGAACACCATCCATACGAGACAGATTAGAAGAACACTCGGCTGGGGCCACTACATAATAAACTGGAATAGACAAGCCCATGTTGGGTAGGCTGATGTCGACTATTTCTGCGCCTAGTTTGCGAAACTCGGCAATGGCTGAGTCGATTACTTTTGCAACATCTGCATCTAGCCCATCGGCGAAGAATTCTTTTGGTAATCCAATTTTAAGGCCAGTAATGTCATTGTTGAGATCAACCGAAAAATCAGGCACTGCTTGATTAACAGAGGTTGAGTCACGTGGATCAAATCCTGACATCGACTGTAGCAATAACGCGCAATCCTCTGCGGTATGTGCAAAAGGGCCAGCTTGTTCAAGGCTCGAACCAAACGCGACGATGCCATAACGGGACACACGACCATAGGTCGGCTTAATTCCGGTAATGCCGCACAGTGCGGCGGGTTGGCGTATTGAACCACCGGTGTCGGTGCCAGTGGCACCCGGTGCGAGCCGAGCAGCAACCGCTGCCGCCGAACCGCCCGATGATCCACCCGGTACTCGACTTATATCCCACGGGTTGCCAACAGAGCCATAAAAACTGTTTTCATTCGACGAGCCCATGGCAAACTCGTCAAGATTAGTTTTACCGAGCATCACCGTGCCGCTTTGGTAAAATTTTTCGATAACGGTCGCGTTATAGGGTGCAATAAAGTTGTCGAGCATTTTAGATCCACAAGAAGTCTTTACGCCATCGGTGCAAAAAATATCCTTATGTGCGATCGGTATTCCGGTCAGGACAGTGCCCTTACCGTTTGCCAATGCGGTGTCTGCGTCAGCCGCCTGTTGCAAGGCCAGTTCATCAGTCACGCTGATAAAACAGTTAATCTCTGCATTTTGCCGATTAATCTTGTTGAGATAATCCTGCGTAATCTCGACACTTGAAAATTGCTTTTCTGCGAGGCCTTGTTGTAATTGTTTTATCGTAGTTGTCATGCCGGGTCTCACTCGATCACTTTCGGTACGCGGTAAAGATGGTGTTCAACGTCAGGCGCAATAGTCTGAAATTTTTCGCGTTGGTTGGTTTCGCTTACGACGTCTGGACGCAGTCGTTGAGTTGCGTCCATCGGGTGTGCCATGGGTAATATATCGCTTGTATCATGCGTTTTCATTTGTTCGAATACGCTAAGAATTTTCGATAATTCGTTGGTATATTGTTCAACCTCAGAATCGTTAATTTGCAGGCGTGCCAGATGTGCAATATTGAGCACTTCCTCTGTTTTCAGTGTCATTTTGGTTGTTTTCCAAAGCTACGATTGAAAAGCACGCAAAGTTACCATAATTTCACAGTCAGTATAAGCAAAACGCACCCATTTTAAGGCTTTCTTCCTTGCTGAAAGCGCGTCCCATTGTTAGAGTACGCGTCATCTCTACCAATTCTATGCCCGTTTCGAGTTATGCGGGTTCTATCGGACACATTTAGGTTAAAAAAAACGTATGTTTTCAGCTATTAGGGGTTTGCTATCTAATGATTTATCGATCGATTTAGGAACTGCGAATACACTTATTTACTCACGCGGGCAGGGCATTGTTCTGAACGAACCATCGGTTGTCGCAATCCGACAGAATCGTGGCCCAGGCGGCCCCAAGTCGATCGAAGCTGTTGGCACCGATGCGAAGAAAATGCTCGGCAGAACGCCCGAGAATATTACTGCCAAACGCCCCATGAAAGATGGCGTTATCGCCGACTTCACTTATACCGAAAAAATGCTTCAGCACTTCATTCGCAAAGTTCATGAAAACCAGTTTCTGCGACCAAGTCCTCGGGTTTTGATCTGTGTGCCTTGTGGCGCGACTCAGGTTGAGCGTCGAGCTATTCGTGAATCGGCACTGGGTGCTGGTGCTCGTAAGGTCTATTTAATCGAAGAACCAATGGCTGCAGCGATTGGTGCTGGTATGCCAGTTGACGAAGCACAGGGTTCGATGGTGCTTGATATCGGTGGTGGTACTTCGGAAGTGGCCGTTATGTCACTGAACGGTATTGTTTATTCTGCCTCAGTCCGAATTGGTGGTGACCGTTTCGACGATGCCATTATCAACTACGTTCGACGAAACTATGGCATTTTGATTGGTGAAGCAACTGCCGAAAGAATTAAAGTCGAAATTGCGGCGGCCTATCCTGGAAAAGATTTACTCGAAATTGAAGTCAAAGGCCGTAATCTGTCAGAAGGCGTGCCACGTAGTTTTACGCTCAATAGCAACGAGATACTCGAAGCCTTACAAGATCCACTTTATGGGATTGTCAGTGCGGTGAAGAATGCGTTAGAGCAGACACCCCCAGAGCTCGGTTCGGACATCGCCGAACGTGGCATTGTGCTTACGGGTGGTGGTGCTCTGTTACGTGATCTCGATCGACTCATCATGGAAGAGACTGGTTTACCCGTGATTATTGCTGAAGATCCGTTGACCTGCGTTGCTCGTGGCGGTGGTCGTGTGCTCGAAATGATCGATCAGCATGGGTTAGATTTTCTAGCGGTAGAATAGATTGTTGAGTAAGCCCCGGATTTCTCGCGCATGACGCAGTTACGAGAGCAAGCGCGAGGGGTTACCATTCAGGCGTTATTGCTAATCAGCATTTGCATCGGATTGATGTTTGCAGACCATCGATATAACCACCTTGAAATCGTTCGTTCAAACATCTCTCTGGTGCTATCGCCCTTACGGTATCTGGTCAGTCTGCCAGCATTAGGCGGTAATTGGGTTAGCGAATGGTTTACATCGCATACTGAATTGTTAGAAGAAAACGAGTCGCTAAAGGCTCGGAGCAGAATTCTGAATGCCCAATTGCAGCGAATGCAGGTATTGCAGGCAGAGAACACTCGGCTCAGAAGTTTACTGGGCTCTTCCCGTAAGTTGACGGATGAAGTGATCGTCGCAGAATTGCTGTCAGTTGATCAAAACCCTTATCGCCAATTAATTGAAATCAATAAAGGTATCAGCGATGGTATAGAAATTGGACAGGCGATCATTGACGATTTTGGTGTTATGGGTCAGGTGATCCATATCAACAGATACTCCTCTACCATCATTTTGATATCCGATCCGGATCATGCTATACCGGTTCAATTTATTCGCAGTGGCGTTCGGTCAGTCGCGTTTGGCAATGGCAATACCGATCAACTTGAATTACGTTTTTTACCAGCAACCGCAGATATTCAAATTGGAGATGAACTGGTGACATCGGGACTAGGAGGACGTTTCCCGGCTGATTATCCCGTTGCGACTGTGGCGTCGATTAGCGAAGACTTAACACATGGATTTGTATCAGTGCTGGCAGCGCCTAAAGCCAGGCTGGATAGCAGTCGAGAAGTGCTGGTAATTAAAGTCGGGAACTTTGATAGCAAAGACGATTTTGATAGCGAAGAATAAGCATGTTTAAACTACGTTATCTAGTTATCTATCTAACCTTCTTAGTTGGCATGATTTTACTGATACTGCCGTTGCCCGATTGGGTCAGAATTTATCGTCCAGACTGGGTGGCGCTAATACTAATTTATTGGTCCATGGCCTTACCAAAACGCGTGGGTTTGTGGTCAGCACTCATTATTGGACTGCTGGTTGATAGCCTACTAGGAACCTTGCTTGGCCAGCATGCACTCGCGTTAGTGGTTATAACTTACTTAAACCTGAATGTTTATCTGCGTATACGAGTTTTATCATTGGTTCAACAGAGCTTATACGTGTTTAGTTTACTGGTCATAAGCCAGTTCATAATCGCCTGGATGGATGGCATAATGGGATTAACAGTACCGGTTCAGGCAATCTTCGGCGCGCCTTTAATTGGCATGTTAATGTGGCCATGGGCCTTTGTCATATTGCGTGATATTCGGCGTAAAGCAGGCTTAAGTTAGTGCGAGTGTTAGAAAATAGAGCCATCGATAATCTGCCCAACTAACTGTCAGAATAGACACCTTCCTGGTGGATATAACCAAACCATTATATAAAGGCTTTAAGCCCATTGAGAATAAATATGGACTACATCTATATCGATAGCCATCAAAAGTTGGCCGATTTTTGTACCAGCATTGAAGCAGCCGACTATTGCGTTATCGATACAGAATTTGTGCGCGAAAAAACTTATTATCCTATACTCGCCTTAATTCAGGTCGCGACAGAGCATCATATGGGTTGTATTGATCCGCTTGCTTTCGATGATTTTGAACCGTTTAAAAAACTATTACAAAAATCCGATCTGATCAAAGTATTTCATTCCTCTAGCCAGGACCTCGAAATATTATTCCAAAGCTATAATCAAATCCCGACGCCCGTGTTTGATACGCAGCTAGCCGCTGCAGTGTTGGGCTATAGCCACCAAATAAGCTATGCCGACCTGGTTCAAAATGTAACCGAGGTTCAACTAGAGAAAAAATATACCCGTGCAAACTGGGTTCATCGGCCTTTAACAGAAGGTGAGCTTGATTATGCGATGGATGACGTACGCTACTTAATGCCGGTGTATCGTCACTTAAAATCCGAACTGGAAGCGAAAAATCGGACTAGCTGGATCGAAAAAGAGTTGCAGTCGATGAGTGCCGAATCGACTTACCAACTCGATACCACCAAGTTGTGGAAGAAACTGAAAGGGGTTCAAAAGCTTAAAGGGGTTCAGTTACAGATCGCCAGTTTACTATGTCAGTGGCGTGAACAATTGGCGCAAAATAAGAACTTGCCTAAACGTTGGGTCATTAAAGACGAGCTCATTTTCGACATTGCACGATTAAAACCAGATTCTGCTTCAGCACTAGCGTTGGTTAGGGATGCGAATGAAAAGTTTGTTGAACAACATGCTAAAACAGTGCTCGACATTATTGATAAAGCGCAGGCAATTGATGACAGTGAATGGCCAAAACACAACAAGATAAAGGCCTTAACATCCGGTCAGCAGTCGATCGGTGATTGCCTAATGGCCTTGTGCAGAGAGATAGCCGAAGACAACAACATCGCCCTGGCAACTTTGGCTACTCGTAAAGATATTGATAGCCTCATAATTAATCGCAAAAATAGCCCGCTCTCACAGGGCTGGCGTTTCGAGATGGCAGGTGAAAAACTACTCGATTTTATTCATGGTCAGACGGGCATAGCGGCCGATAATGGCGGCATTAAACTAATAGTAGCTTCGTAAGCTAAACCGTTAGCGATACGATTTTACTGAACTAAAAAGCTCGAAAACAAAATATCACCAATATCTTCATTATTTGAAAGCTCGGTGATTAATGTCTGGATTTTTGCAGTCGCTGTTTTTCTGATTTCTTCTCGCTTGCTCGGCGATTTCATATCCTTTGCGGATTGCTCGCTTAGTAATACAATGAGTTGATGGCGAATGGCAGGAATGTGGGTTTTGATAATGTCTTCTGAGTCAGCGTCTCTTATCAGTACGTCGGCGGTGAGTTGTAGATAGGTAGTGCGGCTTCGCTGGCTACTGAGATTTAACACCAAGGGAGCACCAAGAGAAATATAAGCGCTTTCTAATTTTACCTCTTCAGTGTCCTCGTCCTCAGCTGACCAGGCTTGGCCACAGAACAGAAAAATCATCAGGGTGGCGCTTAACAGTAATTTTTGCATGGTATTTTTCCAACTCTCTAGTAGTATTGTTTATAGATCAATTTTTTTCGTTTAACCGACTTTTTATCGACAACTGCCCCATAAACATGAACCCTGAAATCATCCAAAAATTAATAGAACAAGGCATGCCATCCGCTTCAGTCGCCGTTTCCGGTGGAGAAGGTAAGTATGTTGCCGAAGTAACCACTGATGCTTTTGAAGGTTTGATGTTGATCAAGCGACACAAGCTGGTATACGCCTGTGTTAACGCTGAAATTACGTCGGGTGAATTGCATGCATTAACAATTGTCGCGAAGACGCCTGCTGAACTAGCAAACGTCTAGATCGGAGTCTGGTTAAGGCGCTTCAATTGCGCGTTCCTAATTTAGTGCATCTTTAAGCCAAGAACTGACAGTTTCGGCCCGCATTTTTAGCTCGATAAAGAGCCCCGTCAGCCCGTTCGTACATGCTTTGAATGGTGTCTTCAGCGGTTGATTCAGTAATGCCCGCGGATAATGTGAGCACTACTTGCTTCTGTTTAAAATGGAAGCCACTCTCCGCGACAGCGTTTCGTAACTTTATGATTAAAGGTTCAGCTTGAGTTGCGGATGTATTAGTTAGTAGTAATACAAACTCCTCCCCACCGATACGGAATAGCGTATCTGACTTTCGAATTTGCTTTTGCATCAGTTGGGCAATGAGCCGGAGAGCTTTATCACCGGCACTGTGGCCATAACTGTCATTCACTTTTTTAAAGTGATCGATGTCGAGTATGACGTAACTAAAGGGGCTCCCATAGCGTTTCCATCGCGACAGTTCCTGGCCAACTTGTTCATTGTACGCAAGCCTGCTGCGCACGCCTGTCAACGTGTCATAGAGTAGTTTTTTACGATTTAGTGCTAATTTTTGTTGTAAACTTTCAGTCTCTTGTTCCATTAGTGTAATTTTGTTCGAGAGCATTTTATTGCGCGTATCGGTTGCATCGTGGCGTTGGTTAGCTCGAAGCATAAAGCTCTCTACACCATCGCGAATAGAATCGATATTGTTACCAATAACTGTTTTTAACTGAGTAATATCCTGCACGGTATTGACGTTTTCCTTGATCGTTGTAATGCCCGATTGAACCAGTTCATGCAATGATAAAGTCTCACTCCGACCAGATGCCCGCTCTTCAACATCTTCCGCGACCACTTCTGTGATTTCACCTAATTGCTCGGTCACAGTGAGAATTAAACTTTCTAGTTCTGACTTTTCGTCGCTAAGCTTTTGCAGCGCTAACGAAACACTATTAACGATATCGCTGAGGGTGTCAGGCCATTCATTATTGGCGATGCCCTTTTCAATCTTAGCGTGAATTTTGTCTATTTCAGTAGTAGCGCCTTGAACGATTGCCAGTCGCTCCAGTAAAGAGCAAATAATGGTATCGATAGAAACACTTGCTTGTGAGTCTTCAAAGTCGGTTGTATTTGATAATTGCGAATTAATGATGCCAGCAAGATTTTGCAATTCAATTTGGGTTAGCTCATCTTCAAGGTCAAATTGCTGGCTAATTGTTTGTTGATGGTCATCATTCAATTCAAGCAATGACACCAATTGAAACAAAAAAGTATGAATGATATCAGGTGGCTTAGTTGCGGCTATAAGGTTGTTATTGATTATTTTCGAGAGCTGAACAATCTGTGGTTCGATTGATCGCTGGTCGGTACCCTTGACGATCAATTGGAGTAAATCGGCGCATACCTTTTTCAGCTCGGTTCTTTGGTTCTCGTCCAGCTGAATATCTTGAAGCATCTCTAGCAGAATAGATGATGGTTCAAATGAGTTGGTAGGCGCGGCAGCATCTGGGATCGGGTTGTCATCATCCAGTGACGCTACGACATTGGAGAGCTTCTC
>Ga0307492_10000377_pt1 | contig 19143 bp, 14 predicted proteins | sample SI3LmetaG_FD_202365 | JGI IMG/M metagenome (GOLD analysis project Ga0307492, IMG submission 202365) | Sea-ice brine microbial communities from Beaufort Sea near Barrow, Alaska, United States - SI3L | ecosystem: Environmental > Aquatic > Marine > Coastal | place: USA: Alaska | collected 2017-05-06 | reverse complement strand
CGGCCTTTATACGAAACAGTAGGCTGACCATTTTGATCAAGAGTTGAAAGAAAGAATAGGGGCCGATTTTCAATAAAGCCTTGTTCTTCTTTACCAATTTCAGCTTTAACAAAGCTCTCTTGCAAACGATCGGCTAATTTTCGAGTTTCAAAATGATCCTGTAATGCGCGATGTGACTCACCGTATAGTTCAGCCATCTTATCAGTCCCAGATGTTAAAGTAGGCTATTGAATTTAACATGATTTATTTGGAACTGCAGAATAAATAAAACAAAGGTATAAAACTCGTTAGCGCACTGCTGTTATAGCCATTTTCATTTTATTGATAAGTTGATCATGCATCATCGGTTTTGCCTGTTATAACTATAGGAATAACTTGTTTTACCTTCTAGTTGGTTTTGTGGATAATGTTTTCCAATCAGGCAATTCATGGGGAGTTGTTTTAGATGAATTACTTTTAGACAAAAGGAAATGAAAATGAATAATACAGTACCTGACGTTACATTTAAAACACGTGTACGTGATACAAGCCTTGGTGGTGACAATCCATTCCGCTGGCAAGATGTGACGACCAATGATGTATTCAAAGGCAAAAATATCGTTATTGTTGCATTGCCCGGTGCATTTACACCAACCTGTTCGGGCACTCACCTTCCCGGTTTCGAAGCCAAATACGACCAGCTTAAGGCAAAAGGAATTGATGAAGTTTATTGCTTGAGTGTTAATGATGCATTCACTATGTTCCAGTGGTCTAACCGTTTAGAGTTAAAAAATGTCAAAATGTTACCTGACGGTAATGCTGACTTCACTCGTCTAATGGGTATGTTAGTGAAAAAAGAAAATTTAGGTTTTGGTGACCGTTCATGGCGTTATTCAATGCATGTGGTTGATGGTGAAATTCAACAAATATTTGCAGAAGATGGTTTAATGGATAATTGTCCTGATGATCCATTCGAAGTCAGTGATGTTGATACAATGTTGAACTATTTAGCTTAACAATACTTAAGTAAACAGAACACGACACCAGATCCTTTGATCTGGTGTTTTTTTACAGTGATAGCAAAAAGGTAAAAAAACAATGAAATACGACTATGATCTTTTTGTGATTGGTGCCGGTTCTGGTGGTGTACGCGCTAGCCGAATGGCATCGTCATATGGTGCCAAAGTAGCTGTGTGTGAAGATCTCTATATGGGGGGAACCTGTGTGAATGTTGGTTGTGTTCCTAAAAAACTTTATGTGTATGCCTCAGAATATTCAGCTCACTTTAATCAAAGCAAAGGATTTGGTTGGCATTCAGGCGAAATAGGCTTTGATTGGGCTACCTTACGTGATAGCAAAACCGAAGAAATTAGTCGTTTAAATGGTCTTTATGACGGTATTTTAAGTGATGCAAAGGTTGAAGTTATAAAAGGTCGAGGCAGAATTATAGATCCACATACCGTTGAAGTTGACGGCAAAAAATATACCTCGGAAAGGATCTTATTAGCGGTGGGTGGGTGGCCATTTATTCCCGACTTTAAGGGCCGGGAACACGTTGTTAGCTCAAATGAAATCTTTGACTTAGAACATTTTCCGCAGCGCTTAGTGGTAGTGGGTGGTGGTTATATTGCAGTTGAATTTGCCGGCATCTTTAATGGCCTAGGTGCTGAGGTATCACAATTATACCGTGGCGACCTATTCTTACGAGGTTTTGACAATGAAATACGAGACTTTGCGGCACAAGAAATTGCTAAAAAAGGGGTGAATTTACGCTTTAAGACTGATGTAGCTTCGATTGAAAAACAAGCTGATGGATCATTAAAAGTTAACTTGAGTGATGGTTCATCGATCATTGCTGATGCTGTACTTTATGCTACTGGTCGGAAACCACAGTTAGCTGATCTGGGTCTTGATAAGGTGAATATCAGTTTGTCTGAAAAGGGTTATATTGAGGTTAATGACCATTTTCAAACCAGCGAGCCCAGTATTTATGCGCTAGGTGATGCAACAGGAGGCATGGAATTAACGCCAGTTGCACTTGAAGAAGGTATGACACTGGCACGTGCACTTTATAATAATAAGTCCTACAAAATTGACTATAGCAATATTGCAACAACGGTGTTTTGCCAACCCAATATCGGCACTGTGGGAATGACGGAAGAGCAAGCGCGAGCTGACTATTCTAATGTGGTCAAATATCGGTCTAGCTTTCGAGGAATGAAACACAGTATGAGTGGCTCAGATGAGCGAAGTTTAATGAAATTGTTGGTGGATGGAGACACTGATAAAATATTAGGTGTTCATATGGTCGGTGCTGATGCTGGTGAAATTATGCAAGGTATCGCTGTAGCGATTAAAGCAGGTGCAACTAAGGCCGATTTTGATGCGACGGTTGGTATTCACCCTACGGCTGCGGAAGAATTTGTCACCATGAGAGAGCCTGCAAAAGAGTGATCCTTATTAAGAAAATTCCTGAGTAAGCTCAGGGCTTTTCCTGTAACACTCTATGTACAATACCCGTATAATATATTCATGGTTATTAAAAATGCTTTGGTAATCTAAATTAATATTAACTTAATAAGGTAATTATCATGTGGACTAAACCAGAATATTCAGACATGCGTTTTGGCTTTGAAGTAACAATGTACGTTTGCAACCGTTAAACAAAACGCGCGTTAAAAAAAGCCCCATCACCGACAGGTGTTGGGGCTTTTTTATGAGCTGAAGAACACTAAAATTTAGTGTGTGTTGGGTCTTAGCGCTGCTGCAAAACAAATTTGAATAAACTGATCTACATCTAATGAAGCGCCACCAATTAAGCCGCCATCGACATCTGGTTTTGAAAAAATAGCAGCAGCATTAGCAGCACTGACGCTACCCCCATAAATGATGCGTAATGATTCTGCGGTAGCGGCATCATGTTTAGCGATGCGTTTGCGCATAAATGAATGTACCTCTTGAGCCCATTCCGGCGTTGCTGATTTTCCAGTCCCAATAGCCCAAACGGGTTCGTAAGCAAACACGGTCTGACTGAGTGCTTTAGGCCCCTTATATTGGATAAGTACATCCAGTAAGCGAGCAATCACTTCTTCTGTTTTTCCTTTTGTATAGTCTTCTTCTGTTTCACCTATACACATGATGGGTGTCAGGCCATGGCGAGTGGCCATTTGATACTTTTCAGCTACAATCTTATCTAATACAAATTGATCTAGCTCTAACTTTTCGTATAGACAACGCCGTTCTGAATGACCGATCAATACATAATCACAACCAAAGCCTTGCAACATAGAGGCAGAAATTTCACCAGTGTAAGCACCTTCATCATAGGCCGATACATTCTGTGTTCCCCAGTGAACAGATGAGCCAGTTAGGGTTTCCTGTGTTTCTTTTAAATATACCGAAGGTGGAAATATAGCAATATCAACCGCTGAAGTCTTACCAGCTTTAGCTAGCATGCTATCGAGGAGTTGTGACTGATGCAAAATATTTTCTAGTAGTGTTTTTGAGCTTTCAATTGGGTTGTTCATCTTCCAATTACCAGCAACCAGTGGTTTACGCATAATAGTAACCTTTTGAGTATAAGTCTCTTAAAATAACGGTCTGAAATTTATTCCGTTATTACTCAAGATGGTAAGAGACAACTCTTGCTACTTCATTTTTGGACCCCAAAATGACAGGAACACGTTGATGAATACTTTCGGGAACAATATCAAGAATGCGTTCACGACCTGTTGAGCACTGGCCGCCGGCCTGTTCAACAATATAGCTCATTGGGTTAGCCTCATACATTAGGCGAAGTTTTCCTGACTTTGTCCCATCTCGGGTATCTTTAGAATAGATGAATATGCCACCGCGGGTTAGAATACGATAGACTTCTGCTACCATTGAGGCGACCCAACGCATATTAAAATTGACACCACGCGGTCCTTGTTCACCCTGCATACATTCATCTATATAACGCTGTACGGGTGATTCCCAAAACCGTTGATTCGACATATTAATTGAAAACTCTTGGGTATCTTGTGGAATAGTCATATTGGCATGAGTCAGTACAAACTCACCAAGCTCTTGATCCAGTGTAAATCCATTGACACCTAGGCCTGTGGTTAAGATCAACATGGTTGATGGTCCATATAAGAAAAAGCCAGCACACACTTGCTTAGCCCCTGTTTGAAGGAAATCTTCTAGGGAGGCATCTTCTCCATCTCGACCTTTAAGAATTGAGAAAATAGTACCGACAGTCAGGTTAACATCGATATTGGATGAGCCGTCTAGTGGATCAAACAATGCTAAATATCTTCCCTTGGGATATTGTTCTGGAATCGCAATAAAATCATCTACTTCTTCAGAGACCATACCTGATAAATGGCCTGTCCACTGCAGTGCATCAATCATAATATCGTTGGTCATTATATCGAGCTTTTTCTGGGTTTCACCCTGAACATTTTCTGTTTCAGCACTGCCTAAAACGCCTGTTATCGCACCCCGACTAACCGTATGTGAAATTCGTTTACAGGCATTGGCAATATCGATTAGTAACAAGGTCAGATCGTCCGTTTCACTAGGCAGGGACCTTTGCTGTTCAATCATGAATTGGCTAAATGTTGTTGGTATACTCATTATCATTTTCCCCTGATTTGGCTTTATTCTTCCGCCGTACTGGATCTCAGATTAAGTCAAATAGTTACTTATAAATAGCGGATTTTAATTCACCGCTAGCATAACGTTCCACCATATCGTTAAGTGAAATGGCCTTGATTTTATTGGCATGACCTGCGCTGCCAAAAGCCTCGTAACGCGCTTGGCAAATGGATTGCATCGCTTGCGTAGCCGCTTTATAAAACTTACGAGGGTCAAAGTTTGAGGCATTTTCTTTTGTGGCTAAATAACGTCGAATTGCTCCTGTTGAGGCCATGCGTAGATCCGTATCTATATTAACCTTACGTACACCAAATTTAATGCCTGCAACAATTTCTTCGACGGGGACACCATAGGTTTGATCTATCTCACCACCATAGCTGTTGATGATTTCCAACCAGTCTTTTGGCACTGAGCTAGAACCATGCATAACAAAATGAGTATTGGGAAGGCGTTGTTGTAGGGTTTTCAAATGGCTGATAGCTAATACATCACCGGTAGGTGGTTTAGTAAATTTATAAGCGCCATGGCTTGTTCCAATCGCTACTGCTAAAGCATCAACCTCCGTTTGTTTGATAAAGGTAACCGCCTCATCGGGATCGGTTAATAATTGGCTGTGGTCTAGTTTTTCATCTGCCCCATGGCCATCCTCTTCTCCCATCATGCCCGTTTCTAATGAGCCTAAACAACCAAGCTCACCTTCAACTGACACACCGCAGGCATGTGCCATATCTGAAACTTTGTGTGTCACTTCGATGTTATAAGCGAGTGAGGAGGGAGTTTTCATATCTGCCATTAACGAGCCATCCATCATTACTGAACTAAAACCTGATTGAATTGAGCGTGCACAGATAGCGGGTGTCGAACCATGGTCTTGATGCATCGCCACTGGAATATGAGGATATTCTTCGATAGCAGCTAAAATTAAGTGACGTAAAAAAGGTTCGCCTGCATATTGGCGAGCCCCGGCTGAGCCTTGTAATATAACAGGGCTATCAACTGCATTAGCCGCTTGCATGATTGCTTGTACTTGTTCCATATTGCTGACATTAAATGCAGGAATGGCAAACTCATGCTCTGCTGCATAATCCAATAATTGTCGCATCGATATTAAAGCCATATAATCCACCTTTAATTGATAAATATTGTTTAAAATTAAGACCATAATTTAATAGCGGGTAGTGTCGGGTACATGTTTTCAACAATGCATGGTTCTCCACTAGTCTAATTCAGTTTATTCATAATTAATATCTAGAGTTTATTATGCATACTATAAATATCCCTTATGGCTAGTATTGTAAGTCTCTCTAATTTCTAAATTTGAATAGCTGTCTTTAAGCCATGAGGTATTGATTTTTTAATCAATACCTCGATAAGATAGGCTTGCACATATTCCTGGTAACAGCACAAGAATAACCATGACTTAACAATATGACGATAGGCTTGCCAAAATGATTATAGTCAAATAAAATTTACTTAGATGATGGCGGACAAGATCAACATTACGGAAAAATCATAATAAAATAAAGGGATATATTAGCATTAAAGTGAGGTTTTGCTGGCAGTAGCTTAACTTGTAAAGCCAGCTTATCTCGGTTTAGGGTGTTGTGAGATCAGGATATATAAATTTAATTATAGCTAGTACTCTATTGACACAAAAATATTAGGAATAAGATTAGTCATTTTTTTGTGGCTTAATATTACTAGGGAATACTGCCAGTATTTCTGAGATAGTCTGTTGCAATGTGGTCTGTAAATTATCTAACTTGGTTTCAGTGAGCCGTCTTACTGCCTTACCTTGCCATATCATTTTATTTAGTTGCTCATCAACAATATCAATGGTCAATGTACTTTGCTCATACTCTCTAAAAAATGTTCTATCATTCATCCATGGGCCATTATAAAAGCCACCTTGATAGCCATAAAAACCACCACCGTAGCCTAATGTAGGCAGCTGATGCATGGTTTGTTTAGTTTCTATGTGATTATGAAAATTAATTAATAGATCAGGTTGGTCTCTGCTTAATACATAACCACGACTAGTCATTTCAACTATTGTGGCTTGCTTTAAATATTGACTAATCAGAGATTCATATCGGGCATCTGTATCTAAATTTTCAAAAAAATTAAATGTTTTGTATTGATTAAAATCTGTAGTCTGATGGTAGCTTGAGCGAACAGTTGGACTAACAGTACATGACGTGTTAATAAAAAGGAGGCAGAATACAATTAATATAGTTTGATGCTTCATTAGAGCTTCTCCGTTAATCCAAAGGTATATCTATTATTATGCCATATTAGGCCGCTTTAAATAGACAGCAATAATGACTAAAAGTTACCTTAGATGTTGCTTTATTTTACAAAAGATAATGAAAGATACTTGGCCAATAAAAGGGCATACAGTCAATAGGAATGATTAAGCAATAGAATTCTTTATTGATTCTTTAATGAATATGCTTATAAGACTATCTTGATTTGTCGGGTGTTGTACTATTGCTAAACAATAAACATCGCTAACAATCAAGCCCTATAACTTGATGGAGACAACATTCAATTAACTTAGGCAATTAAACACATCATGGTGTTTAAGATTGAGCAGAATAAGCTATATTTTACTTAACTGTGTAAGGTTACAACGGTATCATTAAACATACTAGGCGAGGACTTCTCAGTAGATTTTAAGTTAATTAGTCCTTTTCTCAAATCATTAGCTAAGTCCTCAAAATGAACTTCCGACAGTTGTAGTATGATTGGCCCCATTGCCAAGTGAATTATTTTACAATCAGGGCAATACTGAAGGTCACAACTTGTGCCTGCTAATAATGTTTGTGTCTTACAAGTTTTAGTGTGTTGCATTGGTTTATTCCTATTAGGTAGTGCAAAATTAACGAACCGTCGAGTGACGGGTACCTAACTCAGGTTAAAAGCAGCTAATGATCGAATTATCGTCCAAACACTGGTCTTTGATTGTTGATCTAGGCAGTGAAAGTCAGTGGGATTAAGCTTTCCTTCTCGAATGAGAGATTCAAGCTTATACGGCGCTATTGCCAAATGAACTTCGTTATCTATAGCTGTAAATTTCATTGTGTTTCCTCGTCAACATTACGAAGTGTAAGTATAACGGTTTTAACACCTTAAACGCAAATAACAATCATTCGCATTAAAAATCTTGCTTAAATTTGATCTATCTTGCTCAACGGTTAATGTTTGAGCTGCTCACTATCGGGTTCACAATGATAATGGAGCTTAAAATCTCCCTTAAGGATCTCAACTGCTGGCTGTGTTGAGGGGGGGCATATATAATAAACAGACAATAAATTTGCACTGATATTGATTGATTTCTGAACACAGTCACAGGATTGTAGGAGCTATAATAGCCAAAACAACGGTAGTAGATTATGCGCTGCCAGAATTGAATTAAGAAAAGGTAAACAATCTTACTTTTACGCTTTCGATCCGTCAGCAAGCAAGTGACTCATCTATGAGAAGTCTATATAAACTATAGTCGAGTTAGCAGCTTAAATAGACTGTTATAATCATCCCAGCCTAAGGCTTGAAAAGGCTTAGCTTTCATACAGGTGATAACTAAATATGGATGAACTTTTAACTCGGTCTAAAGCTCTTGCTCAGTTGAACATCCAACAATGTGGCGATAGAACAATTAAGAGGGTTTTACTTTATTGCAATGCGGTGAATGTTGATACCACTCTTTTTCTTGCAAATGACTCCAGTGAGCGACTATGCATCTCCACTACTCGTCTTCCATAGGATGAACTTCGATCATGAGGACTGAAAGTCAGGCTGTTTGCATCCGATTTTCTTTGACAACCCAATGCCGGCGATCGTCATAACGCTTAAAATATTACAGGAAAAATAGCTACTATTAGGGCTAAATATTAAATTGCTGTTAAAACCGATATAGGTGATTGCTTTTTTACCTGAGTAGCTACATTAAGCGCCCCCACGGTTTCAAAACGGTGTCTCTCAAGCAACATAACTAGCACCTATTGCTATCATTAAGCCACTTTGGCTACCATCATCTCGTATATTAGCGTTTGTTCAGGGTTCTACTAATCAAGTGATCATAATATTTTTAATCGCCTTTATAATAATTTAAATTCAGCTGTTTGCCCTCTTTTCTGGTAGCTTTAGGCAAGATAGTTTGATTTGCTTAGTGAGTACCATCTATCTCTAATTCTGGATGTGAATTTTGCACATGATGTTTACTATTTACCTTTTTTATCATTAGGTTAGCGATAAATGCAATGAGTAATAAAGTAGCCATGACATACATTGTTGAGTTGTAGAGGGTAGGTGTTGGATCTATTGTTCCAACAGGTGAAATTTCCATTAGTTGGTAAATAGAAACTGTTTTTGCTTGTATGAGCTCGTTAAGATGGCTAATATTAGCGCCAAATTTTGCTTGGAATGCAGTAGGATCTATTTTTTGAACGAGTGAATTAATCGCATTTTCAACTGAATTTTGGCGAAGATGAGTGATCACAAACGGTCCCAATATTCCAGCAGTACTCCATGCTGTCAGTAAACGACCATGAATACCTCCGACATGCATGGTGCCAAAAATATCAGCTAAATAAGCAGGTATGGTTGCAAACCCGCCACCATACATAGTGAACACTACCATCGTTACGCCATAGAACATAACCAGCCACGTTACTGCAGGACTGATACTCGCTTGAGTGGCTATATAGGGGATAGATATATACAACAATATGCCAATTACAAAGAAAATATGATACGTATTCTTGCGGCCAATATAATCAGACAGTGAGGCCCAGATAAAGCGTCCGCTCATATTAAATACACTGATCATCAATACATAGGTAGCCGCAAAACTGGCATCTACAATATTGGGTAAACTGGGGCTGAAAATGTCAGTAATCATCGTTTTAGCAACACCGATCACCCCAATGCCCGCCGTCACATTAAAACAAAGCACTATCCAGAGTTGATAAAACTGGGGTGTTTTTAATGCCTGATCAATATGTACGTGATCATCTGTGACCAAGTTATTGTTGGATCCTTCTGCTTTTAGAGACTGCCAACTTTCAGGTTTCCAATCTGTAGCCGGAACCCGGAAAGAAAATGAAGCGATGGTCATCACAATGAAATAGACCACACCTAATGTGATAAAAACGCTGGCGATACCGGTGTCGCCAGTACCCACTACATATACACCTTCTGGTCCAGGTATAGGCATTCTGGCCATATCACTAATGGAAGCAATCACTACTTCTACTCTCGTGCCGGCAATTTCAGCAAAGCGTCGTCCCCCTTCCGTGATCAAATTAATATCAACCACTTTTCCTAAATACTCTGGTGCTTGATAATAAACACTTAACAAATAGGTTTTTAAAGGGGCAGCGATCATTGCACCGCCACCAAAACCCATAATGGCTATTCCAGTGGCCATACCTCGACGATCTGGGAACCAGCGAATCAATGTGCTCACCGGGGTCACATAAGCCAGACCAAGGCCACAGCCCCCAATCACACCGTAACCTAAATAAATCAGCCAAAGTTGATGAGTGGATATACCAATGCTTCCTATTAGAAATCCCCCTCCCCAAAGGCAGGCTGCTAACAATCCGGTTGCTCTAGGGCCCACTTTTTCCAACCATTTACCTGCAAAGGCGGCGGCAAGGCCCAGAAATACAATTGCCGTTGAAAATATCCAAACTACAGAGGTAAAATTCCAATCATCGGCTGCACTAGTAACCACACCAAATTGTTTTATCAAAGGGGGGTTAAAAATACTCCAGGCATAGACTGAACCAATACACAGATGAATTCCTACTGCAGCAGGGGCAATAAGCCAACGATTAAATCCTTGTTTAGCGACTATATGGTCTTTCGTTAGCTTGGCCATTAGTCCTGAGAATATAGACATTTAAGTTTTCTCCATAAAATCGGGTTAATAAATTCACTACTTCATCATTGTATTACTTTGTTATATAACGGTTATCTTTAAACTATAATTTAACCACTTTGTTTATTATGTCATTAACGATTTTAGATGTTCGGTGGTAGCACTAGCGTTACCTTGAATGTTATAGCCACCTTCTAAAACAGAAATAATTTTGCCAGCACAATTTTGCTCGGCTATTACCTTGATCATTTCTGTCAGGCTTACAAAACCTTGATCAGTGACATGATGACAGCCAAGTAGATCATCTTGTCGACTATCAAAGCCCGCTGAAATAAGAATAAGTTCTGGCGAAAAATGATCAAGGAGGGGTAATAACTGGTGTTGGAATGCTTCAATAATGTCACTGTCAGTCGCGCCACAAGCTAAATGCACGTTAACATTAAAACCCTTGCCAGCGCCCTCGCCTGTTCTAGAAGGTGAGCCTGTTCCAGGATAAGCAAACATATCGTGTGTGGAAAAGTACAATACATCAGGATCAGAGTAAAAAGCCCATTCGGTACCATTGCCATGGTGATAGTCCCAATCAACGATTAAGACTTTTTTAATACCATAATTATTTTGGGCATATCGAGCTGCAATAGCAACATGATTGTAATAACAAAAACCTTCTTCACTACCTGCGTTACTAGCATGGTGACCGGGTGGTCGCGATGCACAAAAAGCATTGTCTATTTGATTTGAAAAAAGGGCATCTACAGCCGCTAAAACCCCTGCTGTTGCCAATAATGCATGCTGATGTGTTTCGGGTTGCTTGGTTTTAATTGAATCAATATGCTGCTGTTGATGGACAAATATCAGCCATTTTTCACTGTTTTTTTTGGGGGGAATTATTGAGATGGAACCGATGATATTATTGGCTAATAGTGAGTCTCTAATCGCCTGATAACGGGCTGGGGATTCTGGATGAGCTGGTCTGATGTGGTGCTCAGTAAAGCGTTCATCCAACACTAATCCGGTACGACGTGTTGTCGTCAGCGCTGCTACTTTATTGCTTAAAGCGGCCACAGCAGATAAAGCAATAAACTGTCTTCTTTTCACACTATAACCTCACTTGTGAACCGATTCATTCAACTGCAGGGTAGCATAATATAGGACATACACTGTTGAATTATTGGCTACTGCTGCTTGAGCAGACAAGAGCATTGTTGCAAAAGTGACTTAGCTCTCTTGCCAGACTAGTTAACTACTGATGATTAAATAGTAACATTACCTAGATCTGCCAGCTCACATCTGGCTGCCAGCTATCCACCCACGCAGGAATTTCAGCCGCAGGCATTGGTCGTGCTATACCGAATCCTTGCGCCAATTCACAACCCATTTGCAATAGTGCTTTGCCATGTTCAACTGTTTCCACACCTTCTGCGATAACCTCACGATTGAACGACTTAGCTAAGGCGATAACACCTTCAATTATGGCTAAATCATCAGGATTTATCAGCATATCATGGACAAAGCTTTGGTCAACTTTAATTATGTTGGCGGGTAAACGCCTGAGGTAAGTCAGTGATGAATAACCCGTACCAAAATCATCTAGAGCAAAATTTACACCAAGCTCAATACAGGTTTGCATGGTAGCAGAAACTAAGTTTATATCTCGTAAGGCACTGGTTTCAAGCACTTCTAAGTCTAAATTACGCGGATTTACTTCAGGGTGGGCAGCTAATAATTCTGCTAAGCGTATTGCGAAGTCGTCTTGTTGTAATTGATAGGCTGCAATGTTGACACTGATAGGGATACTTACGCCGATGTTCTGCCATTGCTTGATCTGTGTCAGTGCGCTATCGATAACCCACTCGCCTAGCTCTAGACTAATGGTATGGTTTTCTATTATAGGTAAGAAGTTGGCAGGAGAGAGCAGACCGAGATTGGGGTTTTGCCAACGAATTAAAGCTTCTACACCAATGACTTTGCCAGTGCGCATATTCACTTTGGGTTGATAGTAAAGTACAAACTCACACCTGCCTAACGCTGAACGAATATTGCCTATACTTTCGCGGTGGATCTTGACGGTATTATCACGAATGATATCAAATAAATGATACTGATTCTTACCTGCTTGTTTAGCCAAAGACATAGCCTGAGCAGCATAGCCTATGAGCTGTTCTGCATTACCATCATCTTGCGGATAGAGCGAAGCTCCTATGCTGGCACTCACTTGCAGCTCATACTCCATTAAAGTCACTTGTAGAGTATTTTCCCTTACCGTGACAAGTGAAGAACAGGCTTCTAACAGTCGTTCTAGTACTGGTAAGCAATCTTCTGCGTGTGCTAAATCGGCTAAGATGGCGATAAACTCATCACCGCCAACACGTGCTAATGTATCGCCTTCACGTAAGGCCAATTTCATCCGTTCTGACAAGGTAATCAGCAGTTCATCGCCTACTTTATGACCATGGCTATCATTTACTGCTTTAAAGCCATCTAAATTGATAAAGGCAACGGCTAATGACTGTTGGTGGCGTTGGCAATTCAGCATGGTTTGACTTAAACGATCAGCAATTAATGCACGATTAGGCAACTTGGTTAATGTATCGTAATGTGCAATCCGTTCTAGCTCAGCTTGATGTTGTTTTATTTTGGTAATATCAGTAAATAATGCAACGTAGTGCTACACTCGACCAGCTTCATTCATTACAGTACTGATAGTCAGTAGTTCAGTATAGACTTCACCATTTTTACGCCGATTTAAAACTTCACCTTTCCAGTGGCCTACCGTATTAATTTCTTGCCACATGTCGACATAAAAGTCGGGTGATTCGCGACCAGATCGAAGCATGCGTTGGTTCTTACCAATGGCCTCTTCACGGCTATAACCAGTAGTGATGGTAAATGTCTCATTGACATCAATGATGGTCGATTTAGCATCGGTGATCATAATGCTTTCGCGAGCAAAACTGAATACATTGGCGGCTAATTTTAATTTATCTTCAGCTAGTTTACCGTCGGTGATGTCTATCATCGCAATCAGACAATTAGTATCGAGGTCATCGATATTGGCTTCGACACTGAGCCAGACAATACGTTTGCCAACCTGTGCTTCTATCTCGCAGGTTTGTATGCCACCATGCTTAAACATAGATGCTAGACAATGACTGAAAACAGCCTTGTATTCTGGCCTTATGTAATTTACAAACGTCTTCCCTTCCACGTTCGCTCTATCGATATTTAATAGGGAAGCTGCTCGTAAATTGAGTTGATTAATGATGCCGGCTAGATCCATAAAAAAATAGGCAACTGGAGCAAACTCAAATAACTCGGTATAACGCTGAGAGATCTTTCTTTCAGCTATTTGAGTTTGTTGAAGTTGTTCATTTTGCATCTCCAACTCAATTTGATGGACTTGTAATTCCTGAAAGGCCCTTTTGAGATCCTGTTCACTGGTAGTTGATTTTTGGTCATCCTTAGCCTGTATTTTCAGCTGTGCTTCGGCGCGTTGGCGAAGGGCGGTTGAGGATGGTTTGTTTGACCCTAGAGGTGAGATCTTATACCAGGCCTTATTTTACGCAATTCAGCCTCTAGTTTTTTGGCTTCGCTAATATCAATAAAGGTAATAACCACCCCATCAATCATATCTTCTTGTGTACGGTAAGGCATGATGCGAACTTTGAACCAGCGTTGTTCGCTTGCTGCGATCTCTTTTTCGATAAAGATGAGGCTTTTTAATACTTTCTGTGCATTATCATCTAGATCCTTATAATCCAGAGTAGTTGATATATCAGATAAGGGACGGCCAATATCACTTGGGATCAGTTTGAATAGATGTGAAATATGGGTAGTAAACCGCCTTATCTCCAGTTGGTTATCCAGAAATATTGTGGCGATTTGTGTGCTATCGAGCAGGTTTTTCATGTCGTTGTTAACCCACGACAAGTCATCGACTTTGGATTGCAGTTCAATATTAACCGTTTGCAGCTCTTCATTCATTGACTGCATCTCTTCTTTAGACGTGGTCAGTTCTTCATTGGTGGACTGCAATTCTTCGTTGGTGGATTGCATTTCTTCATTGGTTGATTTAAGTTCTTCTTGTGAGGACTGCATTTTCTCGCGTAGTATCTGAATTTCCTCGTTGGCCTGCTCTAGTGCAATCTGAACGGTATTTGTAGCTGCTCCTTGCTTTTTGCGTAGCGGCTTGGGGGGTGTGGCAACATCAGTAAATACCACCATCAATAAACCCAGCAATGATTTTGGTTTAATAATGGCGTGTACCGTCAAATTAAAAGTGTAATTATCTAACATCAGGTTTGGAATGTTGACGGGCTCTACTTGCTGTTTTGCTTTATTTATAGCATGGTCAACCTGAAGTTGTAATCCTTCACGCACCATCACATGAATATTCCAGTTAGCTTTGCCGGCGGCGGGTTCTAAGTATTTGCCAGTGCGACCATTAATGTAAATAATGTCACCATCAGCATTAATCAATACCGCGGCTGGGGCGTATTGCTGAAGTAGAATTTTCTCCGCTTCTGACTGAATATTGACTAGGTTTACATTCATTTTTTGGTTACTCTCATGTTCAGGTTTAAGCAAGCTTACAATGGGAAATACTTGTGTGGGGAAGTCAATATTCTCTGTGGATAAACTAGTTTCGATGCGGGTGAACAAACGCGAAGCTTCGTTAACTACTTTGAATAAGGGACTGGAAGTACCAATAGTTTCAGCATTACCCAGCAGCAAAATGCCGTGAGGATTTAAGGTGTAGTGAAACAAGGGTATTAGCTTTCTTTGTAGTGCTGATTCGAGGTAAATAAGCAGATTACGACAAGTCAGTATATCCAGCTTAGTGAACGGCGGGTCCATAATGATGTTTTGTGTGGCAAAAATCACCATGTCACGCACTTTTTTATTGATCCGATAACCACGTTCATCTTTAATAAAATAACGCTTTAATTGCTTTGGAGATATACGGTCATTAATATCGGTGGGATAGTAGCCTTGTCGTGCAATACTAATCGCATCGACATCAAGATCAGTAGCAAATATTTGTAACTGGAAATTTCCCTTAGGTTCAATGTCATCTAATACGTCGAGGAATGTCATCGCTAGTGAGTAGGCTTCCTCTCCCGTTGAGCAAGCCGTTACCCACGCCCGCAGCTCTTTACCTTGTGGATAATGGGCTAATAGTGTTTGCAGTCCTCCAGACCTAAGCTGCTCCCATACTTCTGAATCACGAAAGAAACTGGTTACCCCAATTAACAGTTCCTTGAACAGCAGATCTTGTTCTTGTGAGTTTTCACGCAGATAGCGCGCATAAAGTGCGATGGTTTTAACCTGATGCATGCTCATACGCCGTTCTATACGACGATACAGAGTGTTTTTTTTGTAGAGTGAAAAATCGTTGCCAGTCCGTGTACGCAGGATGATGACTATCTGTTCTAATGAACCTTTTGCTTTGGGAGGTTGACTTCGTATAACTGCTGGTAAACTGGCACTAAAGGTATGTTCGAGTAGTGCGACAAGCCGTTTAGGCAAATCTTGAACAGGGGCGACGATATCAGCCAGACCTGCATGAATGGCACTTTGAGGCATCGAATCAAATTTAGCAGACTCAGGTGACTGCACCAGTGATAAACCGGCATTTTGTTTGATGGCTTCTAAACCTAGAGTGCCATCAGAACCCATGCCAGAAAGAATGATACCCACGGCATATTCTTGTTGGTCATCGGCTAGTGTTTTAAAAAAGAAATTAATGGGTAGCCGTAAACCACGAGCAGCTATAGGCTCTAGCAAAAATAGTGTTGCATGAAGCACGGACAAATCTTTGTTAGGCGGGATCACATAAACACAGTTCGGCTCTATTTTCATCATATTGTCAGCCTGCACCACGTTCATTTTGGTGGTGCGCTGCAACAGTTCGGGCATGATGCATTTTTGATTAGGATCAAGGTGTTGGATAACAACAAATGCCATATTAGTGGGTGTTAGCACATTAGTAAAAAATTCCTCCAGTGCTTCCAAACCACCAGCAGAAGCACCAATGCCGATAATGACAGGCGCCTTAACCACTGCCAAGCCAGTAGAATCAGAACTTATCCTTGGCTTAGTTGATTTAGTTGGCTTTTTCATCAGTATGAAACCATTTATGATACATATCCATATTAATACTGGGTTTTATAGTATAGACACAATCTCGTCATATTGTTTGAATAGTTAAACTCGACTTGTTCAAGCAGTTGAGACCAGATGCTAGTCTTATTAACAATCATCTAATTGTCCCTCAAAGACCCTTGTTAAATACATTAAATAATATGGATTGTTTATCATCCGCCTTTGTCAAAGTTATAGAAGACATTAGCTTAGCTAAACGAATGTTTGCTCAAGGGTAAACTCCGTATACGTTTGCCTGTTAAGGTAAACAAGGCGTTACATACTGCCGGTGCAATGGGAGGGGTTCCGGGTTCGCCGATACCGCCCAATGCTTCACCACTATTGATGATCTGAACGTCGATGTCAGGCATTTTATCTGGTGAGATAATCGGGTAATTATAAAAGTTAGCTTGCATAACTTTACCTTGTTCAATGGTTATTTCTTCGGCATTTGCTGCTGATAAACCAAAGGCAATGCCACTTTCCATTTGCATTTTGACAATGGCAGGATTAACGGCAAGACCACAATCTACGGCACACCAAACCTTGTGAACTTGAATGTTTCCATCCGAAAAGGAGACCTCGGCAATTTCGGCAACAATGGTCCCAAAAGAAAGTTGCAAAGCCACCCCCATGGCATGCTGCGTATTGTCTTCTGCCAGCCAAGGTTTACCACGCCAGCCTGCCATATTGACCACGGTATCGAGTACTTTTTTAAAGCGTGGTTCAGTGGCCAACAATTGACGTCGAAAATCAACCGGATCGGTATTGGTGGCATGAGCCATTTCATCCATAAAAGATTCTTTGAAAAAACTATTCTGTGAATTGCCAACTGAACGCCAGAAGCCTATGGGTATAGGGGCAACGGGAACACTCACCAAATCCATGCGTTTATTTGGAATCGCATAGGGTTGTTCATAAGCACCTTCAATGATCGAGTTGTCGATATCTGGATTAGCCAAAAAGCCGGGCAGGTGTCGCTTTAATGGACCTTCACCCGCCGTAGTGATATGTAATGCAGTGATCTTGCCATTGTCATCAAAACCCGCACGATATTTTGCTGCAGTCATAGGACGATAATGATCGTGCTGAGTATCTTCTTCTCTTGTCCAAATAACTTTAATCGCTTTACCCTGATGTTTATTGGCAAGGGTAATGGCCTGAGCAGCATAATCAGGAATAAAACGTCTGCCAAAACCACCGCCAAGAAACGGTGTTTTAACCTCAATCGCATCAAGCGACAAACCAGTAATTTGAGCTGCTAGCTGAGCAATAGTATCGGCACCTTGGTTGGGTGCCCATACAATGCAATGATCCTGTTCAACTAAGGCCATACAATTCTGAGGTTCCATGGTGGCATGGGCCAAAAAGGGTACATGGTATTCGGCATTTAGGGTCTTGCTAGCATTAGCTAAGGCTTGATCTACATCGCCAATATCTTCTGCGCTTATCCCTTGGTCGTCCAATTTCTCTTGCAATGTTTTTAAGTAGCCAGCACTAGAAAATTCGGCATTGCTACCATCGTTAAATTCAATGGGCAGTTTTTCTAATGCCGTTTTAGCATGCCAAAAATAATCGGCGATCACCGCCACACCATTGGCGATTTCTTCAACCGCAAATACACCGGGCATGTTCATCACTGCCGCTTTATCGAACGATTTAACCGAACCACCAAACACCGGGGATTGTTTTACGGCGGCAATCAACATACCTTCAGTTTTTACATCGATACCAAACTCGGCCTGACCGGTTGCCTTTGCATAACTATCGGTACGTTTAACAGGCTTGCCAATTAAGCGAAATTGCGCTGGATCTTTTAAGGTGACTTCTGCTGGCGCTTGAAGTGTGGCTGCTATAGCAGCAAGTTCACCATAACTTAACTTTTTACCTGACTTATCATGGACAACATAACCCGGAACGGTACTGCATGCAGAGGCAGCAACATGCCATTGGTTTGCTGCTGCTTGGATCAACATGGCACGAGCAGTCGCGCCTGCTTTACGCATTGTATCGTAAGACATGCGAACACTCATGCTGCCACCAGTAAAACGGGTGGTGTTGTTGAACATGATCTTATAGTCAGATCCATGTGGCGCGTGCACCACCGAGATAACAGACATCTCAATATCAAGTTCTTCTGCAACAATAGCGGGGATAGAAGTATAGGTGCCCTGACCCATTTCTATAAATGGGTTCTGAAAAATAACGGAACCGTCTTGTTTAATAGCGATAAAGGCATTAAGCACATCATTTTTGTTTGTTGCAGCATTAGCATATTTACCTAATGGCAGCGACATGCCAATAATAAATATGCCCGCACTGGCGGCACTCACCCCCAGAAATTTACGGCGGGTCAGAGAGATGTTGGTAATGTTACTCATGCTACATTTCCTTGTAACTCAGCCGCTTTTTTAACCGCAGAAAAAATTTGCAGGTAGGTGCCACAACGGCAATAGTTGATCATCTTATCCTTAATCTCTTGTTCTGTTGGG
>Ga0307492_10000376_pt1 | contig 19184 bp, 13 predicted proteins | sample SI3LmetaG_FD_202365 | JGI IMG/M metagenome (GOLD analysis project Ga0307492, IMG submission 202365) | Sea-ice brine microbial communities from Beaufort Sea near Barrow, Alaska, United States - SI3L | ecosystem: Environmental > Aquatic > Marine > Coastal | place: USA: Alaska | collected 2017-05-06 | reverse complement strand
CCTTCCCTGGCCACCGATTGGGCTTGGTCACGCGGTTACGGCAAAGAGGCCAAGGACGATAGTTTTTGTTCCAGTTGCCATACCATTGCCTTTGCCAATGACTTCGTATTCAGCAATGGCGCTGCTATGGCTGGATTCCAATAGGTCGATAGGCTGATCCGAAAAAAAATAGCGCGCTCCCAGGGGAACGCGCTATATAGTTGAACGGCGCGGTAATTGAGCCAACTGCTATTGCACGATAATCTCCGGACCCATAACCAGATAGGGTAACCAGGTCGAAATCGCCGGCAGATAGGTCACCATCACCAGGAACACCATCAAAACCAGCATAAAGGGCAGCGCCGCCTTAACCACCCGCGATAGGCTCATGCCGGTGATCCCCGAGGTAACAAACAGATTGAGTCCAATCGGTGGCGTGATCATGCCAATTTCCATGTTCACCACCATGATAATCCCCAGGTGAATCGGATCGATCCCCAATGCCATGGCGATTGGGAACACCACCGGTGCAACAATAACCAACAAGCCCGATGGCTCCATAAACTGACCGCCGATCAGCAACAGAATATTGACTGCAACCAGGAAGGTAAACCAGTTAAAGCCGATACCCAGCATCCATTCGGTGATCATCTGCGGTATCCGCTCCGACGACAGCGTATGGGCAAACAACAGGGCATTGGCGATGATAAACATCAACATTACCGTGGTTTTGGTGCCTTCCAGAATGGTCAAACGGGCTTGGCCGCCAAACAATCCGGGGATAAAGTTACGCACGATCAAGGATAGGTTACGACCCCAGATAGACGAGGCCTGCATCACTGCTTGAGTTTTACTTTGCCCCGGTAGGATGCGCCAGTTTAGATAAGCACCACAGCTGAGTAGACTGAAGACGATAATGAACGTCCAGTGACCGGGTTCAAAACCGTTCTCACTGGTGCCGACCACAAAAAATGTCAGGATTGAAGACACTAAGAAAAACGATACGCCATACACCGTGGCACGAAAGCCGACCTGGGCCTGTTGCGAATCGCTGTCGATCACCCAGGGAGAATCCTGCAGCGGACCCATATCTCGATAAATAAAGATCGCCACCAGCATCGAATAGATGGCCGCGACGATGGCCGCCTCGGTCGGGGTAAAGACGCCACCGTAGATGCCGCCCATAATAATGACAACCAAAAACAGACCCCACCCGGCTTCTTTGGCCGCATGGAGCCAATGCACTACGCCATACCAGGGTTCAGATGGCAGGTTTTTCTTGCGTGCCACCACATAGATGGCGAGCATCAACATAAGGCCGGCGATCAGACCGGGTATAACCCCGGCCAAAAACATTCGACCGACCGAGACATCGGTCGCTGCGGCATAGACCACCATCACGATCGAGGGCGGGATCAGAATGCCCAGGGTACCGGCATTGGCGATGATGCCGGCGGCAAATTCCTTGGAATAACCGACCTGCCGCATGCCAACAATGGCGATGGAACCAATGGCAACTACAGTCGCCGGTGACGAACCGGACAGGGCCGCAAACATCATACAGGCCAACACCGAGGCCATGGCCAAACCGCCGCGAAAATGGCCAACTGAGGCGATGGCAAAGTCAATCAGCCGTTTGGCCACGCCGCCGGTCGACATAAAGGCCGAGGCCAAAACAAAAAACGGGATCGCCAGCAGGGTGTAGTGGGTACCGGTACCAAACAGGGTAATGGCGATCGACGACAAAGAATCCTGTGAAATAAAGGCGACAAAAAAGATGGAAGACAAGCCGAGTGATATACCCACCGGCACGCCCAAAAACAGCAAGGTTAAAACCATGCCAAATAAAATCAGAGATTCCATGGTGACCTCAGTCTGCTAATATGTTTTTATTTTCTTTGACCAGGTCTTCAGCTTCGTGCGCACTGATCAGAGCTGCCCTCTTACCCGTCGCAATATCGACAAAGGCTTGAGTACCGCGTAGCACCAGCAAAGCCAAGCCTATCGGTAGGGCGAGTAATACCAACCATTTGTGCACCCGATTTTGCATGCCAAACAGATCTTGCGCCCACACTGGGTAACGCAGCTCGTCGACGCCGATACCAAATTTGTAAAACTTACTCCAGTATTCCAGCGCACCGCCGCTGACATCGAAACCCAAGCCCCGCAACCAGACGGAATCGAGTAAGAGCATACCGTAGAGAATGACACACAGGGCACCAAATAGACTGAACACTTTTTCCAGGCGCTTGGGCAGGGCTCTGAGGACAATGTCGACGCCTAAATGCAGGTTAGTCTTAATGCCATAGCTCATGCCGAACAAAATCAGCCAGGAAAACATGATGGTATTAAATTCCAGCGCTGCCGACCAACCGGTGTTAAAACCATAACGCGCGATCACCTGACCGAAGGATACGAGCATGATCGACGCAATGATGGTAATTAATATATGTTCTTCAATGTGGTGAATAAGTTTGTAGTAGCGCAGTTCCAATAACCAGATCACTGCGACCAAAACAAGCAGATAAAAGTGGGGCCAATAACCAGTCATGACCGGCTCCTTAGCTAGGTGTAAAAAATCGCCAAATAATGAGGCAGCACGGACGGCTGCCTCTCGTCAGAATCTCTGCTACGAGTTAAGAACCGGCAGCGGCACTGATCAGGTCGGTACCAATTTGCTTCTCAAATTGGGTCCAAACAGGCTTCATGGAATCAACCCAAGCTTTACGTTGCATGTCGTTTAAAACATTGATCTCGCCACCGGCATTAAGAATGTTTTGACGATTGTTCGCTTCGGCCGCCTTCACATCCAGGTTAGCCTGCAGGGTAACTTCATCGGCGATGCGCAAGAAGGTCGCGCGAACATCAGCGTCTAGGCTGTCCAAAAACTCAGTAGAGGTCATGAACAGGTAGGCCAGTAACTGGTGGTTGGTTTCAGTTGTGCTGTCCTGAACTTCATAGAATTTTTTGGTGTAAACGTTTGACCAGGTATTTTCCTGACCGTCAACGACACCAGTCTGCAACGCGCCGTATACTTCGGCAAAGGCCATTGGTTGCGGTGAGGCCCCCATGGCTTTGATCATCGCCTTAGCAACATCTGAGGTTTGCACACGGAATTTCAATCCCTCCGCATCCGTTGGCAAGATCAAAGGCTTGTTGGCGGAGAAGTATTTCATGCCCGACATCCAATAGCCGAGACCCACAAAACCGACGTTTTCCATCTCATTCAGCAGACCACGGCCCGGCGTGGATTGGGTGAAGCGAATAGCCGCATCGATATCTTGGAATATGAAGGGTAAATCGAACACGCCAAATTTTTCAGTGTATGAGCCGAATTTTGACAACGAGGGTGCCAGCATCTGAACATCACCCAACAGTAGGGCTTCCAATTCTTTGCTGTCGCCAAACAGAGTACTGTTTGGATACACTTCGACACAGACCTTGCCGTCTAGCTGTTTATTGACTTGCTCAGCAAAGTTATTCGCTGCAACGACCTTCGGATGAGTGGTGCCTCCGGTTACGTGACTGAGCTTGGCAACAATTTCACCCGGCTCACAGCTGGCCGCAGCCAATGAAGCGACGGATGTTAAGGCCATGGCCGTGATCAGAGATGTTAGTTTGCGCATATCTTGTACCCTTATTGTCTTAGTTATTGTTTTAGTTATTGTTTTACTAGCATGTCTCGTCAAAGACTAATATTAGGTAAGCAAGGGCAGTGCCAACTGGGGCCAACTGAACGGATAGACCCTGGTATCAACTGATAGATAATCTGTACGGCGGGCGCAATGCGCTCCAATGGGCATCTGGTGACCCATAGGGCGTTATTGCATGGGTATTGAACTACCCATCAAACTCTTCTTCGGCCAAATCCTTGATCAGTATCTTGAGTCGTTTAATCTTATCGTACAAACCCTTACGTGACAGACCCAGGGCAGTATAGGTCAACTTCAACGAACCGCCATGGCGGACCAGCTCCTGTTCGATAACCGCTTTTTCAAAACTGTTCAGGCGTGATGCTAGATCCCCAACATGGCTTGGCACAGCAGTGTCTTGGACAAAACCGTTCCACATGCCCAGTACAAATCGATCGGCGTAGTTGCGCAGCTCGCGCACATTGCCCGGCCAAGAGTAGTGCGTCAACTGTTCCACCAGCGCCGGCGACAGGGCGGGGATTTCACGCCGGTATTTGCTGCGCGCGATGCGCGCCAAATGAAAGAACAGCAGCGCAATATCTTCGCGCCGATCGCGCAGCGGTGGAATTTTAAAGGTAATAACATTGAGCCGATAATAGAGATCGAGCCGGAAACGATGTTCGTTCGAGAGCGTTTCCAAGTCTTCCTTTGTGGCCGCAATAATGGTGATATCCAAGGCAATGGTTTTATTGGAGCCAAGCGGTTCGATGGTGCGTTGCTCGATAGCGCGTAATATTTTAGCCTGCAAGTCCATTGGCATCGAATCTATCTCGTCTAGAAATACGCTACCGCCCTGAGCGTATTCCAGCTTACCGATACGTTTCTTGGTCGCGCCGGTAAAAGCACCAGACTCATGACCAAAGAGTTCACTCTCGATCAGGTCGATCGGCACCGCAGCGCAGTTGATGGCGACAAAGGGCTGGTGTTTACGATTAGAGAAGTCGTGAATGGCACGCGCCACGACCTCTTTACCGGAACCGGTTTCACCAATGATCAGGCAATCGACATTGGTATTCGAAAGTGCATTAATCTGTTCACGCAAGTAAACGATGCCCTCAGAACGGCCGACCAGCCGTTGGCTGATTGGATCATGATCGTCGATGGTCTCGCGCAGGCTGCGGTTTTCCAGTACCAGCCGGCGTTTTTCCAGGGCCCGTTTCAGGACCTGAGAAAGTTGCTGCATTGAAAAGGGTTTTTCCAGGAAATCGTAGGCACCCTTGCGGATGGCTTCGACCGCCAGCGGCACATCACCATGGCCGGTCATCAGAATGGTCGGCAGGGCGGCATCTATGTCGGTGACCTTTTGCAGCAGTTCCATGCCATTCATATCGGGCATCAGTATATCGCTGATGACCACACCATAGGCATCGCTCGAAAGCCGATTGAGCACCTGGCTAGCGTTCAGGTTTGACTCCACGGTAAAGCCGTCCAGCTCCAAGCCCTGCTGCAGAGCATGTAATAGATCGTCGTCGTCATCGATCAACCAGATAGTGGCCGCCAACTGCAATTCGGTCAGGCTATTGCTCATGCGTGAGGGGTCCTTGTGCCAAATTCGATGAGTGTGGCTTATTGGCCCAGCATTGCAAACTTATGTCGAAGCGCGCCCCGCCCGTGCTGGCCCTTGATAGCCGCAGCTCGCCCTGATGGTCGTTGATGATGTCCTTAACCACCGACAAGCCCAGGCCCAAACCCCGGCCCGATTCTTTGGTGGTCATAAAGGGTTCGAATACCACGGCCGCCAGATCGGGGTCGATTCCGGGGCCGGAGTCTTCAATAGTCAAAATCAGCCGATCACCGTCCCCGGCGGCCGAGAGTATAATACTGTCCCGCTCCGGACCCGCATCCCGACTCTGAATGGCATCGATGGCATTGGTCAGCAGGTTGAGTAAAATCTGGCTAATCTGTACGCCATTGCCGAGTACAAATAGACCTTCACCAACCTGATGGGTCAGGGCTATGGCTCTATTCTTGTTGCGCGGCTGGACCAACATAATCGCCTCCTCGACACAGGCGCTCAGGTCAACTCGGGTGAAATCGCTGGCCGGCTTGCGCGCGAAGGACATCAACACCTTGGACAGGTTTCCGAGCCGATCGGTCTGGGCGATGATGCGCTGCAGATTGTCCTCGGCGGTGCTGATCTTATCGAGTTTAAGCAGACGCAGGGCGTTTTCGGCGTAGGTGCGCATGGTGGCTAAGGGCTGATTGTATTCATGGCTCAGGGTGGTGCTCATCTGGCCGATGGCCGCCAGTTTGGCGGAGTGAATCAATTCCTGTTGGGTGGTTTTAAGCTGTTGTTCGGCCTGGCGTCGGTCGTGCACTTCTTGGGTCAGATGCAGGTTGGCCGCTTGCAACTCAACCGTACGGTGTTTGATTTGCCGTTCCAGTTCTGCCGCGTAAATCTTATCGCGCAGTATCGCCTGGATTTGCTGTTCGCGTCGGCGGATCAACAAGACGAAGAGCATAACAATTACTAGGCAGAGCACCACCGCGCTGAGCAGGCTTTGTTGAATCAGCGCGGTCTCATCGACCGGTTCATAGACTGAAACGGACCAACCGATGGTATTCACTTGCACGGCAGCGCGCGCGTAGGCAGTTCGGTCGGTAAAATGATCAAGCTGATCGGCCGGTTGGCCAATCCACTGCTGTTCGCTCGACAGGGTCACAAGGTGATTGGCATCCTGAGCGATGATGTCAGAGGCCGATAGGGTCCAGGACTGAAAAACGGGTGCCAGATCGAGCAGGAACACCAACACCCCTAAGTCGGCGTCATCGATCTGCAGGGCCGAGGAAAAACCGTACAGCTGAGTCTCACCATCGACATAGATATATTGCCGGCCCAACACCCCTTGTAGCGGGGCCAGGGCCAGCTTGCGCAGGTCGGACGCGGGCAACGAAGCCTCGGCATCTTGGGCCGAGGCGATAATATGGCCGTCTTCTGCGAGCAACAGAACATTTTGCGCACCGCTCAGATAGCGTAATTGACGCAACCAGACGCTGGCGACATTGCCGTCTACCAGATCGGGCAACCAATGGCCCTGATCGCCATGTCGGCCGATTAGCACAGGCAAGAGCCGGTATTTTTCCAACCGGCTTTCTAGGATCTGCACCTGTAAGGCTAACTCATAGTCGGCCTGACGTTGGGCTTGTTCCAAAATGCGCTGGTAACCTCGATGGTAACCTATTTCGTATAGGCTCACTAAGGCACTCGCCGCCAGCACCGCCGCCAATAGCCAGAGCCCGGAGTTGCGTTGCCAATAGTGGCGTTTTTGGTCGAGGTCGTAGACTTTGCTTGCCGTCATAGTTTTATTTTTTACTTTAATGCTAATTGGCGAGAAAAGCGACCCTCTTCGGGCATAAGCGCCTAACGATTCGGCGCTCAGGGTGCACCGATCGTTAGTGTGCGCCAGGGTGCCGATTGATGTGACGGCGGGTGCTACTCAGAAGGCGTAAAACAGAATGGCAAAATAGTGCAGCATGGCACCGGCGAGCACAAAGAGGTGCCAAATGGCATGATTAAAGGGAATGCGTTTATTGACATAGAACACCACCCCGCCGCTGTAGGCCAGGCCTCCGGCAACCAGCAGGGTCAGGCCCTCTGGCGCCATCGTAGCGATAAGTGGCTTAATCGCAAAGAGGACCGCCCAACCCATCAGCAAATAGAGGGTCACCATCAGCGCCTTGATCTTGCGCGCTGGCGACAGTTGCAGCAGGGTACCGGTCAGCGCCAGGCCCCAGACAGCGCCAAACAGTGACCAACCCCAAGCGCCCCTTAGGTTAATTAAGGTAAAGGGGGTATAGGAACCGGCTATTAGATAGAGGATGGCAAGATGATCGACCTGACGCAGCACCTTACGTATGGCCGCCGGCTGTATCGCATGGTATAGGGTCGAGGCCAAAAACATAAACACCAGGGTCGTGCCATAGATGCTGGCACTGACCACCTGCCATGGATCGGCTGTTGGGATCGCTACCATCAGTAGCACCACCAGGCCAATGATCGCCAGGACGGTACCGATGCCATGGGTCAGGCTGTTGGCCCACTCTTCCAGGACGCTGTAGCGTGGGAGCAGTTCAGACATGGTCATTTCTCAAGCAAATAATATACAAGCGTATATTTTAGTCAGGTGAATGCAAGCCTTTTTATTCCCTAGTAAATAGACTGCGCTGCGCTATACTGTATATCCGTACAGCTTTAAATGTGAAGACCATGAGCTTAGTAGACACCCTGACCGCACAGGGCCGGATCTGGACCGCCCGTCACTGGCGCGAAACCATCGTCGCCGCCACCAGCAGTGGCTATGCCGAACTCGATGCCATGCTGCCGGGCCACGGCTGGCCCCTCGGTGCTGTGACCGAGATCCTCTACCCCAAGCTCGGCTGTGGCGAGTTGCGTCTGGTGCTGCCGGCCTTAGCCCGTTTAAGCCAGCAGGACGAGCGCTGGCAACTCTGGTTAAATTCGCCCCTGCCGCCCTGTGTTCCGGCCCTGCAACATTGGGGCTTGGACACCCGACGACTGCTGCTGGCCAGCGCCAGCCGACCGGCCGATGTCTGCCACAGCCTGGAAAAAAGTCTCCAGAGTGGCGGCTGCCAGGCCGCAGTGGTTTGGCTGGAACAACTCGACAAGGCGCTGATGCGGCGCATCCAGCTGGCCGCCGAAGCCGCCCGGGTTGCGGTATTCATGCTGCGTCCCAACCGATTCGAAAACCAGCCCAGCGTGGCGGCTTTGCGCCTAGCAATTAATGCTCAGGGCCAGATCAATATCATCAAACGGCGTGCCGGCTGGCCGATCAGCGATCTACAGATCAGTCTGCCGCTGAATCGGATTAATCGCTAAGATGCTCTGGCTGCATATTCACTTCCCGCGCCTAGCGCTGGAAGCCCAGTTTATGGCCGACCCCCGAGCGCTGCCGCAACTGCTGTTGGTGCCAGGCCAGCAGACCATAGTGCAATGCAATGACGAGGCCGTCAGCCAGGGGGTGCGGGTTGGCATGAATAAGAAAACTGCCTTTTGCCTGCTCGCCGATTGCGCCATCGCCGACTACGACAGTCATTTGGAAGCCGGTGCGCTCAACCAACAGGCCCTGCTTTGCTACCACCAGGCCGCGCAAATCAGCCTATTGCCTCCCCAGGGGCTGTTGCTCGAACTCGGCTCCATGCTGCCGCTCTTTGACGGCCTGGGGCCCTATTGGCACAGTCTGAGCCAGCGTCTCGACAGCAGCGGGTTCGCATACTGCATGTCTACCGGTCAGACCCCCTCGGCCGCGCGAATGCTCGCTGAAGCCGGCGTCAGCCTGTGCAGCGACGATATCGAACGGATGCAACAGAGCCTGTTACAGCTGACGGTGGCACAGCTCGGCTTACCGACGCCAATGGTTGAAAAATTACAGGCCATGGGCATTCGCCATTACGGTCAGCTTAAGAATACCCCGCGCAAAGAACTCGGTTATCGCTTTGGCGGCGAGCTGGTCGACCGGCTGCAGCGCTTGGAAAACGACAACAGGCCACCAGTCGGCTTTACCCTGCCCGAACGTTTCCATCAGGTTATGCACCTAAATTACGACGCCGAACAGGCCGGCGGCCTGGTGTTTCCCTTGCGCCGTGCCCTGTTAAACCTGGAAGCCTATCTACTCTCGCGCCAACGGATATGTGAAAAACTGCTGATTAAACTGGAGCACCGGGATGGCCGCATGAGCCTGTTAACGGTGCCCTCGGTGCGCGGCTGTTACCGACAAAGCGACTGGTTGGCGCTGTTGCAGCTAAAGCTTGAACAGACCCAGTTGATCGATCCGGTGGTCAGCTTGACCCTGCGCGCCAAGGGCTTTTTGCCAATGCAGGGGGAAACCGCCGACTTGGTCGGCGACCGCTATCTGCAAGGCGATGCCGATCGGATGCATTCGATGCTCCTGGCCCGACTCGGCGAAGAACGGGTGCATACCCTTAAAGCCGAATCCGACCCTCGCCCGGAGGTGGCCAGTCAGTTGCAGAACTCACACAGCACCGGAACCGAACAGTTCATGCGCCAATGGCCAAGCCTGCTATTGCCCGAACCAAAACCTATCCGCGCCCAGGAATACCAACTGATCAGCGGTCCGGAACGGATTGAGGGTGGCTGGTGGGATGGTGGCCGGGTCCGGCGCGACTATTACATAGCCGAACACGGCCAGCAGCGGGTCTGGCTGTTTCGCCGCGACGACGGCCAGTGGTTTTTACACGGTCTCTTTGCATGAGCCGTGCGGTAACGGCTCAGCCAAACTCATTGCGCGCGCGACTGAAGTCGAGCCCCGCGCGACCAAGCGTAGCCGTCCATGCTACTGAGTCGATTGGCCTTGGTTCTGGCCCGTCTTGCGATATGGTGGACTGCCTTTCGATATGGTGGACTGCCTTTCGATATGGTGGACTGCCTTTCGATATGATGGCCCGCCTTTCGATATGATGGACTGCCTTTCGATATGATGGCCCGCCTAGCAAGAGCAAGACGCGGTTCAGCTCTCGCGGCAAAAACACGCCTAAGGTGCAGCGCCTGAGCTGAGCTGCACCTTAGGGCACAACAGCAACCACGCGCTGGTCGTCAGCGGCCAGACAGGCTATATTGCCCGGCAATTCGATCGCAGGAGCCCCATAATGATGCAGGACGCCACGCAAATCCTTAATCAGGTGTTTGGCTACACGGCCTTCCGCCCACCCCAGGCCGAGGTGATCGAGACGCTGCTCGGCGGCGGCGATGCCTTTGTGCTGATGCCCACCGGCGGCGGCAAATCCCTCTGTTTCCAGATTCCGGCACTGGCCCGGCCCGGCATTGGCATCGTTATCTCGCCGCTCATTGCTCTAATGCAGGACCAAGTCGATGCTCTGTGCCAGTCTGGCGTGCGCGCGGCCTGTTTGAACTCGACCATGCCGCCGGGCCATAACGCCGAGATTGAACGTCGAGCCGTGGCCGGCGAGCTCGACATCCTGTATATCGCCCCAGAACGCCTGACTCAGCCGCAAACCCTGACCTGGCTGGCCCAGCTGCAGATCTCGCTCTTCGCCATCGACGAGGCCCACTGCGTCTCACAATGGGGCCACGATTTCCGCTCCGATTATCTCAAACTCAGCCTGTTACACGAGCGCTTCCCGACGATTCCGCGCATCGCCCTGACCGCCACCGCCGATGAGCGCACCCGGGCAGAAATTATCGCCCGCCTACAGCTGGGCAATGCCCGCACCTTTATCAGCAGTTTTGACCGGCCCAATATCGACTATCGGATTAGCCAGAAGCTCAAGCCCAAGGACCAGCTGCTCAACTTTATCCGCCAGGAACACGCTGAGCATGCCGGTATTGTCTATTGTCTGTCGCGCAAAAAGGTCGAGGCCACCGCGCTCTGGCTGCAGCAGCAAGGCTTTAACGCCCTGCCCTACCATGCCGGCCTCGATGCGACCCTGCGGCAAACTCATCAGCGCCGCTTTCTCAACGAAGAGGCGGTCATTATCGTCGCCACCATCGCCTTCGGCATGGGCATCGACAAACCCGATGTGCGCTTTGTCGCCCACCTCGATCTGCCCAAGAGCGTCGAGGCCTATTATCAGGAAACCGGCCGGGCCGGACGTGACGGTCAGCCCGCCACCGCCTGGATGGTCTATGGCCTTGAGGATGTCATTAAGCTCAAGCAGATGATGGCCGGCTCGGACGGCGATGAGCAGTTTAAACGACTGGAACAACAGAAACTGAACGCCATGCTCGGCCTGGCCGAAATCACCAGCTGCCGGCGCCAGGTCGTGCTGCGCTACTTTGGCGATCACCTGCCCGAACCCTGTGGCAACTGCGACAACTGCCTAAACCCGGTGTCGACCTGGGATGGCACCGACGCCAGTCGCAAGGCGCTAAGCTGCGTGTTTCGCACCGGTCAGCGTTTTGGTGTGGGCCATCTGATCGATGTACTGCGCGGCAAAAGTACCGACAAGGTGCGCCAGTTTCGCCACGATAAGGTGTCGACCTTTGCCATTGGCCAGGATCTCAGTGACATTCAGTGGCGTTCCGTCTATCGCCAATTGGTGGCGCGCGGCCTGATCAATGTCTTGGATGAATACGGCCAACTGCAATTGGCCGAGGCCAGTCGGGCGCTACTCAAGGGTGAAAGCCGTATCGAACTGCGCCTCGACAAGACCCCCAGCAAGACCAGCCGGAGCGGCAAATCGCGCACCAGCGTGGAGATTCCGGCCGCCGACAGCGCCCTATGGGAGGCCCTGCGCGCCTGCCGTTCGGCCATTGCCAAGGCGCAGAAGGTGCCGCCCTATGTGATTTTTCACGACGCTACCCTGCAGCAGATGCTCAGCGCCCGGCCCCAGTCGCTGGCGGCATTGGGCAACATCGCCGGCATTGGTGAGAAGAAACGAGAACAGTATGGCGCGGCGTTTCTGGCCGTTCTGGCCAGCTATACGTCGAACCCGTAACGACACAGGCAATTAATATCGGCGCTGAGCTTCCAGCACCAGGCCCTTGCCGACGCTATTAAAGAGATCGCCGCTGACCCAGTTGGCGTCCGGAAACTGGCTCTGAATCAGCGCCCGGACCGATGGCAAGGCGGTCGAGCCGCCAGTGGTAAAGATGGTATTGATGGCACCCTTGCCGATACCGGCCTGCACCAGCGTTTCCGCCACGGCAGCAAAGACCCGATCGACATCGGTCTGAATAGCTTCATCCAGGCGGGCCCGATTGACCGGATGAGCTTGCCTGTTGCTGGCCTCTTGACCGCGATTTAAAAAGCTCAAATCTATGTGCGTTTCCAAGCGATCGGCCAAATCGATTTTGGCCTGTTCCACCTGGCCCGCCAAGCGATGCCCATCCTTCTGTTTGAGTAGCCGAATCAGCCGCGCGATGGTGTCCGGTTGCGCCATACTCAGGCGCAGGTCGGCTAGGTCGCGCAGCACTTTGGGGTCATAAAGCGAGTGTATCCGGTGCCAGGTGCCCAAATCGACAAAATAGTGGATCGGCATGGCCAGATTGGGTTTGTCCTTGTAGGGCACGCCCAGGCCAAAATGGGGCATCACCGTCGCCAAACTCAAGTGCCGATCGAAGTCGGTACCGCCGATATGGATGCCATGATTGGCGAGCAAATCGGCCTGCCGGTCGGCCTTGTCTCGATTGGCCTTGGACAGCCTTATCAGCGTAAAGTCAGAGGTACCGCCGCCGATATCGATAATCAGTGCAATCTCCTCTTGCTCCACGGTCTGTTCATAGTCGTACGCGGCGGCTATCGGTTCAAACTGGAAGGAAATGTTTTTAAAGCCGACTGCGCGCGCGATCTCGCTCAGCCGCGCTTCGGCGGCCGCATCCAGATCGGGGTGGTGGTCGTTAAAGTGCACGGGCCGGCCCAAGACCACCGACTCCAGCGCTTGGCCGGAAAACGCTTCGGCACGCTGTTTCAGACTTTGCATAAAGAAACCGATGATGTCATTAAAGGCATACAGCTTGTTTTTAATCTGGGTGCCATCGTCCATTTGGCGCGAGCCGAGAATGCTTTTCATCGAGCGCATCAACCGGCCAAAATCACCGCGCGTGTAGTCCTCAATAGCCTGGCGACCGAAACTGATATTATCGCCTTCGAAATCAAAAAATAACGCGCTCGGCAGGGTTGTCTCTAAGGCACCGGTGCGCGGATTTTTTTCCAGCGGCACCATGGTCGCGCGCTGATCCAACACCACACCCACGGTCGAGTTTGAGGTACCAAAATCCAAACCACATATCGACATAGGTTATGCTCCAGACACAAAAATAAAACGGCCGCGGAGTCTAGTCGTTCTCATCGGCCTTGCCAAGCCTGCTCTGGCCGGGAGGGTTAAAACACCATAGACGGGTGGGTTAAAACTCTATGGCTAGGAGCGTTAAAACTCTATGGCTAGGAGCATTAAAACAACACCAGTACGGCGCTCATGGCCAGGCAATAGAGCAGCTCCAACTGCGCCGTTTGGGCCAATTGCTGATTCAGGGCTGCACCTTGGCGAACCCGGATGGCGCCCACCAGGCGGCGCAAGAAAGGCGCCATCATAAACACCGGAATCAGCGACACCAGACCTAGGGGAAAACTGATCACCAGATGGCCGATCACTGCGCTGATCAGCAAGCCAACATACAGCTGACGCGCCCGGTCGTCGCCGAGCACCACCGCTAGGGTGCGTTTGTTGGCCGGGGTGTCAGTAGCGATATCGCGAATATTGTTGACCAACATAATGGCCGCACTGATCAAACCGGCAACGGTGCCAAAGCCGAGCACCACACTATTGATCGTCAGGGTATGCACATAATAGCTGCCGCCCACGGCCAACCAGCCAAAAAACACCAGCACTGTGACTTCACCCAGGGCATGGGAGGCTAGGGGCCAAGGGCCACCGCTGTAAGCAAACACCGCAACAAGGGCGGCCAGACCAAAGGCGAGCAAACCCCAACTGCTCAGCGCCACCAGCCAAAGGCCGCTGGCAATTGCCAAGGCACTGACCAGGCCCAGAGCCAACAGTAGTTGAAATTGTGAAATTAGTCCGGCCTGGGTGACCCGTATCGGCCCCTGGCGCAGGGCGGTATCGACACCGGAGCGGCCATCGAACCAGTCATTGGCGAGATTAACCGCGATCTGCAAACAGAGGCCACAGACCAGGGCTAGGATCAGGGCCAGAGGTTGCAACATGCCATCATCATAGGCCAAGGCCGAACCTAACAGAATAGGACTGATCGAGGCGGCCAGGGTTTTGGGACGGATGGCTAGGAGCCAGTATTTCAGCATGGTTAACATTTTATCCAGCAAATAATCAGTATCCGGCAACCGGGGCGAAAAGACTTGCGGTAGAGAATGCCATACATCCAAGACAGGTCAAATGATTCTACTGATCACTGACATCAAGACCGCCCTAGCACGCCAGGGCTCTCTTAACGGCAGTGCTATGCTTCGCTTAATCGGATCCAGACGGGGTCGACTCAAAAGGCCGGCACCCGCCTTGACCTTAGGCCCACTCTAAGCGCTATAGTTTGCGGTAATCCTTATCACCGGAGCCTCCTATGCCCGATCAACCCGCCCAACCGACTCCGGCGCAGCAGCTTGGCTCTGGGCACGACGCTGTCAGTCTATTTTTTGCAACCCGCGCATAGGGTGCTAAGGCCCCGCATCGCGCCACCGGATACAAATCACTGCACAATAGCTTGGCAAGGGACTGTCGCTTCAGGTTAAAAACCTTATACTGTATGGATAACCAGCATATTAAACCGAGCAGTCATGTCCAAACCCGATCCGGAATTTGCAGAATTGCATTGCCTGAGTAATTTCAGCTTTTTACGCGCCGCCGCCCATCCGGAAGAGTTGATCAGCCGGGCCGCCGAACTCGGTTATCGGGCTCTGGCAATCACCGACGAATGCTCGGTGGCCGGGGTGGTACGCGCCTGGCGGAGCCAGCAGCAGAATGAGCTTGAGATCAAACTGATCATTGGGGCGGAGTTTTATGTCGAGGGTCATAACCTGGTCTTGCTGGCCAAAAACGAACGCGGCTACCAACAGCTGTGCCAGTTGATTACCCGGGCCCGGCGGCGCAGTGACAAGGGCTCCTACCTGCTCTATCTTAAAGACTTTAACCAGCAGAGCTGTTCTGACTGCATCCTGCTCTATGCCCTGCCGCGCCATGGCGACGCGCAGTCGACCCTGGCGCATCTGGCGCACCACTTTGCCCAGCGCCTCTGGCTGCTGGCCGAAAATCTACTCGCCAATGGCGACGCCGAACACATCGCTGGAGTGGTCGAGGCCGCCACGCGTAGCCAATTGCCGATCGTGGCCAGCAGTCATGCCCTGATGCATCGCCCTGGTCGCAAACCGTTACACGACTGCCTGACCGCGATCCGGGCTAATCAGGCGATCGAGTCGGTCCGCCATCTGCTCAAACCCAATGCCGAAAACCATTTGCGGGCGCAAAAAAAACTCGCTGCCATCTACCCGGCAGCCTGGCTAGCGGCCAGCCTTGAGATCGCCGAGCAATGCAACTTCGACTTACGCAGCATCCGTTACAACTACCCGAAAGACACCCTGCCCGGCCAATACACGGCGGTCGAGTATCTGCGCTTACTGGTCAACCAGGGCGTCCAGAAACGGTTCGGCCAGGAGGTTAGCCCGGAGATACTTACGGTGATCGATAAGGAACTGGGCCTGATTCGACTGAAGAATTACGAGCACTATTTTTTAACCGTTTACGACATAGTGCGCTTTGCCAAAGGTCGCGGCATTCTCTGTCAGGGCCGAGGCTCGGCGGCCAATTCCATTGTCTGCTATGTCTTAGGCATCACCGAGGTCAACCCCCAAGAGGCCTCGCTGCTGTTCGAGCGTTTTATCTCCGAAAGCCGCAATGATCCGCCCGATATCGACGTCGATTTCGAACACGAGCGGCGCGAAGAGGTGATCCAATACATCTACCAACGCTATGGCCGCAAGCGCGCCGCCTTGGCCGCCACGGTTATTACCTATCGGCGTAAAAGCGCCCTGCGCGATGTTGCCAAGGCGCTCGGCATCCAGGTCGAACAGCTCGAACAGAAGATCGCCAACTACGGCTGGCGCTATCGGGCTAGCAACTGGATCGATGAGATCGTCAACGATGGGCTCGGTTTATCCCAATATCAAATTAAGATCTTTAAACAACTGCTTAATGAGATCAGTGGTTTTCCGCGCCACCTGTCGCAACACGTTGGCGGCTTTGTGATTACCGAGGGGCGCATCACCGACCTGGTACCGATTGAAAACGCCAGTATGGCCAATCGCACCGTTATCCAGTGGGATAAGGACGATCTGGAAGCCCTCGATATGATGAAGGTCGATATACTGGCCCTCGGCATACTCAGTGCGGTGCGCAAAACGCTGGATTATATTCGTCAGTTTCATCAGACCCCGATCCGCATTCAGGACATCGCGCGCGACGATCAGGCGGTGTTTGCGATGATTCAACAGGCCGATACGGTCGGGGTATTTCAGATTGAATCGCGGGCGCAAATGAATATGCTGCCGCGCCTCAAACCGGCCTGCTATTACGACCTGGTGATCCAGGTGGCCATCGTACGGCCGGGTCCGATTCACGGTGATATGGTGCATCCCTTTTTAAAACGCCGAAGCGGGTTGGAGGCCATCGACTACCCCAAACCGGAACTGCGCCCGGTGCTCGAGCGCACTCTCGGCATCCCCATTTTCCAGGAGCAGATTATTCGCTTGGCCATGGTCGCGGCTGATTTTAGTGCTGACGAGGCGAACGATTTACGCCGCTCGATGGCCAGTTGGAAGAACTCAGGGCACATCCATACGTTACGCGCCAAGCTGACTCAACAGATGCTCGCCAACCAATACCCGGAGGCCTATGTCGAACGCATCAACCGACAGATCGAGGGCTTTGGCGAATACGGCTTCCCGGAGTCGCACGCCGCCGGCTTCGCGCTGATCGCCTATATCTCGGCCTGGCTGAAATATCATTACCCGGCGGCCTTCTGTTGTGCCCTACTCAACAGCCTGCCGATGGGCTTTTACAGCGCATCGCAACTGGTCCAGGATGCTCAACGTCACCAGGTGCCGATTCTGCCGGCTGACCTCAACCTCAGTGCCTGGGACAGTTGCCTGTCCACCAGCGAGACCGGCGTGACCGCGATCCGCATCGGCTTACGGCGCATCAAGGGGCTGCGTGCCAGCGCCGGCCTGAGCTTGCTGCTGCACCGCCCCGACGCCGGTTATCAACAGATTCACCAACTCGAACGGGTGCCCGGCCTGAGCCGCGTCGACCTAGACGCCCTGGCCAGCGCCGATGCCTTGGCACAGATCAGCGGACACCGCTTTCAGGCCCGCTGGCAGACCGCTGCGCTGAATCAACAACAGGATTTGCTCAGCGCCGCCTTTGCCGATGACGACCACAGCCTGGCGGCCCCGGACGAATTTGAAAACCTGGTCGAGGACCAGAACAGCACCGGCCTATCGCTGCGCAAACATATTTTACAGCTGCTGCGCGAGAAGGATCTATTACCCGCCACCCCGACCGCCGACCAACTGCTCGACCTGGCCCTGACGGCACAAACACGACCTAATCGGCTCAAGGACGCCAAGGTCCAGGTACCCATAGTGGTGAGCGGCCTAATCACCAATAGACAGATGCCCAAGACCGCGACCGGGGTGACCTTTATTACCCTGGAAGACCATACCGGCAATATCAATGTGATCGTCTGGCTGGCTGTGGCGCAGCAGCACCTGCGCACCCTAACCACCGATAAACTGGTGATCATCAAAGGCCTGCTCGAAAAGTCCCCCGATAGCGACGTGATTCATGTGATCGCGCAAGAAATAAAAGGCTTCAGCCATGTCCTTGGCGAGTTGGAACTGCAAGCGCGTAATTATCACTAACTGAGCACATTCATTGAACACATTCATTGAACAGGCATTGGTCAAGCCGACATTGGTCAAGCCGACATTGGTCAAGTCGACATTGGCCAAACGCTCTGGCGCGGCGATTTACCACCAGGTGCAAGCTGAGCGCTACTTTGTAGTATTCCGCTAATACCCCAAGGCAAAGCAGACCTGTTACCTTTTTACCGGTCGTTTCGGTGCCCTGTATCGACGGCCCCAGTAGCAGTAAGCCAAAACCCAGCGGAGAGAATAGTATGAACACTAAAAAAATCCTGATGATTACCGGCGACTACACCGAAGACTATGAAACCATGGTCCCGTTTCAGACCCTACTGGCCGTCGGCCATACGGTACATGCCGTGTGCCCGGGCAAACAGAGTGGTGACACTGTTGCCACTGCGATCCATGACTTCGAAGGCGACCAGACCTATTCGGAAAAACGCGGTCACAACTTTGCACTCAATGCGACCTTTGCCGACATCCAAGTTGCCGACTACGATGCCTTGGTCATCCCAGGAGGTCGGGCACCAGAATACCTGCGTCTGAATGAAGACGTTCTGACCATGGTGCGGCACTTTTTTAGCACCAACAAACCGGTTGCCGCCGTCTGCCACGGCGCTCAACTGCTGGCCACTGCCGGCGTCCTAGAAGGCAAGAAATGTTCCGCCTACCCGGCCTGCAAACCGGAAGTGCAACAGGCCGGGGGCGAATTTGCCGACATCGCCATCGACGCGGCCATTACAGACGGCAACCTGGTCACCGCACCGGCATGGCCAGCACACCCTGCCTGGCTGGCGCAATTTATGACACTGCTCAGCAAGGCCTAACCGCTCGGGCGGAACCGCCAGACGGCTCCGCCCTGACCAGACCAGACCAGACCAGACCAGAGTAAAAGGGTAAAAGGGTAAAAGGACTCATAAAACCGCTGCTAACAATCGCCAGATACCCTAGACTTGCCAAGCGGTGTTAATGCAACCTGATACAACAAAAAACAGTCCGAGGTTTCAAGCATGTGCAAACTCTTTATCCAAGCCGACCCCAAACTGTGGCTCAGCAGCACCCGTTCTTTGCGGATCGATGGCATGGTGACCAGTATTCGCATGGAAGATTATTTCTGGACCACTCTGGCAAA
>Ga0307492_10000375_pt1 | contig 19259 bp, 17 predicted proteins | sample SI3LmetaG_FD_202365 | JGI IMG/M metagenome (GOLD analysis project Ga0307492, IMG submission 202365) | Sea-ice brine microbial communities from Beaufort Sea near Barrow, Alaska, United States - SI3L | ecosystem: Environmental > Aquatic > Marine > Coastal | place: USA: Alaska | collected 2017-05-06 | reverse complement strand
TGGAGAAGCCGCCGCCATGGTTGATCTCGACCATTTTACCGTAACCGCTTCTCGTGCCTGCATCAACAACGATACCAGCGGCAACCGTCACAACATCAGAGCCTTCGGCACCGGCAAAATCGACACCGCTATGCCAGGCCCGTCGACCGTTGATAGGATCGTTTCGCTTGCCATAGCGAGATGACATCCAGCCCTTCTTAACCGGTCGCCCGGCGATGAAAACATCGTCTTGGATTTTGCGATCGACCAGCAACGTTTCCAACACACTGAGCTGTTGTTCGCGGTCTTCGATATCCAACGACAACTGTGTGAGCAACTTAATGTAATCAGGCGCCGTGTAGGCACTCTCTTGTAGATCAAATTCAGGACCGCCTACGGCAGGAGGCTGAGAGAAATCGAACTCGCCTTTATCAAGTTTCGCGATGGTGGTCAGGCGTTCGCCCAGTGCATCTAGACGCACGATACGGGACTGCAATTTGGCTAACCGAACGGCAGATGCTTCCAACTTTTCCTCGGCATCCCGACGGGCCAGTTTGACCTCAAGATCTTGGTCCTCGAGTCCTTGGCGCCACTTACTCACCATTCCACCGACCATGGCTGCCTCACCGACACCCAGCCGATAGGCCGTGTAGCCCGCGACTGCGGGGATACCCAGCAACCCAGCCAGGGTCAAGCCTAGCAGCAGGCCGTTAATGGTAAAGGTGCGAGATCTGCCGGATCGATTATCGACGATAATGAACTTCATAAAACTCAGCGACTAATGGGTTAACGTTGCTATTTTCATTCAATACTTCACGACCAACTCACAGTACAATGACTGTTAACATGATCATCCCAGGGTTCATCCCATGACATTTAGAAAGTCCGGTCAAATTCTCTCTCAGGCCAAAGGCACACTACATCGCTTGCTAGCACGTACCGATGACCTGATCTTACTGCAGCGTCTGGTGCGGAAAGTTGTCGCTGGCGACATATTTGTCGCCAGCCTGGATCAAGGAAAACTTCACCTGATCACTCCCTCAGCCGCACTCGCCACCCGCTTAAAGTATAGCCAAAAAGCGGTAATAGCGTCTCTCATACAACGAAAAAGCCCGTACCCTGTTGATTCTATAATGATTTCAGTAAGGCCAGACTACGTACAGCCAGCCAAACCAGAGCGTCATACGACTCCCGTCTCGCAGACTAATGCCGAGCATATCGCCGAGACGGCCCAATATATCGAAGATGAAGCGTTGCGCAAAGCTCTTTTTCGCTTATCAGACCACGTTAAGCCCGGTTATTAGCGAACAGGCACGTCCTTCAGACTCAACATCAGGCAAGTACGGGGGATGCATAGGCCATCGGCAGATCGTCAGCATTGTCAAACGTGACGATTTCCCAGGCATCAGCCTGTAGCAATAATGCCTGACGCAACGCGTGGTTACCCGTATGACCAGACTTGTGCCCTATAAACTCGCCAATCAGGCTGTAACCTAGCACATATAGGTCGCCGATCGCGTCGAGAATCTTGTGACGCACAAACTCGTCTTCGTGGCGCAGACCATCATCATTCAAGACACGGTACTCATCAACGACGACGGCATTGTCCATGCTTCCGCCTTGGGCTAGATTGCGCTCTCGCAGGTGTTCAAACTCTTGCATCAAGCCGAAAGTACGTGCCCGGCTAACTTCTTTCACAAACGAGGTCGTCGAGAAGTTAACACTAGCTTTTTGTTCCTTAATCACGGGATTGTCATAAACAATGGTGTGAGTAACCCTGAACCCGTCATAGGGCTCGATAGAGGCCGACCATGCATCACCGTCAGGATCGCTGACCGTGATTTTCTTCTTAACTTTGATGAATTTCTTCAGCGTATCTTGTTCCTGAATGCCCGCAGACTGGATCAAGAACACAAAGGTCGCCGCACTGCCGTCCATAATCGGCATTTCAGGCCCGCTGACCTCGATATACGCATTGTCTATACCGAGACCACAGAAGGCCGCCATCAGGTGCTCAATCGTCGACACACGAAGTCCATCACGACTGATGGTGGTGGCCAGCGTGGTATCGCCCACAAATTCCGTTAATGCTGGAATCTCGATTGTTTTATCGCCATCCGTTCGAATGAAGACAATACCCGCATCCGCGGGAGCTGGCCTGAGAGTCAGATAGACCTTTTCACCAGTATGCAGGCCTACACCGGTTGCCCGGATCACGTTCTTGAGTGTACGCTGATTGATCATTGTTAGTTGTTGTTTTCCTTAATAAATACCGTGGCCATCAGTTACCCAAAGGCAAATTCTAAATGTTAACAGACCCTCAAACGGGAACCTAATGCCAAACCCACCTACCCCCCTGCATAAATCTCTCGCTAGAGAACCTTGCACGAGCGTCCTGCACAAGGCGTATAGGCTTTTTCCGGCCATTACATTTTCGACCACAGGCATACATTATCGTTCCATCATATAACGCTAACGGGTTCGCATTTTCGACCAAGTGCCTCGCTAGTCAGCCTGACGTCGCAAAAATGCGGGAATATCCAGGTAATCCATGTCTTTGGCTGGACGACCCAATCCATTTCCTGCTGAGCTTTCCGGATTGGGACCACCCTTACGGGTCACTGTTGGCTTCTCAAATTCGCCGTAATCAATCTTGCCATCTGCCGCGACTTTCCTTGGCGTATTATTGATCACAGTCTTCGACTTCTCAGCTTCTGCCGCGCCCAAGCCTGTCGCTACAACGGTCACCCTAAGCTCGTCACCCATATTAGGATCGATTACCGTACCGACAACGACCGTGGCATTCTCAGAGGTAAACTCTTCAATGGTCGAACCCACCTCGGAAAACTCACCCAAAGAGATATCAATACCGGCTGCGATATTCACTAAGATGCCGCGTGCGCCATGGAAATCCACATCTTCCAGCAGTGGACTGCGTATCGCCGCCTCGGCTGCTTCTCGCGCGCGACCGCTGCCCGATGCACTACCGCTGCCCATCATGGCCATACCCATCTCCGACATCACCGTGCGCACATCGGCGAAATCCACGTTGATCATACCGGGTCGCATGATCAAATCAGCAATACCCTGGACAGCGCCTAGTAACACATCGTCCACCGCGCCAAACGCTTTCAATAGCGGCGTATCTTCACCCATGATCGCTAGCAGCTTCTGGTTTGGGATAGTGATCAGCGAGTCAACATGTTCCGACAGCTCCTTGATGCCGGCTTCTGCCAGCGCCATACGCTTACGACCTTCAAAAACGAATGGTTTGGTCACCACAGCAACCGTCAGAATATTCATGCTTCTGGCGATCTCTGCAACGACAGGTGCCGCGCCGGTACCCGTACCACCACCCATACCAGCCGTGATAAATACCATGTCAGCACCTTTGAGAACCTCGCATATACGCTCACGATCTTCCAGCGCGGCTTCTCGGCCCATATTCGGGTTTGCACCCGCGCCTAGACCCTTGGTGATACCAGCCCCGAGTTGCAACAGGGTCTTGGCACCCAGACTATGCAGCGCTTGGGCATCCGTATTGGCACAGATGAAGTCAACACCCGTAACATCTTGGACAACCATGTGCTGAACAGCGTTACCGCCACCACCACCAACCCCGATGACCTTAATAACAGCATTTTGAGGCGCAGTATCTACTAATTCAAACATATGGAACCCTCCCAGGCTTCGCGACAAATTCAATGTGGTCTTGGTGCATTTCGCACCCTTTAAAGTTGTAAAGAGCTAATTCGAATACAGATGATTCAAAGACTGATATCTTAGTTTGTTTGCGATCGATCATAATTAGTACCCCCCCCCATAAACCAATTTTTTACCCGTGCCATGATGCCGTTCACACTTGACGCGGTCGGCACAGCCTTACCCTTGGCCTGATGCTTGGCGCCGTATAGCAGCAAACCTACCGCGGTTGAATAGATCGGGTTACGCACGATATCCGTCAACCCGGTAACACCTTGTGGCTTGCCAACCCTGACCGGCATATGAAAAATCTCTTCAGCCAACTCGACGACCCCTTCAATTTTTGACGAACCGCCCGTCAAGACAACGCCGGCAGCAACAAGATCCTCAAAACCACTGCGTCTCAGCTCCGCCTGAACCAGGGTGAACAACTCGTCATATCGAGGCTCAACAACTTCTGTCAGCGCCTGCCGTGACAAGTCTCGATCTCCCCGCTCACCAACTCCGGGCACCTTAATGATCTCGTTTTCGCCAGCCAAACTCGCGAGCGCGCAGGCATACTTAATTTTAATCTCTTCGGCATTTTGGGTCGGCGTTCGCAGTGCCATTGCAATATCATTGGTCACTTGATCTCCCGCAATAGGGATAACCGCCGTGTGTCTGATAGCCCCGTCAGTGAATACCGCAATATCTGTAGTGCCACCTCCGATATCAACCAGACACACACCCAGTTCCTTTTCATCTTCAGTTAATACTGACAGCCCAGAGGCTAATTGCTCAAGAATAACATCTTCGACTTCAAGGCCACACTTGCGAATACATTTTTCAATGTTTTGTGCAGCATTTATTGCACAGGTAACCAAGTGGACCTTGGCCTCAAGTCGTACGCCCGACATGCCCAATGGCTCTTTGACACCTTCCTGAGTATCGATAACGTATTCCTGCGGCAAGATATGCAAAATTTTCTGATCCGCGGGGATAGCGACTGCTTGCGCAGCATCAATCACCCGGTCAATATCTGGCTGAAACACTTCTCGGTCACGTATCGCCACGATGCCATGGGAATTTAAACTGCGAATGTGACTACCAGCGATCCCGGCATACACAGAGTGAATCTGACACCCCGCCATTAGCTCTGCCTCTTCCACCGAACGCTGAATAGACTGAACAGTTGATTCAATATTTACCACGACACCTTTCTTGAGCCCTCGAGACGGGTGGCTACCAATACCAACAATTTCTACACTGCCCTCAGGAGACACTTCACCAACGATACTGACAACTTTTGATGTGCCAATATCCAGCCCCACTATCATACGATTGCCAGTCGAACCTGTCATAAGCTGAAGTCTCTTTCAGATTTGTAATTTTTCGCGATGTCCAATTCTTTGTCCGGTAGCTTCCAGCTGACAGAAACGCCATTTGCATAGCGCGTATCTATGCGCATAACGTTGTCCATTCGACGCACAAGCCCGCCATCGTCAATCACCTGCAGATAGCGCTGAACTCTCTCTGTAACATGCTCTTTACCCAGCAACACATTGACCCCCACAGCGTTAGTAAACTGCCACGAGCCTCGATCATCAAGGCTAAGCACTTCGATTTTCTGACCGGACTTGAGCAGGGCATTATTGAGCTGCTGATATTGTTGCATCACTAACAACTCTTCTCCAACAGGTCCGTATAGCTGCGCAAAATCGCCGCAATGTTGATATCTGGAAAAAAAAACCTTGCCGCCGCGACTGATGAACGCATCATCATTCCAATAGGCGATGGGAATCTCATTAACAATGGAGATGAGCAACTTATCAGGCCAACGTCGACTAACCTCAACATGGTGAATCCAGTCAGTGGCCTCAAGAAGTTGTTTGATTTTACTAATCCGCTGACCTCCATCCATCGCACTTACTAGACGTTTATAAACATCCTGACGCTGATCATCACTAAGATCTCCAGCGATGGAAACTCGCGTCATCTCAAATTCTCGCTCGCTAATATTGGCAAAAAATGTCACTATCAGTAGGATCAAAATCCCAACGGCAATCTTGCCGAGCTGACGCTGCAGAACGCTGTACACCGCCGAAGTCATGACTTCACCCGCGCATCTTGCCAATGCAGCGTTAGATTCTTTGCCAGCTGAGCCGTCTCTCCAGCACCTTGTGTTAGCAGAAAATCTCCCGCGCCAACAATTTCATCAAGTCTTGCCGGCACCTTATCGATGCTTTCCATGTACTCAATCGTGACTCGTTCTTTGCGCTTAATAGCTTTGAAGAGATCCTCGCCAGTAGCACCCGGTATCACATCCTCCCCCGCACTATAGACATCAAGCAACAACAGGTGGTCGACGCTCGCTAGAACATCAACAAATTGGTCGAACAACTCGAGCGTTCGCGAATAGCGATGCGGCTGATAGACCATCACCAGCCGACAACCTGGCCAACCGGCCCGAACGGCCTCGATGGTCGCTTTGACCTCCGTGGGATGATGACCATAATCATCCACCAGCGTAAACTGACCTTCACCACGGTCGTATTCTCCATGTCGCTCGAAGCGTCTGCCTACACCCTGAAACCCGGCCAGACCATTAACAATATGCTCATCGGCCACGCCTTCGTCGCTGGCTATAGCTATCGCTGCAAGCGCATTGAGAACATTATGGCGACCCGGAAAATGTAACGTGACGGAAAGTGGCAACGCATGACCCACGCGATTCACCGAGAATTTTGAGGCGCCGTGCTCGTGTAACAGATGCTCGGCATGTACATCCGCATCAGGATCAAATCCATAAGTAACAATGGAACGCTTAACGTGCGGCAACAACGACTTCACAACAGGGTCATCAATACAGGCCACTAGCAGGCCATAGAATGGCAGGTTATGAATAAATTCAAGAAACGCCGCCTTGAGTTTATCGAAGCTACCCTCGTAATAGCTCAAGTGGTCTCGATCAACATTGGTCAGCACGGCGACCATAGGTTGCAGGTGTAGGAACGACGCATCACTTTCATCCGCCTCGGCAACCAAATACCGGCTCTTACCAAGCGCCGCATTAGACGCGGCACTATTGAGCAGGCCGCCGATGATAAAGGTAGGGTCTAGACCCGCTTCACCGAGGATTGAGGCAATCAAGCTGGTGGTAGATGTCTTACCATGGGTGCCTGCAACGGCAATGCCGTGACGATAACGCATCAACTCACCCAACATCTCCGCTCGTCGAACGACAGGCATACGGCGCTCATGGGCCGCGGCAACCTCTGGGTTTGTGGGTTTAATCGCTGACGAGACAACAACAACGTCAACATTATCAATATTGGTTGCCTGATGGCCGATGAACAACACCGCGCCCAGTGATACCAATCGCTTGGTAGTGACCGACTCACTGATATCGCTGCCCGATATCTCGTACCCTTGATTCAACAACACCTCAGCGATGCCGCACATGCCTGCACCGCCGATACCGACAAAATGAATACGACGAATACGGCGCATTTCTGGCACATCCATCACGGCGGCCATTTGATTCCCCTTATTCTTAGGCGCCACGATATTTTGCTCCCGGTGAGGTCAGCATATTTGGATGCCGAGATTCAAAATCGATGCGTAGCAATATGGCAATCAAAACGCAGCTGATGATCAAGCTATTGCCTCCGTAGCTCACCAACGGCAAGGTCAACCCCTTTGTCGGTAGCAAACCTATATTAACGCCAATATTGATAGCTGACTGAACACCTAACAACAGCGCAATCCCGTATGCGAGGTAGGCATGAAAATCATAACCGCGAATGTGTGCCCGACGCCCGATCATCATGCCCTTAACCATTAAACACGTAACGGCCGCAATCACCGCAACAGCGCCGAATACACCTAACTCTTCAGCGGTAATCGAAAACAGAAAATCTGTGTGCGCCTCAGGCAAAAAGAATAATTTTTGAATACTATTACCGAGCCCTAAACCAAACCACTCACCCCGACCAAATGCAATCAACGCTTGGGTTAACTGATAGCCACTACCAAACTGGTGCGCCCAGGGATCTGTGAATGATTGCAGCCGCTCCAACCGATAGGGCTGCCATTGTGCTATGGCGGCAGTGGCGATGATGCTCACTGTAATCAACGGCAGGAAACGCTTAAACGGTACGCCAGCCAAAAAAATAACGCCCATGACTGATGCCATGATCACAATCGCCGCGCCAAAATCCGGCTGCTCCAGCAACAACAACACCATCAGTGACACCAGGGCAATGGGCTTCACAAAACCCTGAATCGTGGTTTGTACTTCATCGTGACGTCGCACCAAGTAACCACTGATATAAACAATGACAAAAAATTTAACGAATTCTGAGCCCTGCAACGTGAAGAAGCCGAATGAAATCCATCGCGTGCTGCCGTTAACCTTGTGTCCAAGACCCGGGATTAGCACGACAATCAGTAACGCAAAGCTTGCCAGCAGCAGCACGACATCAAGCTTTTGCCACAATCGAATCGGCGTCATCAGCGCCAACGTGGCAATCCCCAGACTGATGACAATATAGACAAGGTGCTTGACGAGCAGGTGAGCGGAATTACCATAGGTTCTCGCCGCGATCTCAGAGGACGCGGAGGCCACCATCACCAATCCAATGATCAATAACAACAGCGCAGCCGTCGCTACCCATGGATCTAAGGGAAACCCCTTAACAGGTTGTTGCATCTGAGCGCGCATAGCCATGCTCACGAGAACGCCTCCCGCACCAGGCGCTTAAACTCATCGCCGCGGTGTTCAAAATCGCTAAACTGATCGAAACTAGCACAAGCCGGAGCAAACAACACACGCCCATGATCAGGTAAATTTAGCGCAAGCGCGTCTATGACGTCACGTAAACCTGCGTGACGCTCGTAGGGAACCAAGCCTTCAATAGCGGCTGCAATAAGGCCCGCATCCTGGCCGAAGAGATAAACCCGAGATACATGCTTGGTGATGACATCTCGAAGCAGCGTAAAATCGGCACCTTTACCGACACCACCCAGTATAAGCACCAGGTCACGCCTCCCGTCAGTCAGGCCTTCTACCGCCGCCCCAGTCGCCCCTGTGTTCGTTGCCTTGGAGTCATTAATGAATTCGACATCCTTGAAGCATCCAATCCACTCACCCCGATGGGGCAAGCCGCTATAAAGACGTAATGTCGAGAGACTCGCCTGGCGTGCAACACCTAACTGGTCTGCAATGGCCAGTGCGACCAACGCATTGGCCGCATTGTGACGGCCCTTGATACCCAGATCATCCGCGGCTATCAATACATCCTCGCCTTGCATCAACGTTAAGCTGCCATCTTCTTCGACCATGCCGTAGTCCAATGCTTGGCTTGGTGCATCGCTACCAAAACTAACCCGCAGACTCAGCGCATCAATGTTAGGGCTGACGCCAGATTGGCGATTTAGTAATGCCGTGGTGGCACCTCGGTAAATCCGATCTTTGGCCTGGTAGTAATCCACAACAGACGGATACCGGTCCAGGTGATCCGGTGACAGGTTGAGAACCACCGCGATGTGAAAACCACCCTCGTCAATAACTTCTAACTGATAACTCGATAATTCCAGCACGAAAACATCACAGTCTTGGTCTAACTCGAGACACGGCGTACCAATATTACCGCCAACCCCAACCTGCATTCCCGCAGCAATCAGTATCTCTCCCACGAGTGCCGTCACAGTGCTTTTGCCATTCGAACCAGTAATAGCGATCACCGGTTGCTTGATCTGTTTGAGAAAAATGCCGACATCACCGGTAACAGGCACGCCAGCCTGTTGGGCCAACGCGATAGCTGGCGTTGATAATGGCACGCCAGGGCTCAAGATGATTTCCTCGGCCTGACACAACGCCACGCCATCCAAGACAGAGACTGCCGTACCGGGTGCAACCCGCTGCAATTCCGCTAAACGCTCACTGGTCGGACTGCTATCCTGAACGGTAAACGCAATATGCTGACGCGCGAAGAATCGCGCGCAAGACATACCCGTTTTACCCAGCCCAACAATCACTTTCATTTTCTCCTTGCCGCCACAGTTATCCGGCATCGATTTGATTAATCACTTTATCTAACGCTTTACCTAAGGTAGCCGAGGCGCCCCGCTTAGCTTGCATCTCAGACAAACACTTTGTCACTTCAACATAATCACTAAAGGCATGTCTTTGGCCGTTGATCTCTTGATATTCTTCGTGGCCCTTGCCCGCAATCAATACCATGTCATTCGTTGCCGCTGACTGTAACGCCAGCGCGATTGCCTGGCGGCGGTTAGCCTCCACCGTGACGACGGCGTCTGAACTCACACCGCGCGTAATATCGGATATAATCGCGCTGGAATCTTCGGTGCGCGGGTTGTCGTCGGTGACAACGGTATGATCTGCGTTGTCGGACGCGATCCGCCCCATTTCAGCACGCTTACCCTTATCACGATCGCCGCCGCAGCCGAACACGCACCATAGTTGTCCCTCACAATTCACACGCAAGGTCTTGAGCGCCTTTTCAAGCGCATCGGGTGTATGCGCGTAGTCAATCACTACCTGAGGTAGACCAAGCTCGGAGATCGCATCCATTCGACCCCGCACATTCTTTAAACTAGCCGCCGCAGCCAGTATGATTGGCAACTCGTACCCCGCCAGCCCAAGCAGGGCCACAACGGCCAACAGGTTACTGACATTAAACTCACCTAACAGCGGCGACTGCAGTAAACCTTGACCCCACGGGGTCACCAAGGTTGCTTCAAATCCTTGATTGTTGTAGCTGACGGTATGACAAAAAACATCGGCCGCGTTATTGCTGATCGCATAGCTGATAGGTTGTACCGTCGCGGGTAATTCAGTGATAAGTTGCTGCCCAAATTTATCATCTAGATTGACGATGGCGCCCCGCAGCCCCGGCCAAAGAAACAGCAAACGTTTAGCAGCCGCGTACTCGGCAAAAGTCCGGTGATAGTCCAAGTGGTCGCGACTGATATTGGTAAATACGGCGAAATTGATGTCCGTACCATTCAGCCGGCCTTGCACCAGGCCATGGGATGACGCTTCAACAGTGACCGCCAGCGCCTGGTCGTTGACCAACACACCCAGCATGCGCTGCAATTCGATGGCGCCCGGTGTTGTCATCCCAAAATCTTGCAAAGTGTCACCTAAAAAACCAAAACCCAACGTACCCACGACACCGCATTTTTTACCCAGCGTGGTCAGGGCCTGGGCGATAAAATGACTGCAGGATGTTTTACCATTAGTGCCTGTAATGCCGACGACGATCATCCGTGTAGAAGGCTCGCCCCAAAATCGACTAGCAATCGGCCCTTTATGCGCTTGTAAATCGCTCATCTCGAATACTTGGGCATGACGGCTGTCAAACGGCGCCTCGCAAATGGCTGCCGCTGCTATCTGCATCACCTCATCCACATGATCGCGGGCATCATGAATATCCCCTGACGTGGCGAGATACAAATCTCCAGCCTTAACCCCCCGGCTGTCATCACAGACGCCGGAGATAGTCATACCTGTTGTCAAAGCCAACTCTGGCACTAGCTCGCTGAGTTTTCTGGACATCTACGCAGCCTCCCCGATTTGATCTGGCGGGACATTCAATAAACGTAATGCGGCCGCCATAATTCTCGAGAAAACCGGTGCTGCAATAGCACCACCGCCATAACCATTGCCTTTCGGGTCGTTAATCATGACCACACCCACCAGCCGCGGATTAACCGCAGGTGTGATGCCAGCAAAAAAAGCGATGTGCCGAGTGTCTTCGTAACCGTTTTCACCGACTTTTCTCACCGTGCCGGTCTTGCCGGCGACTGAATACGCCGCCATTGACGCCTTGCTGCCGGTACCAACCGATGTCACACGCTGTAACATTCGCATCACGTCTGCCGCGATGCGTTTATCAAACACACGCGCGCCTTCGACGTTAGCATTGTTAATAAGCGACAACTGGCGCCTAATGCCACCCGAAGCAATCGTTAGATATGCAGACGCGAGTTGTATTGGCGTCACCGTCAATCCGTAGCCATAGGCAAAGGTGACTCTCTCGATATCCTTCCAGCGTCGATGATTCGGTAGAAAACCGCTGCGCTCGCCAGGAAAGCCAATATCCGTACTTTGACCCATGCCAACAGCCGAGAACATTTCCCAAACATCATACTCATTCATGCTCAACGCGAGCTTGCTAATACCAACCTGACTGGACTTCTCAATAATACCGCCAAGGTCCAGCACACCATAATTAGCCGGGTCTGGAATTGTCTTGGCGCCGACCTTGATAAAACCGGGACTGGTATCGATGGTTGACTCACGCGTGTATTGACCGGACTGCAGGGCCGCTGCCACCGTAAACGGCTTAACCGTCGAGCCCGGCTCAAACACATCGGTAAGCGCACGATTACGAACCGCGGCCATATCAAGGCCCAGGCGATTGTTCGGGTTATAAGACGGCTGATTAACCAGAGCGAGTATCGCACCCGTGGCAACATCCAGCACCACGACAGAACCTGATGCTGCATTAAAATATTGAATCGCTGACTTCAACTCCCGGTAGGCGAGATACTGCACGCGCAGATCAACACTCAGCTCCAGATTCTTTCCAGGATCAGCCTCCGAAATCGGCTTAATATCTCGAACAATGCTGCCATACAGATTCTTCAGAACTTTTTTGCGTCCGGGTGTTCCCTTCAACCAACCTTCATAGGCGAGCTCAACGCCTTCCTGACCTTTATCGTCGATATTGGTAAAACCCACCACGTGTGCAGCGACTTCGCCAGCCGGATAGTAACGATGATATTCACGCTCGGCATACACCCCGGGAATATCATAAGAGAGGATTTTTTCAGCGACTGATGGCCGTAGATGACGACGCAAATACACAAATTTCTGCCCGGGACTCTTGGAGAGTCGCGCATTGAATTCAGCCGGCGGCACCTCTAACAATAGTGCCAGTTGTTCCGTGCCCTCACCAGAGCCGAGTAACTCAACAGGGTTGGCCCACAAGGACACAACAGGTGAACTCACTGCTAGCGGCTTACCCTGACGGTCCTCAATCATGCCGCGATGAGCATTGATACGCTCCATGCGGATAGTACGCGCATCGCCCTGGTCCTGCAGAAAGTCATTCTCAAAGACATGCAGAAAGACGACGCGGCCCGCCATGGCCAACGCCAGCGCCAGGAACAAGCCTGTGACCAGACACACCCGAAAGGTCATCATAAGGCGCTCATCGCTTCACCACGATCAGCGATTCCGCTGTCGGCGCGAACATCATCAAGTCGTCGCGCGCCACCTGGTCAATACGGGCGTAATCTGCCCAAGCACTTTGCTCCAGCAGGAGCATTTCATACTCGCTATCAAGATTATCCTGGATTGCCCGAAGCTCCTGTAACTCCGAATACTGTTGACGGGTCACATGGACGGACTGAATCACGCCCAGCGCAGAGGCGATCCCCACTACCACCAACAGCGTTGCAGTTATCTGCGTCCAGCCCATAAACCAGACGGCAACCGTACCTATCAGAGTGTCGCGAGTCACAGCAGTTTCTCCGCAATACGCATAATTGAACTCCTCGATCGTCGATTTCTCGACACTTCAGCTTCTGATGGCTTAACGGCCTTGCCGATGAGCTTCAACGTCCGTCGAATCTCACTATCACGAATCGGTAGGCGATCGGGTAACTTCTGGCCCCGAGCCAGGTCTCGCATAAAGCGTTTCACGATCCGGTCCTCGAGGGAATGAAAGCTGATCACCACTAATCGACCACCGATAGCCAGGCTCTTGAACGCACTATCCAAGGTGCTCTCGACATCGCCCAACTCATTATTGATATAAATTCTGATGGCCTGAAATGAACGCGTCGCGGGGTGTTTATGAAATTCAATGCGCGGCACGGCGGCATCAATGATGGCCACCAGCTCATGGGTTGTGCTGATAACTTTTTCCAGTCGAGCAACCAAAATCGCCTGGGCAATACGGCGCGCAAAACGCTCCTCGCCATAGTTTCGCAGTACATCAATGATTTCTTGCTCACCCGCCTCCATCACCCAGTCAGACGCTGTGCGACCTTGGGTCTGGTCCATACGCATATCCAACGGACCGTTCCTGTCGAAGCTAAAGCCCCGCTCCGCATGATTGATTTGCGGTGAAGAAATACCAAGATCCAGCAGAACGCCCGTCAAGGGCGGCAATTGGTGCGCCGCCACAAATTCCGCGAGATCGGCAAACGACCCGTGGCAAATGATAACCCGCGGGTCATTCGCATATTTCTGTCGGGCGTCACCAATCGCCGCCATGTCTTTATCAATAACTAACAGACGACCCTGATCCGATAATTGGGCCAGAATCAACGCACTATGCCCCCCTCGACCATAAGTGCAGTCCACATAGCAGCCATCGGGATTCGACACCAGTGCCGCAACAGCCTCATCTCTGAGCACTGGAACATGGCTATCAGGACTCGTGATCGAACTATCTGCCTCACCCTTACTTATTACTTCTTGATCGGTCATTATCAGGCCCCGCTACAAAGACAGCGATTGCAATTCAGGTGATATCTCTTGACCCGGCTGATCATCCAGCCAGCTGTCCCGCCTCTCTATCCAGCGATCCTCACTCCACAGTTCCAGCTTCTTACCTTGACCTAGAAGCACCGTTTTTTTATCGAGCTCCGCATAAGCACGCAATGGTGGGGTCAACAGCAAACGTCCGCTACTGTCCAACGTGATATCCGTGGCATGTCCTATCAGCAAACGTTGAACCCGGCGTGTCATCGGGTCAAAGCTCGACAAAGCACTAACTCTAGCCTCGATAACCTCCCAGTCTGGTCGCGGATAAAGCAGCAGGCAGCGCTCATCGGTGTCTATGGTGACCACCATCTCACCATTACACTGCTGTTCAAGCACCTCGCGATAGCGCGTTGGGATAGCGAGGCGACCCTTAGCATCTATATTGAGATTACTGACTCCCCGAAACATGGTATGACCACTTCCCTTTTGACTGGTTTCATCGCTTATGGACGATGCGTAGCTTCTACTTGTTCGTGTCTATGGATTAGTGCGACACTCGCGTGGCGTTTATCGTGTTATCAGCCTGCGCAATAGCGTCCCACCACACGCGAAACCCTTCAATTGAGTGAATAAAAAATCGTATGTTCAACAGCTTACAAACAGCCGCCGATCAATTTAAACCCGTTCAACACTCAACTTAAGCCATATTCCCACAAAACCACACAAATACCCACCTTCCCTCATTGAGCACAATAAGAACGGCAGGAATTGTTGTCAAGCTGAGAAATTTGGCATATGTCTTTAAAACACAAGGACTTACAGGAAGTTCTGAAAGTACGGTGTCAAAGATAAAGACATCGATTGTCAATACAGCGGGATAGCATCACAACTTAAAGTGAATTGTTAAGTAGGCATTTCGATAGACCATTTTGATATAAGATGATAATTTTTATATCGCTAATAGAAAGTAAAGTAGGGAGGCTTTCGGTGCCCATTATGACATAGAATAACGATCTTAAAACGCTAATCTTAGAACCAGAGAGAACAAACGTATGACAAAACGGGGGTTGAATGAAAGGAGAAGAGTTGACCGATAAGCCGGGTTCTGTCGTGGGCAATCATTCATCTACGGTACATGTCGCCATATACCTTTAGCAACCTACCCGAATCCAATTGCGGGCCGCAACGCTGGATTCCTATTTGGTCTTGCTCCGAGTGGGGTTTACACTGCCACGAGCCGTTACCGGACGCGCGGTGCGCTCTTACCGCACCTTTTCACCCTTACCTGCAAGCAGGCGGTTTATTTTCTGCTGCACTTTCCGTAGGCTCACGCCCCCCAGGAGTTACCTGGCACTCTGCCCTATGGAGCCCGGACTTTCCTCTACCACCCCGCAAGCAGGCCAATAGCGATTGCCTAGTCAACTCTCCGGACGGGATTATACATAGATTTGGTCAGTGGGGTGGGGCTTATCTGATGTTTTCTACTTAACGCGACTGGCGTAGTTGCACCGCCAACTCATATAGCGCCTTCTTGTTCTCGCCGGTAATCTGGCTGGCAACATCTGCGGCACGTCGAGGCGGCATCTCTGGGAGTAGCAACGACATAATCCGAGTGGCCTCATATTGAGCAGGCGAGGCCTGGTCCGAGTCAGCACCCGCTACCAGCAGCACAAATTCACCCCGTGCAGGAATATACCCTGACTGTAAGTGAGCGATCGCTTCGCCCGCGCTGCCATGCCAAATTTGCTCAAAACGCTTGGTCAACTCTCTTGCTAGCGTGACCGACCGATCGGCACCGAGCATCGACGCCACATCGTCTAATGTCTCATTGATACGGTGTGGCGCCTCATAGAAGATCAGGGTTTGAGTATCTGTCGCCAAAGCCTGGAGATGCCGCTGCCGACCAACGCGCTTGGCTGGCAAAAATCCCTGAAAGCTGAAACGGTCCGTCGCCATGCCCGAGGCGCACAGAGCAGCCACCACAGCGCTGACACCGGGAATGGGAGTCACTTGTATCCCTGCTTCCCGGGCAGCTTTTACGAGCCGATAGCCTGGGTCAGAGATCAACGGTGTGCCCGCATCAGATATCAGCGCAACCGATTGTCCGGCCTGTAAAAAGCTGATCAAGCCTTGGGTTGAAGCGGCTTCATTGTGCTCCCGATAACTCACGAGACGCGTACTGATGCCCAAGTGATTCAATAGTGGGCGGCTGTGCCTAGTATCCTCGGCCGCGATAAGATCCACGGTCTTGAGTATCTCAATGGCACGCAAGGTGATGTCATCACGATTGCCAATAGGTGTTGCAACAATATACAGGCAGGTCAAAGCGGCAAATCCTTAGTGCCGGGCAACTAGCCGGGCAGATGAGTAAAAGAATGAATAAAAGGTTCAGGTTGGCGTGCTATGTCATCGTAACCACATCAACGCGCAGTGATATCGCACACCGCAGCACGCCCAAGTTCTCGACAATCTTACGGCGAGTATCGCTCAGATCGGTTAGGATGGCACTTATTAACAACGACATCCAGAGAAACACTTTGCAGAGCTCGCCAGGCCAAATGAATATTAATATGCTCACCTCGCTGCCTTGCATGACCCTAATGACATTGTTGTGCCTGTTAGCGGCATGTGAATCGCAACCGCGCGAACCAGCAAAGCAACAAAGGCCTGGCTCGACGCAACTCCAGACCCAAAACACCCAGAGCATTGAAGAGTTACTCGTCACCGCAGCGCGAAGCCCAACGCCACAAGCAGATGAATTGATACTTCAAGCGGCAAACTTGGCATTAGATGCCGGTGATGCGACACAAGCAGCCGATATACTGCAACGTATCACGCCCCGACCGGTTGCCTCACTGGTGCGCCCCTATATTATCGCCCAAACACGGCTGGCAATCCTGCTATCGCGACCCCAACAAGCCCTCTATTGGCTAGCCGACAGGCGACTGGCAGATCCGTCGCTCACCGAGGCGGAACAAATTACCGAGAGTCGCCTGCGCGCCGAGGCCTACCTACTGGCCGAAAGTTATCTGCTCAGTGCGCGGGAGCGTATTTTCTTCGACGCACTACTCGATGAAGAGGCCCAAAGCCTCAATCACGACTTGATCTTTGACGCACTCATGTCACTGCCGGCAACCCAACTCAAAATTCGTGCTGAAGCCGCCGTCACCAGTGATCTGCGCGGCTGGCTGTCACTGGCCGCCATATCGAAGCAATACCACGCCGACGCTATTCAACAGTGGGAGGCATTGAATAACTGGAAAAGTGCCTGGAGCTATCACCCTGCCGCAAAGCAGCTACCCTCGAGCGTCGGAATGCTGGCACAAATTATTCGAGATCAACCCCAGATCATCGCGCTGTTGCTGCCACTACAAGGTGATCTCGGCACGTATGGCAGGGCGATCCGTGATGGTATTCTCGCCACCCATTACGCCATGCATGGCAAGGCGGACATCAAAATATTCGATACCAGCATTGTGGATATTGAACAGGTACTGGCTCAAGCACAGGCTGCCGGCGCAGAGCTCGTCATTGGGCCTTTATCACGGGAGAATGTGAACACCTTGGCGCGCAACCCAGCGCTGCCTCTGCCCGTTCTGGCCTTGAACCGCAGCCTGAATGGACTAACCAGCCCCAATCTCTATCAGTTTGGTCTGGCGCCAGAGGATGAGATCAATCAGGTAGCTGACCACGTCTACAATGAGGGGTTACGCAATGCGCTCGTTATCTACCCTGAAGGAGACTGGGGCAGTCGAAATTTTGCCGCCTTTGAAGATCGTTGGACGACCCTTGGCGGGCATATTGTTGACAGCGCCCAGTACGCTAATCAGCGTGACTACTCCGACCTCGTCAAGGCGTTATTGACCATCGATCAGAGTGAGCGCCGGGCAGCCGACGTTCGTCGAATTATTGGCAAACGGTTTGAGTTCACACCTCGGCGCCGCATGGATATCGACTTTGTGTTTTTACTAGCCAGCCCGACCCAGGCGCGCGGTATCAACCCAACCCTCGCATTCTATTACGCTGACGATATACCGGTATACGCAACTTCTCACGTTTATGAGATCAGTGACTCACGAATCGAGTCTATCGACCTCAACGGTATTCGCTTCTGCGATATTCCCTGGAAGCTTACCCAAGACAATGATATTCAGCGCCAAGTTCAGGCAAACTGGCCAGCAGCACGCGCCCAACTCTCTCCCTTCTACGCGCTTGGGGTTGACGCTTATCAGATTCATGCAAAATTACAGTATCTCAAGGCTCTACAATTCGAACAAACGTATGGCGTCACCGGCATTCTGCAGATTACGCCAGACAATTTGATTACTCGAAGCCTCATGTGGGCGCAATTTAGTAAAGGTAAGGTCATAGCCACGCCAACCGTAGTTGACGCGAACTGATGCCCGACAATATCGATAGGGGTCGGGCAGCAGAAAACCGCGCTTGCACTTTTCTCGAAGCCAACGGCTATACATCCGTGGCGCGCAACTACACCTGCCGGGTGGGCGAAATCGATTTGATCGTCATCGATGCCACCACCCTCGTCTTCGTTGAAGTCAGATATCGAAGCAATCAACAACATGGCACGGGCGCAGAGTCAGTGACTCGTAGTAAGATGCTCAAAATTATTCGTGCGGCGCGCTATTTTCTACTTAACCATCCGCAGTATGGCGTTCTTGATCAGCGATTTGATGTCATTTCTATCAGCACGGATCTCGATTGGATTGAAAATGCGTTTACCCTAGATGGCTAGACAAGTAGATGGCTAAATCGGCAGGTCGTTAAATAGACCGATGGGCGAGTAAATAGATAGTTAGATAACACGTCGACAATGGACATTCCTATGAGATTGCAGTTATGAGGTTGCACCACAATAAAAACATGACGTTCGCTGCATGCCTAACTAGACAGACAGCTAGACAGACAGCTAGACCGGTACCTGGACGAGCATATCGTCTCTGCTTCTGGTTACCAGGGCTGCTAGCTTGCCTGCTCGGCCTTCAAAGTTGCGTGTTAACTGGCCCTGTATCTGAAGATTACGGCAGCCGCACCCTCGGCACAGTCTGGGACGACC